>Ga0209717_1000772_pt1 | contig 37636 bp, 25 predicted proteins | sample AD_UKC048_MetaG_FD_184418 | JGI IMG/M metagenome (GOLD analysis project Ga0209717, IMG submission 184418) | Active sludge microbial communities of municipal wastewater-treating anaerobic digesters from USA - AD_UKC048_MetaG (SPAdes) (version 2) | ecosystem: Engineered > Bioreactor > Anaerobic >...
GGGCTACTGACTATTGCATAAATAAACTCCTATGCTAGATTGTGGGCGGTGATGATGAGTGAGACCAAAGGGAAGCCCACGGGAATTGGAGCGGCGTCGCCGGCGCGCCATCGAGTTGTTGCAACGGGGTCACCCGCCGGTTGAGGTGGCCGGGATGCTCGGGGTGGATCGGCGGACGGTGCGGGCCTGGAAGGCGGCCTACCGCAAAAAGGGCAGCGAGGGCATCAGGGCCAGGCCGAGCCCGGGCCGGCCCCCGAAGCTCAGGCCGGCCCAGGCCCGGCGGCTGGAGGCGATGCTGCTCAGGGGCGCGGCGCGGGCCGGCTTTGCCGGCGATCTCTGGACCTGCGCCCGGGTGGCGGAGCTCATCGGGGGCCGTTTCGGGGTGAGCTACCACCCCAGCCACGTCTGGCGGCTGCTGCGCTCGATGGGCTGGAGCTGCCAGAGGCCGGCGCGCCGCGCCATCGAGCGGGACGAGACGGCCATCGGGCAGTGGGTCAGGGGTCGCTGGCCCGCGCTAAAAAAAAGGCCCGCCGGCTCGGTGCGCACCTGATCTTCCTCGACGAGAGCGGGTTCCTGATGGCCCCGCTGCTGCGGCGCAGCTGGGCGCCCCGCGGCGCGACCCCGGTGATCCGCGAGCGGGCCCGGCACCGCCAGAAGGTCTCGGCCATCGCCGCGCTGCTGGTCGGGCCACGACGATCACGGGTGGCGCTGCGCTTCGGGCTCTACCCGGACCGGGATATCCGATGGCCGCAGGTGCTGGGATTCGTCCGCGGCCTGCTGCGGCAGCTCCCCGGCCCGGCCATCCTGATCTGGGACCGGCTCAACGCCCACCGCTCCGCCAGGCGACGACTGGAGCCAACCGGGCGCCTGCATCCGGAGTTCCTGCCGCCCTACGCGCCGGAGCTCAACCCGGTCGAGAACCTCTGGTCGTACCTGAAGATGAATCCCATGGCCAACCTGCCCATCGCCGAACTCCGCGCGCTCCATGCCACCGCGCACCGCCACGCCCGCAGCCTCCAGCGCCGCGAGGGGCTGCTGCGCGCCTTCATCGCCCACAGCCCGCTCTCTTTGCGCCTCTATTAGGTTGTTATTTATGCAAAGATCAGTAGCCCGGATATTTCACAGCCTGCCGGCTGTGAAATTCCGGGCTCTGGGAAAACCGCGCCATGAGAGCCATTTAGTGGGAAAGGTCTGGCAAAGACTGGGATTTTTCGCGGTTGCAGAGTGTGTTTCGCGCATCGGTGGCACCAGACCCTCCAAAATCGCGTTTTTCGGAGCGCGGTTTTCCTTTGAGCCTGCATGTTTCACGCGGAAGCGTGAAATATGCAGGCTAGCGGCCCGCCGAAAAATCCAGACAAGAGCCGCGCCGGGCATGGGAGGGACGCCGGCCACGGCGTCCGCGTCCCACCGGGTAGCGGAAAGGCACCCGTCATTCGCGGCCCGCGAGGCCGGGGGCCCTCCCGGTGGAATCGGGCCACGCACGCCAACGGGGGCTCTTTTTTAAGGGGCTGCAGCGATTTGGCCCTGACGATTCCTGTTTGGGGGCCGTGGGGCTTCAGCGTTTTAGGCCGAGGCAAAGGGTCTCGCGGCAGTATCGCATGCTGCGCTCGAGCTGCTCCTTCTGGTAGGCCTGATCGGCGAGTTTCTTGTCTTGGCCGACGGGGCGCTTGCGCGCCTCGATGGGCCTGCCCTTCTTGGCGAGCGCAGCGAAGCGTTCGAATTCCTCTTTCGGTGCGTTTGCGTATGGGGCGATGAACTCCGCATTTCGGAACGGGAAGGGGTGCTGAAAACCCGAGATGATCTCCAGCACGAAGGGGACGCCAGGGCAGAGCGCGGCGAAGCGTTCGACATACGTTTTGAAATCGACGCAGCCATCGCCGATGGCCGTCCACTGGACGATGGCTCCCTCTGGGGTTTCCCAGACCATCGAGTCGCGCATGCCGGTCGTGAGGGCATAGGGGCCGAGGATCTCGAGGTTGCGGAGCGGGTCCTCGAGCGCCCACGTGGCGTTCCCGCAGTCCATAGTGGCCCCGACGTAGTCCCGGCCGGCCTCCTCGATGAGACCGGCGAGTTCGTGCGCGGTCATGTCGCCGGCGTGGTTCTCGATGGCGATCTTGACCCCGGAATCCATGGCGAAGGGGCGCGCGGCCTTGCAGACCGCCACCGTGGCCTTGATATGGGCGGCAATGCCGCCTTCTCTCTTGCGATCTTCGGCGCTGCCGAGAACGCAGCGGGCCACGGGCGACCCAATGGCCTTCGCGATTCGGATAATGAGCCGCAGGTGTTCCTCCGCGGAGCCGAACTTCGTGGTGAAGTGCTTCGAGCTTGGGCAAATGCTGAACGAACCCGCCTGGAGCCGCAGCCCGAGATCGCCCGCCCGCTTTCGGAGATCGGCCAGATACCCATCCTCGTGCGACTCATAGACATCGAGGTCGGACATCAGCAGCACATCGGCGCCGATCGATGCGGAGTAGTCGATCAGCTGGGGGGCCTTCCAGCCGAAGGCCCGCACGGAGAAGTTGTCAACGCCCAGCGGGATCTCGGGTCTCGTGGTCGTCGCCCTGACTGGGGAGGCGGTGGCGACGACGGCGGCGCCCGCCGTCTTCAGGAGGTCGCGTCGCGTCAGGACAGGGTTCAGCATGGCGGCGTGCTCAGTGCACCAGTCGCGTCGTCATCGCGTAGATGATGAGGATGAGCAGGACGATGCCGAGCCCGAAAAAGATGTAGCCAAAGGTGCGGGCGATCGATTTCCAGCGCTCCCACTCGTCCTTGACGCGGAAGTCGTCCAGCCGGCCCTCGGCGACGAGGCGGTCATACCAGCGCCTGCGCTCGTGGAGCATCTCGGCCTTCGAGATCCGGCCAGAGAATATGACGGTGTCCATCGGGAACTTCTCGAGGCGGAAGTGCGTGTTGAAGAAATGTATTGTGAAGATGAAGCCGGCCGCGAGGAGGGCTTCGTCGGAGTGGACGATGAGGGCGATGTTGATCATCCATCCGGGCATCAGCCGCGAAAAGAACTCGGGGAACCACATGATGAGGCCGGAGACGCCGATGGCGAAGACGCCCCAGAACACGGCGAAGTAATCGAATTTTTCCCAGTACGTCCAGCGGTCGAATTCGGGTTTGGGGCCCTTGCCGAAGAACCATTTATTGTGCGCCTTGAAGTCGTCCCAGTCGCGCAAGGTGGGCACCATGGAATCCGGGCCGAAAGTGGCCTTCAGCAGGCGTGCGGGCTGGAGTCGGCCAGTCGCGGGATCGCGGAGGTAGCCGCGATTCTTCCAGAAGCTGGTGCCTACGGCGACGAGGTGGAGGCCGAAGTACAAGAATGTGATGATCGCGCCGAAGTGGTGCATGATGCGCGCGACCTCGGTGCCCCCGAGGATGGCGAAGATGGCCTTGGCCCAATCCGTGTAATAGAACTTCAGGGGCATGCCGGTCAGCACCAGGAGCAGGAAACTGGTGACGACGAGGAAGTGCAGGAAGCGGTCGAACGGCGCGAACCGGGTGAACCACTCGTCGCCCTTCTGGGTTTCGACCTTCGCCTCGCGGAACTGCTTCGAGTCGTGGAGGAAGAGCCAGGCCGACCGGAGCAGCCAGAGCAGCGTGTGCCCGCCGAAGAAGGTGAAGACCCCGATCAGCAGGCCTGTCATCGCGATGAAGACGATATGGAGATGTGGATACTTCTTGGCGTCCAGCGGATTGGCGTGGGGGATGTATCTGGCGAAGCTGGGGGATGCGCCGGGGTGGCACTGCTGGCAGGTGGCCACGATGTTCGTCTGCGACAGCCGCGAGCGCGGGTCGGAGGGGGGCAGGACATCATGGTGGCCGTGGCAGTCGTAGCAGGCGGCCACGTCCAAGGCCTCGTTGGGTCGGCCGAGGGCCATGGCCTTGCCGTGGTAGGTGTCGCGGTAGTGCGTGAGGCTCTCCTGGTGGCACTTGCCGCACTTCTTGTCGCTGGCCATCTTGAAGTGGCCGTTGACGGGTGGCTCGATGTCGTGCGCCGAATGGCAATCGGTGCAGACCGGGCCCCCGGGATCGCCCTTGAGCAAAAGCTGGCCGTGGACGCTGGCGTTATAGGTTTCCTCGACCTTGACGTGGCACGTGCCGCAGGTCTTGGCGATATTCGCGTGGTTGATCGGGGAACTGCGGTCGACGCTCCGCTTGATGTCGTGGACCCCGTGGCAATCGTTGCAGGATGGCGCGACGATGAGGCCCATCTTGAGCAGCGCGCGGCCGTGGATGCTGTCCAGATAATGGGAGGCGGCCTCCGGATGGCGGATGGCGTACTCCTTGTTGATGGTGGGGTTATCGTGGCACTTGGCGCAGGTCCTGGGCAGATTCAGCTTGAATACGGGCGATGCCGGATCCTTGGCCGGTATCATGTCGTGCGACCCGTGGCAGTCCGCGCAAGACGCGGCCCCAGAGGCACCGAGGGTGTGGCTGGCGCCGTGGATGCTGGTCGCATACTGCTTCGCCTCGTCCTCGTGGCATTCGGCGCAATTGACCGGAGGCAACTTGCTCTCGTGGACCAGCTCTTTGACCCCAGAGTGGCAGTCGACGCAGTTGAGCGTGCCGTGGACAGATTTCTCGAAGAGATTTGTCTGGAAGATGGGCATCGGCACCGACTTGTCGCCGATCGTCCTGCTTGTCGTCGGGTCGAGATGGCACTCCAGGCAGTCCTTATTGGTGATGGGCTCGGCCTTGGCCGCGGGCTCTGGGGCCTTCGCGGGCACCGCCTTCACGGCGGCCTTTTCAACCGGCGCAGCTGGGGCCGACGCTCCCGCGGTGTCGGGCGCCGCACCGGCGACTCGGGGTCCGCCGAGCGAGATGAATGCCAGTAGGATCGATACGAGATATGTTTTGTAACAATCAGTCATACTAATACGGTCCGCGCGGAGTCTGGGGGGGCGAATGTCGGGGCGTCAAGCGCCGACGGCGATTTTGAGCGAGTTTTTGTGCGGTCGCGTGCGGGCGCCCGCGCCATCATCCAGAAAATTCGCTTTATCTCTTTTGGGGTTGCCAGGCCCGTTCGATCTCCTCGAGGGATCGGCCGCGGGTCTCGGGGACGGCGAGCCAGACGAATGCGATGGCGACGGCGCAGAAGGCAGCATATGTGCGGAAGGCCGTCGCGCCGCCGGCCGCATCGATGAGCATGGGAAATGTTTGCGACACGAGGTAGCAGCCGGCCCAGAGGCTGACGGTGGCAATGGACATGGCGCGGCCGCGGATGCGGGTTGGGAAAATCTCGGACATGACGACCCAGACCACGGGCCCCAGCGATGCGGCGAAGCAGCTCACATAGGCGAGGATGACGACGAGCAACCAGATGCCTGAGGCGCGGGCATCGAAGGCGGATGCCAGGACAAGGAGGGAGATGCCCATGCCGATGGCGCCGCCGACGAGAAGGGGTTTTCTGCCGAGGCGGTCTATGGTGAACATCGCCACGATGGTGAAAAGGAGGTTGAAGATGCCGATCCAGATCGTGTCGTTGAAGGCGCGGGAAGCGGCCGCGCCGGCCCCCTTGAAGATTTCGGGGGCGTAGTAGAGGATGGCGTTGATGCCGGTGACCTGCTGGAGGACGGCGAGCACGACTCCGACCCAGAGAGCGCGCCTGAGGCCCGGATGGAGGAGTTCGCGCAGGGAGCCGCCCTCGTGGGCGATGGCATCGCGGATCTCGGCGATCTGGGCGGCGGGGTCGGCGCCGCCGGAGACACGGGCCAGGACGCGCGCGGCCTGATCGTCGAGCCCCTGCTTCAATAGCCATCTGGGACTTTCGGGCACGGGCAGAAGGAGGGCGAAAAATGCGGTGGCCGGGAATGCGCCGACCGCGAACATCCAGCGCCATTTTGCGGCGTCGCCGAGGCCCGTGTGCAGGATGAGCGTGTTTGAGAAATAGGCCCCGAGAATGCCGCTGATGATGGCAAATTGTTGGAGCGACACCAGGAGGCCCCGGACGCGGGCCGGGGCGACCTCCGCGATGTAGAGGGGGGAGATCATCGATGCGATGCCGATGCCCATGCCGCCGACGATGCGCCAAATGACGAGGTCGCGCGCGGTCCCGGCCACGCCGCACCCGATGGCCGAGGCGGTGAACAGTATGGCGGAGATCAGCAGCACGCGCCTGCGGCCGATCCCGTCGCTGAGCGCGCCGGCCACCGAGGCGCCCAGCATGCAGCCAAGCAGCGCGGAACTGGCCGTCCAGCCGGTCATGGATGGCGATAGGCCGAACTCCGCCCGGAAGAAACCCACGGCGCCCGAGACGACCGCGGTGTCGAATCCGAAGAGGAGCCCCCCGAGCGCGGCCACCAGGCATATCGCCGTCAGGTAAACGACGCCGCCGCGCGGCCGCGTCGGATCATTGCGGGTTCCCGGCATAGTCCTCCAATGGCGGGCCAGTGTGGAACCCCCGCGACGCGGTGTCCATGGCGCTGATGGGCGAGGGGATGTATAAAATACTCTAATTTATAGAATACTTTCGAATAAGAAAAACTGCTTATATCGGGTCCTGGCGCGTCCGAGAAAACCGGTTGTTGCGCGGGCCCGAGGGCGCTTATACTTATCGCTTCCATGGCAGACGAGACCCCCAGCGGTTCATTGTACGCGCCCAAGGAGCGCATCCAGAACGTCAACGTCGCGGACGAGATCAAGCACTCGTTCCTGGACTACTCGATGTCCGTGATCATATCGCGCGCGTTGCCCGACGTGCGGGACGGACTGAAGCCATCGCAGCGCCGCATCCTGTATGCGATGCACGGCCTTGGGTTGCAGCCGGGGCGAAAGTATCTCAAGTGCGCGAAGATCTGCGGCGAGACCATGGGCAACTACCATCCCCATGGCGACCAGGCCATTTATCCGACGCTGGTGCACATGGCCCAGCCGTGGTCCATGCGCGATCCGCTGGTGGACGGCCAGGGCAATTTTGGTTCCGTGGAGGGCGACCCTCCGGCGGCCATGCGGTACACCGAGGCCCGGCTCACGCACCTCGGTGCCCTCCTGATGGAGGACATGGACAAGGACACGGTCGATTTCGTCCCCAACTACGACGACACCCAGACCGAACCCTCCGTCTTTCCGGCCGCGTTCCCGAACCTGCTCGTCAACGGCGGCACGGGCATCGCGGTGGGCATGGCCACCAACATCCCGCCCCACAACCTTGGCGAGCTGGTGGATGGCATCTGCGCGCAGATCGACGATCCCGAGATTACCATCAAGGGGCTGATGAAGCACATCAAGGGCCCCGATTTTCCGACCGGCTGCTCCGTGCTGGGGATGGATGGCATCAAGGAGTACTTCGCCACCGGCCGGGGCTCGGTGAAGGCGCGCGGCAAGCTGCACACCGAGGAGCTCAAGGGCGGCCGCGAGATCATCGTCATCGACGAGATCCCCTTCAACGTGAACCGCGCCGTGCTCGTCCAGCGGATCGCCGACCTTGTCAACGAGAAGACGCTGACCGACGTGTCGAACATCCGCGACGAATCTGACGAGAACACGCGCGTGGTGATCGAGCTCAAGCGGGACGCGCAGACGAAGGTCGTCATCAACAAGCTCTTCAAGCTCACGCAGCTCGAGTCGGGCTTCAGCGTCAACATGCTGGCGATCGACCGGCTCAAGCCCAAGACGCTCAACCTCAAGGAGCTGATCAACTGCTACATCGAGCACCGGCGCGAGGTGGTGCTGCGGAGGACGCGCTATCTGCTGGCGAACGCGGAGCGGCGCGCGGAGATCCTGGAGGGGTACCTGATCGCGCTGGCGAACCTCGACGATTTCATCGAGGTGATCCGCAAGTCGAAGAACCGCGAGGAGGCCCGGATCAAATTGCTGGGCTACGAGTTCACGCGCAAGCAGGTGGAGCAGTTTGGGGTGATGATCCGCTCCGAGGCGCGGCTCAAGAACGGCCGGTACGAGTTCAGCGAGGGGCAGATCGACGCGATCCTGGAGTTGCGCCTCTATCAGCTCACGGGCTTGGAGCGGGAGAAGATCACCGGGGAATACGCGGAGATCATCGCGACGATCACCGACCTGCGCGACATCCTGGCCAAAGAGAAGCGGGTGCTGGGGATCATCAAGGACGAGCTGCGTGCCATCCGCGACAAGCACGCGACCCCGCGGCGCACGCAGATCGTGCCCGACGAGGGCGAGATGTCGATCGAGGACCTGATCGCCAACGAGGCGGTGATCATCACGCTGACGCACTCCGGCCTGATCAAGCGGACCAACATCTCCAGCTATCGCGCGCAGCGGCGGGGCGGGACGGGGGTCATCGGGGCCAAGACGCGGGAATCGCTGGGCGAGGAGCAGGAGGAGAGCGATTTCGTGGAGCACCTGTTCACGGCGAGCACGCACGACTACCTGATGTTTTTCACGAACACGGGGCGCGTGTATGTCGAGCGCGTGCACGAGATCCCAGAGGGCACCCGCGCATCCAAGGGGCGCAACATCGCCAACGTGCTGGAGCTGCAGCCCACGGAGACGGTCGTCGCCATGCTCCGGATCGAATCGCGCTCCAACGCGGGCGAGGATGACGCGACGTGGGACCCGGGCCGGTTCGTGTTTCTGGCGACGAAGAAGGGGACGGTGAAGAAGACCTCGTTGGACCAGTTCGCGAACGTGCGGCGCGGGGGCATCATCGCGATCGGTGTCGAACCCGGGGACCTGGTGATCGACGCGCGGCTGACGACGGGCTCCGACGAGGTGGTGCTGATCACCAAGGAGGGGATGAGCATCCGATTCCACGAGGACGGGGTTAGGCCGATGGGGCGGCCGGCGGGCGGCGTGCGGGGCATCTCTCTGGAGACGAAGGATGAGGTGGTGGGGTTGGCGATCGTGGATCCGAAGGCCGCGCTGCTGGTGGCGGGCAACAACGGCATTGGCAAGCGCACCGACTATGAGGAGTACCGGAAGCAGACGCGCGGTGGCAAGGGCATCATCACGATGAAGACCGGCGAGAAGACGGGCGAGGTCGTCGGCGCCCTCTCGGTGACCGACGCGGACGAGGTCATGCTCACCACCGCGAAGGGACAGATGGTCCGCATCGCGTGCAAGGACATCCGCGAGGCGGGCCGGAACACGCAGGGCGTCAAGCTCGTCAACCTCCGCGAGGGCGACAAACTGCTAGGCATGGCGACGGTGATCACGGTCGAAGAGGAGGAGTAGGGGCCACCGTCGTGGAAAACAGGCCATGGCCGCGTGCGTGAGCGAGCGGAGGGATGGCTCGCTCGCACTCGCCGTTACAGCCTTTGGCCACCTTCGAGCTGGGTCCCATGCGCCGCGCGCCCGCCTGTCGGCGGGCATTCTGGGTGGAAAATGGGACGTAGGAGCGCGCTCGCGCGCGATGCGCGCATGGGATCGCCTGCAAGCAGGCTCCTACGATTCGGCATCTGAATTCTCGAGCTAGCAGCCCGCTGAAAGACCCACACAACAGCCGCGTTGGGTATGGGAGGGACGCCGGCCCCGGCGTCCGCGCCCCACCGGGCAGCGAAAGGCACCTCACTTTCGCGGTCCGCGCGGCCGCGGGCCCTCCCGGCGGAATCGGGCCACGCGCGCCATCAGGGGTCTTTTAAACCTCTGCTAGGCTTTGAATACATCCACGGGGTCGAAGCGCTCGCCGAGGATGTGGGCGCTATCGCAGCCGAGCCATGTATCGAGCATGGCGGCGTAGACCTGGCGAAAGTCGGTGTGGTGGCTTGGCGCGTCTTTGTCGAGGTCGCCGAGCTCGGGATGTTTGCCGATGAGGCCGCCTTTGAGTGCGCCGCCTGCGAGGAAGACGGGTGCGGCGGCGCCGTGGTCGGTGCCGTGTCGGCCGTTTTCGGTGACCGTGCGGCCGAACTCGGAGACGGTCATGAGCGCGACGCGTTCGGCGAGGCCATCGCGGCGGAGGTCATCGATGAAAGCGCCGATGGCATCGGAGAGTTCTCTCAGGAGGGATGCGTGGTGGTCTTTCTGGAAGGCGTGGTTATCGAAGCCGCCGAAACCGTCGCCGCCGAGGTCGGTATAGAAGAGGCGGAAGCCGGCGTCGGCCCGGACGAGGGTGGCGATATCGCGCAGGTGGGCGCCGAGTTTGGAATTTGGATAAGTGGTGTTTGGGGCATGCGAGGTGGTCTCGATCCTGCGGGCGACCTGATGCGCGGTCGCGGTGCTGGCGCGAACGAGATCCAGCATTGGGTTGGGATCGTTGGCGGCGGTCCCGGTGATGAGGCGGATGGCCTCTGCGTGTTCGGCGGCGTGCGATGCGGGAGTGATCGCGGCATCGCGGAGGGAGCGGATGGCTGGGATGATGGTGCGCTCGGAGGTCAGGCCGAACGGTTTAGAGATTGTGGAGACCATGGCGGCGGGGGCCAAGCGGGGATCTCGGTCGGAGGCTTCGTCGGCATATCGGCCGATCCAGCCCGTGGGGCAATGGGTGTCGCCGGGGCGCGCGGTCTGCCAGTCGCGCTCGGCATCGGGGTGCTGGCGGCTGGATTTCGGGTAACCCACGCCCTGGACAACGCTGAAGAGGCCCTCGTCGAAAAGGCGGCGGCATTCCTTCATCTCGGGGTGGAAGCCGACGCGGTCATCGATGCGGTGCACCTGGGAAGCGGTGAGGCGGAGAGTGGTGCGGAGGCGCGCGTAGGTGTCGTCGGCGTAGGGGACAACGCAATTGAGTCCGTCGTTGCCGCCGGAGAGCTGGATGACGACGAGGGCGGTTCGGTCATCGCCGGGGTGTCGCGACCCGGCGGCCAGGGCCGTTCGGCAGATGAGTGACGGCACGAGCGGCGCGAGCGAAACGAGCGTCGAGGCCTGAAGGGTGGCCCTCAAGAATTGGCGTCTTGTCTGTGTCATGGCGCGATTCCGGTCGTTGGTTCAGGCCATCTGGTATTCGGGCAGCGAGGCGATGCCGAAAGCGATGGCGGCGGGGTCGTCGGGTGGCCCGGCGGCCTGGGTTGCCTGCGGGATGTTGTCTTGGAGGAGGAGTTCGAGGAGGCGCTGCGCCGGTGCCACGGGGCTGGCATCGCCGTATTTTGCCATGATGGGCCCGGGGGCGAGCCTGGTTTCGATCTCGCCGGGGCCGAGGAATAGCGCGCGGGCCAGGTTGATTCGGCCCGCCATCGTTTGGCGGTTGATCCAGCGGGTGCCTCCGGCCCAGCCCTTGATCGTGGGCGGGTGATAGAGGTCTTGGCCGAGCTCCGCGAGAGCATGCCCGAGCTGGATTGTCGGCACAGTTTTTTCGAAAGCGCGGCATAGGCCGACGGCGAACTCGACGGGACTCTTGATCCGCCGGCGGTAGGCGGCGCGGGAGAAGAAGAGATTCGATCGGAGCATGGAGGCGACGAGTTGTCCGATGTTCCGATTTGATGCGAAGGCGCTGGCGAGTGGGTCGATGACCGCGTCGGATGGGTCGGCGTCCTCGGCGATGATGTGGCGGTACAGGGCGCGCGTGATCCGGCGGGCCGTGGCGGGGTGTGCTGCGGCGATGCGGGCGAAGTCGCGATCGGACCATGCGCCTGTCTGGCCGAGGATGGTCTTGGTGCCGTCATCGTGCTCGCGCGGGACTTCGCGGAGTTGTCCGCCGCGCACGAAGAGTCCGGTGAATGCGCGCGCGGTATCGCGGGCATCGGCCTCGGTGAAGGCGCCATCGCCGACCGTGAATCGGGCGAGGAGTTGTCGGCCGAGGTGCTCGTTGGCCTTGGCCTTGAAGTTCTCGGCTCCCTCGGCCGTGAGCAGCGTGGCGGGATCGCGCGTGGCCGCGGCGAGCATCGCATCGAAGCTGCCGAATGCGTTGGCGCGCAGCATTCGCACGTGGTCGAGCGCGGCGCGGGGTTGGCCGATGCGCGCGGCGCTGATGGCGAACCAGCCATGCCAGAAGAGCGTCATGCGCTCGAGGAGGGGATGCGGTGACTCGATCATGCGGCGGAGCCACCATCCGCGCAGCTCATCGATGGGTCGAGCGTTGGGACCTTGGACCTCGTAGTCATCAATCTGGCGATTGAATGCGCCCGCGCCGCTCTCGCCGTGAAAAATGCGGTCGATGGTTTTGGCTGGGCCGTCGGCGAGGGCGCGCCGGAGGTCCCCAAGACTGGGGCCGGCGCCGGCGCGCCGGAGCAGGTGTCCGGCGCGGATGGTGTCCCACGGGGCTTGCACGCTGGGGCGGTAGGGGGCCCATGCGAAATCCGGCGATAGCTCAGAGTCTGGGGGAGTCGATTGCATGCCCGATCATTCGTTGGCGGCGACGCCGGCCTGGGATGTCGTTGCCGCGGTGGCGCCATTGGGGGGGTGCAACGTCAGGTTCAGTTCTGCGATCATCTTTCCGTCAGGGGCGCCCATGCGCAGGGTGGCGGCGCCGAGGGCGCGGGCGATGGCGGGGATGGCGGCCACGCCTTTTTCCGCCTGCTCGCGGGTCTGGCCCTTTTTGACCATGTTATCGCGGATCATGGACTCGCTGTTGGCCTCCACAAGGGACGCCAGGCGTGAACCATTGATCTCAACGATGCTATTGATGCCCGCGATGGCTTTAGGGGAGGGTTTCCCGAGCGCGTCGATGAGGTCGTTGGCAAGCCCGTCCGTGGTGCTGAAGATGAGGTAATCGTCGTGGTGGACGATCGCGGGGCGGAAGTTGAAGCGCGTGTCGAGATTGCTTTTGTCTTTCTCCTCGGCGTGGGAGAAGGCCGCGCAGGAGTAGCGCACCCCAGAGTGGTCGAGACGGTCGATGATCATGCCCGGCTGCGCCTTCTGACCTCGCGAAAAGTTCACCAGCCCGAGCATTTTCTGCCACGCCTCCTCCGCGATGATGCCGAAGCGCTTGGGATCGCGCATGCGGAAGACGAGGGCGATCGCGGGGATCTGGATCGAAGGCGTGCCGATGGCGGGGTCATAGGCTTGTTCCGCGACGACGAGGCGGACGTGGGGGTCGACGGCGCCCATGACGTCCTCGGCGATGTCGCGGCCCGAGAAGAAGATGCCCATCATGTTTTCGAAGAAGATCAACTGGGAGGTTCGCTCGGGAAAAAGCGCGTCCTTGTTGGCATAGAAGTGTCTCAGGTCGCGATAGAGGCTGGCGTTCGCGACTTGGCGCGGCACCACCAGATTGGGCAGGGCACCATCGCTGTCGGCGGCTGGCCAGGCGAAGGCTTTGGGGCCGGTGCGCACAGGTTTGCCCGTGCCACTGAGGCGGAGGCTGACGTTGCCATCGGGGCAGTCCAATTCCAGCGCGGTCCATGCGTCGCCCTGGAAGGCGTCGGCGTACGCCGCGAGGAGGAGCACGGCCATGGGGTTGTCCTGCAAGCGCTGCGGGCCATGGGGCAACGGGAGGTTATTCATCACGGCCGGGGAGACATAGAGGGCGGCGGCGGCGTCCCGGCCCATCGATTTCTTCGCGGACAGGAACTCGGCTCGTTTTGCGAGAGATCCGGCGCCTTTGCCGGCGCGCAGATCCAGCACGGCCCGGATTGCGGGAAGCTTGTTCGAGAGGACCACGTGGCCGTCCACAACCGCGTGATATGTGTTGCCGCCGTTGAGCGTCCACACCGGCACCCCTTCGTATGGTGTTTGGCTCACTTTCCCGGGGTTCTGGCGGGCTCCCCGTCCGGCGACTGCGACGAGTTCATCATGCAGTTTCTGGACGAAGTCGGCGTCGTCGCCCTTGACGATGGCGACGAACGTCTTTTCGGAACCCGCCGCCACGGTGACGCCACCTTTGACGAGGCGGCGCACCAGCGTCTGCCAGTCGGCGCCGAACTTGCGCTCAAAATGCTGGCGGAACATCCACGTGCCGATGGCCTGCCGCCACTTGGCTGGGCCGGAGAGTTGGGGCGCCAGGTTCAGGCGGCCCGAAAGGGCGGGGTCGAGAAGCAAGTTGAGAATCTCATCGGTCTGCCCGATTTCGAGGACTGCGACCGCAGCGTCGGGGATCCACTCTTCGGGGAAGTGGACTGGGGCCTGTCGCGCCGTGGCGTGGGCGGTCGCGACGTGTCGGGTGCCATGAGGGTTGTGATGATCGCGGATGGCCTTTAGCACCCCGAATGTCACTGGAATGCCTACGATAACGGCGAGTGCGATAATGATCTTGCGCATCTTCTTGTCTCCTGCGGGGCGCTTGAGTGGCGGTGGTTTGTCCATGGTTTGTGGGCGAAGGGCTGACATGTGCCTCTGAGTATGTAAGACGCCTGGGCGGGCGAAAAGTTGCAGGGGATTGCCGACCTCCCGTTGAATTCGGGCGCATTCGCCGGGAGGTCCCGCGGCCTCGCGGGCCGAAAGTGGCGCCCGGACGCCGAGGTGAGCCTGTCTCAAGACCGGTCGTCGCGTGACCTGACAGTACGAAAGGGAGCGTCCTTGGACCGTTTGCTTCGCTCGCGCTCAGGACGGACGGAGGGAAGGGACAGCGGTGCTGACCTCTGGCATGTTACATTTCAGGTGGCCAGCGAGCGATCGCGGGCGTGTAATGGTTGGCATGCGGGCGGCAGGTGCGGCGATTCTGGCGGCGGGAGTCCTTCTATCGGTGGCTTGGCCGGTGGGGGCGGCGGTCTCGACGAATCTGGTGATGAACGGCTCTTTTGAGGAGGACTCGGGTGGCGATGGCGTTCCGGATGGGTGGTCGGCGTCGGGCTCGTCAGAGGTCGAGCAAAAGTTCGGGAGCGACGCTGGGTCGGGCGGCGGCCGATGCGCGAAACTGGCATGCACGCGATTTGGGAAGCAGTCGCCTTCGACGCACGCGATGATCTGTCAGGTTGGGAAAGTGGGCCTGGTGCGGGGCACGTGGTACAGGCTGACGTTTCGGGCGCGGGGGGAGGGCATCAAAGGCGGCACGGTGAGCGTGGGGATCAGTCGGACCAGGCCGTGGGGTCAGGTGGCACTCGGCGACACATTTTTCGTGGGGTCAGAGTGGGATCGGTTTGAATTCCTTTTCCGGGCCAAGGAGGATCTTCAGCCGGACGTCAGCCGGCTCCAGTTCTATTACTACAGCACCGGGGCGCTATGGCTGGATGATGTGGAATTGGTGGAGACGGACGAGCGCCCGCGCTGGTTGCCCGAAATTCCCTCGGAAAGCAGAGGCAATCTGATCCCGAATAGTTCGTTCGAGTGCGGTGGGGCCAACTGGGGGAGCGTGAGCGTGGCGTCGGGGTCGTGGGGACAGCATGCGTTTCGGTTGGAGGGGGACGTGGTGGGGGGCAGGGCACCTCACGGAGAGCGATGCCTGCAGATTTCGCTGGGTGCCGGGACATCGCCGGTGATGTATTTTGACTACTTCGATCCGGTGGAGCGGCCGTTGCGCCAGGCGCTGGCCGCCAACGTGGGATGGTTCCGTGCGAAGAGGGGGGAGCGCTTCACTTTCTCAGTTTGGCTGAAGGCCGATGCCCCGGGCACCGTCGCCAGGATGGCGGCCATTTATCCCGAGGGGCGATTGCGGCGGCACGATGTGGCTGTGGGCACGGAGTGGCAGAGGCACGAGTTTTCCTTCGATGCGGAGGGCGAATCATTTTTCGTGGCCGCGGGCCTTGACCTGGATGCTTCGAAACGCGATGCGGCGATACTCTGGGTGGACGCGGTGCAGCTGGAGCGGGGGGGCAAGTCAACCGCCTATTCGCCGCGGCGGACGGTCGAGACCTTTGTTTCGTCGCCGGTGATCGGCAACATCCACACGCGACCCGAGGCGGGATTGGCGCTGGACGTCCGCGCGTACAACGATGGCGAGGGGGCGGCGCGAGTGCGCGGCAAGATCTCGGTGACAGACTTCGCGGACGCTCTGGCGGGCGAGCGGGAGTTGGATTTTGCCGTGCCGGCCAAGGGCGGGGCGTTCGTGAGGGTTGGCGGCGTGGCTTCGGGGAAGCGGGGATTCTTCCGGGCGTCCTGGGTGGGCGATGGTGGCACGAACGCTTTGCGCTGTGCCGTGATCGAATCCTGCGCGGGAATCGATTCGCCGATAGGGATGAACCATGCCTATCCCTGGGACTGGATGCTGCAGCTGGCGCATCTCGGGGGGATCTCCTGGTGGCGCGACTGGTCGGTGAAATGGGGAACGGTCGAGCCAGAGCCCGAGAGATGGGACTTCTCCCAGAGCGACCCGCAAATCGATCGGATCGTGAGGAATGGTGGTCGGGCGCTGGTGCTGCTGCCCTTTCCCTCGGCTCCGTGGGCCAGCCGATATTCCCCGCGAGAGAAAGACCCGCCTGCCGAATCCCAGCAGGGCAAGCGGCTGCGGGTGGCGGAGGCCGCCAAGGATACCTCGGGTTTCGGACGATATGCGGCGGCGGCGGCCGACCATTACAGGGATCGGACCCGCACGTTTCACATCTTGAACGAGCCGCTGTTCACGGATTATGCGCTGCCGATGTCGCGCGGATACAAGCTGGATGATTATCTGGATCATCTGGGCATGGCGGCGCTGGCGATCCGTGGCGTCGATCGCGGGCTCCAGGTCGCCGGGGGCATCGCCCAGGGGCCGGGGGCCGCGCTCGTGCAGGAATTCGTGGCGCGGGGCGGATTGGGGATCGTCGATGTTGTGGATCTGCACATGTATCCGCCCCCGGTGCCGGCCGAGTCGCACGAGGAGGATTTTGCGGCGCTGGAGAGGCTGATGGGCGAGCATGGGGGGGCAAAGCCGATCTGGATCACCGAGTTCGGGTGCTATGCCGACGATGATCCGGCCTGCGTGCCGCTGGTGGTGGGCGATGCGACCATGAACCGGTGCCGGTGGCGCAGCGAGGCGCTGGCGAGCGAGCAACTCGTGAAGTTCGTGGCCGTGAGCTTTGCACATGGCGTTCGGAAGATCTTCCTGCATGCCGGGGTGTGCGGGCCGCTGAACGGTTCGGACAGCGCGAGCATATTTTTTGAGTATGGGGGCGCGCCCCGGAAGATGTACCCCGCGGTTGCGGCGCTCACCGCGTTTCTCGGGTCACCGGAGTCTTGCACGAAAACCGTTTCGGAGGGCGGCCTTCACGGCTACGCATTCAAGGCACGGGCTGGGGCCGTCGCAATAGCGTGGGCTGACAAACCCCGGCCGATCGGTTTGCCGGACGGCGTCGATGCGTTCGACATCATGGGCAATCACGTTGTGGGACGAGAGGTGTCGGTTGGACGCACCCCCCTGTACGTCGTGCACAAGGGGGGAGACGTCGGCGCGGTGGTGCGAGCGCTCTCAGCTGCGCGCTGATCGGGCGAAGGCGGTGGACGTCAGGGGGGAGGATCGAGGCGAAGCCGCATTTCGGTACGCCATGCGGGCATCCTGGGGAGGGCCCGCGGCCTCGCGGGCCGGGTTGGCCCAGATGTCGCGCGGCTGGTGAATCGCGGACGCCGGGGCCGGCGTCCCTCCCGGCGGATATTGTCGACACGCGTGGGCATTGAGGACCGGCTGTGGCCTCTGCCTGATTTGAATCAGGCCATGTCCGCCGCCAGATAGACTGGGCGGAACGAGATGGGGCGGGCCTTCGGGGCCGGGTCGAGGCAGTTGGCCGTAAACTGGTCGAGGGGGGTGTCGGTGCGCTCCGGGAACATGGCGCGGAGGACCAGCCCGAGGGAATAGATGTCGGAGGCGGGGGTCGGCAGGTGTCCGGCGAAGAGTTCTGGGGCGAGGTAGCTCGGGGTACCCGCGGGTTTGCGCCACCAGCGGGGGACTTCGTCGAAGGTACAGGCGAGATCGAAGTCCGTGAGCTTCAGCTTGCCGCCATAGCTGAGGAGGATGTTTTCGAGTTTGAGATCGAGGAAGAGGATCCGGTTCGCGTGGAGATATTCCAGGGCGGAGGCGAGCTGCGCGGCGGCGGAGAATCGCCACTGGCGCCAGGAGTCATCGTGGCCGCGAATCCAATGGAACAGGTTCTTGCCTTCGACAAACTCGAGCACTGCGAACGGGCGGCACTGGAAGCTCCCGCGGGCGAGGCAATGGACGATGTTGGGGTGATCGAGGCCGCACATCAGATTCAGGCCGTGGGAGAACTGGTATCGCGCCCTGGGATGCAGGACCCTGCTTTTGCGGAGGATGCGAAAGACGACGGGCCGATCGTCGGGGGAGATGGCGAAATAGACTCTGGAGAACCCGCCGGCGTGGATGACTTCGTGGAGGACACAGCCCGCGACACGGGTGCCGGTGAGTGACATCGAGAGTAATCTATATTGTCGGAACGGCGTTGCCAAGGGGTGATGATATTCGCATGGTGTTGTACAAATGCGCGACGGGCGGCCCTCTTGGCATTGGTGGTGGCTTGCGCTGGCGGTGCCGGTGCTGGTGGGGCCGGGGGCATTCTGGCTGGTCCGCGCCATCTCGGGGGGGGTGGGGGGGCCAGCATGGATGGAGGAGGCGACGTTCGCGCGGGTTTTTCAGAGGCTCCTGATGGTGGGTGCGGTCGGGGTGGGGATTCCGTGGTTCTTTCGGTGGGGCGTTCGGGACCGGGCGGCGCTTGGACTGGGGGGCGAGGGGGCATGGCGCCTGTTTGGACTGGGGCTGTTTTTTGGGGTGGTGATCGCATTGGTCCAATTGACGCTGCATCTGGTCACGGGTGCGCGCGATTGGGAACCGAGTATCGGTTGGGGCGACGCTGCGGCGGTGGTGATGGCTGGCTTGGGCGCGGCATTTTTTGAAGAGGTGCTATTTCGTGGGGCGCTGCTGGGGGTTCTGCTGCGGGTGATGGGTTGGGTGCCCGCGGTGATGCTGCAGGCGGCGGTGTATGCGACGGTGCATTTTCTGAAACCGCCGGGATTTGGGGAGGGATACGGGGTACACGTGGGCTCCGGCCTCACGCTGCTGGCTGCGGTGCCCGGCCATATTCTTGGCGGGTCGGCGCGGTGGTTGGTGTTGCTTCTTCTCGGGTGCGCGCTCGGCGTGGTGGCCGCCTGGCGGCGGAACATCTGGTGGTGTGCGGGATTCCATGCGGCCATCGCGGCCGGCGCACTGGCGCTGCCCAAACTGACAGATTACGAGGGCGGGGCGTGGCGGATGGTGTGTGCGAAAGACCCTTCTTCTGGATTTGACGGGGCGGTGTTGTTGGGCGTGGTGCTGTGCGCCATGGTCCTGCGCCCCGCGCGACGGGGGCCGGCGTGAGGCCATGCTTTGACGCCGCGATATTGGGGCTGACGCGACTGGGCTCACCCCTGCTGGATCTGTTTTTTCCGGTTCCGGAACTAAGGGGGGAACGGTGCCTCTTGGAGGAACCCTTTTGCGAGAGGTGCGGGCATCCGTACTGGGGTGAGATCGATGGGCCGTTCCGGTGTACCAACTGCGGTGGCAGGGTCTGCCACTACGCGAAGGCGCGGGCCCAATACCTGAATCGAGGGGCGGTGCGGGAGGCGGTGCACGCATTCAAGTACGCGGGGGAATATTGGCTCAGGAGAATGCTGGGGGAGTGGATCGTGGAGGGATTTGAGCGACACTATGCGGATATGGCGTTCGACATGATTGTTCCGGTGCCACTGCACCCGTCGCGGTTTCGCTGGCGCGGTTTCAACCAGGCGGAGGAGCTGGCGAAGGTCCTTTCGTCCCGGATGGGGGTTCCGCTGGTTCGCGGTTTGCGTCGGCTGCGGGATACTGGGGTGCAGGCGGCGATGGGTCGCCGGGAGAGGTGGACGAATGTCCGCGGCGCTTTTGGCTTGGCAGGGTCGGGGGCGTATCGAGATACTCGCGTGCTTCTTGTGGACGATGTTTTTACAACCGGCAGCACCGTAAACGAATGTGCCCGCCAACTGAGGCGGGCCGGGGCCCTGTCCGTCCACGTGATTGCCGTTGCCCGCGGATGAAAAAGTCAGGCGAGAAGCGCGTGTTCAAGCGGCGGCCGGTGACCTCGGGGTCGCGGCGCGGTGGCCGCAAAGTCGAGATCCCCGAGGGCCTCTGGACCAAGTGTGAATCGCCCGCGTGCGGGCAGGTGATCTTCAACCAGCAACTGGAGGAGAATCTCCGGGTGTGCCCGGCGTGCGGCCACCATTTCGCGCTCGGGGCGCGGGCGCGCGTCGCGGCGCTGGTGGACGAGGGTTCGTTTGACGAGTGCGACCGCGCGCTGCGCGCGGTGGACAGCCTGGGGTTTCCAAACTACGGGGCGCGGCTGGGGGTGGAGCACGGTTCGCGGGAGACGCCCGAGGCGGTGATCTGCGGCACGGCAGAGATCGGTGGCCACGCCGTGTCCTTGGCCGTAATGGATTTCACTTTTCTCGGCGGGAGCATGGGTTCGGCGGTCGGCGAAAAGATCGCGCGGGCGGTGGAGCGGGCGGAGTCCGGGCGGCGGGCGCTGGTGATCGTGTCGGCGTCGGGTGGCGCGCGGATGCACGAGGGATGTTTCAGCCTCATGCAGATGGCGAAGATCAGCGGCGCGCTGCAGCGGCTTGCCGCGGCGCGACAGCCATTCATTTCGGTGCTGACGAATCCGACCACAGGCGGAGTGACGGCGAGCTTTGCGACGCTCGGGGACCTGATAATCGCGGAACCGGGCGCCATGATCGGGTTCGCCGGGCCCCGGGTGATCCGGGAGACGACGCACCAGGAATTGCCCGAGGGGTTTCAAACGGCGGAGTTTCTCTTGGAGAGGGGGCTGGTCGACCGGATCGTTCCGCGACGGGAACTGCGGGGCAGCATCGGGACTTTCTTGGGATACTTGGCGCGGGGCGGTTGAGCGGATCATAGCGGGGAGCGATGGATACGGCGGCGCGCTACCGGCGGCTGGTGGAAGGGCTGTACGGCCTCCGCAGATTCGGCGTGCGGCTTGGCCTGGACAACATCCGCGAACTGTGCCGGCGGATCGGGGAACCGCAGCGCGCATTTCGGTCGGTGCATATCGCGGGCACCAATGGGAAGGGGTCCGTCGCGGCGATGGTGGAAGCGATGTTGCGCGGGTCGGGGAAACGGGTTGGGCTTTTCACGTCGCCGCATCTGGTGTCGTTCACGGAGAGGATTCAGGTGGATCGCGTGCCGGTGAGCGAGCGCGAGGTCTTGGACATGTATGACGCCATGCGGCCACACCTTGAGGAGATGGCGTCCGTCGGCCCGCGCGGGCAGGTGACGTTCTTTGAGGTGACGACGGCGTTGGCGCTGATGGCATTTCGCTCGGCCGGTGTGGACTGGGCCGTGATGGAAACGGGGATGGGGGGTCGGCTGGATGCGACGAACCTGTTGGCGCCCGCGCTGTGCGTGATCACGGGCATCGACCTCGATCACATGGAGTATCTGGGACACACGCTGGAGGCGATTGCGCGCGAGAAGGCGGGCATCCTGAAGGCCGGGGTACCCGCGCTCGGGTTGCGGCAGCGACCGGAGGTGGAGCGCGTCTTGGTGGAGGTGGCGGCAGAGAAAGGGGCGCCATTGGAATTCGTTGACCCGTCGGGCCTGAAGGCGGTTTCTGCGAACTTGGAGGGACAAGTGTTCTGGCGGGACGGGCGGGAATGGCGCTTGCGATTGTTGGGGGAGCACCAGCTGGCTAATGCGGCGTTGGCGTTGGCGGTGGCTGAGACACTGGCGGCCCAGGGAGTGCCGATCGATGATGCCGTGGCGGGTCGGGCCTTGGCGGGGGTGGACTGGCCGGGACGTTTTCAGGTCATGGGGACTGACCCGCTCGTCGTATTGGATGGGGCGCACAATCCCGCGGGTGCGGCGGCCCTGGCGCGGTGTTTCGCGAGGCATGGGGGAGGCGGTCCGTGCAATCTGATTTTCTCTGCGCTTTCGGACAAGGCGGTGGGCGAGATGATTGGATTTCTGGCACCTTTGGCCGGGTGGGCGGCCGTCGTGCCGGTGGCCAGTTCCCGCAGCATTTGTCCCGGGGAGGTGCTCGGGTTGTTTCGGGCGGCGAATCCGACATGCGAGGCGCGGACCTTTCCGGATTTCCGCGCGGCATGGCGCGCGCGACCGGAAGGGCGACCAACGCTGGTGGCGGGGTCACTCTTTCTGGTGGGGGAGGCGCTTTCGGTGTTGCGAGATCCAGGATCGGACCTCACGCCTACGGAGGGCACCGGGGGGGAGGAGAAATGTCCGCAGTCGCGAGCGTGAGAGAACGGAGGGATGGCTCGCTCACGCTTGCGGCTTTGGGCTTGGGCTTCTTGCGAGGCAAATGCGGCGTGGCGAAGTCAGGGCGGTGGGCCTAAGTTGGTGGGGGACTGAGAATCATGATGCTGCGAGCGCGCGACAAGGCCGATCTGTACGAGCAATTGGCGGGTCTGCTCGAGGCCGGGGTGCCGATTTCCCGGGCCGTGGGAATGCTGCGGGACCGCATGGCGCGGGGAGCGGCCAGATCCGCGATAGGACATTGCTCGGCCCGGATGTCGAAAGGTGAGACGCTGAGCGCCGCGATGTTGGCGGAGCCGAGAGCGTGGGAAGCTTTCGAGTCATCAGTGGTCGCGGCGGGAGAGGAAGCGGGACGTTTGGTTCCCTTGGCGCGCGAACTGGGTCGGTATTGGCGGAAGATGGACGAGACCCGGCGGCGCATTTTGGCCGGATTGGTTTATCCACTGCTCATCCTACACGTGGCGATTCTCGCGGGCAGCGTTCCCGCGGCGGTGGCGGGCGGCATGGGGGCCTACACGCGGGTGGTGGTCGTATCGCTGGGGGTTTTGTATGCGATGCTATGGTTTCTTTGGGAATTGGGAAACTCGGCGGCGGGGATGTTGTTGTGCAGCCACCTGCCGGTCGTTGGCACTGCGCGATCATCGCTTCGTGGCCTGAGGTTTGCGCTGTGCCTGCGATTGCAGGTGGAGGCAGGAATCCCGATTCTGACGGCGCTGCCGCGCGCGGCGCGCGCGGCCGGGGGCGTGTCGCTCGGAAGCAGGGCGGACGCGGCGGTGTCGCGGCTGCGCACCGGGGAACCCGTGGCCGAGGTCCTGCCAACCCTTTTTGCCGAGGACCAGCGGCTGACATCGCTCTTGGCAACGGGGGTGGAATCTGGACGAATTGTTGGGGTGCTGCGCGCGATCGAGGAGGATGCGGCCGCGCGCTGGGGGGAGTCGATGGCGCTGTTGCAGGTCTGGTTGCCGAGGATGGTCTATTTTGCGGCGATGGCGTTCGCCGTGTGGCAGGTCGCACGGCTGGCGGCGGGCGTCTACGGTGCCTATGGCGAGGCCGCGTCGCTCGAATGGTGATCAGGCGATGCCTCGTGTTCCGCATGTATCGCAACTAATTACGCGCGAGGCGCCTTCGGTCCTCCGTTCGCCCGGAACAGGGAAGCATTGTGCGCGGTGTTGCTTTAGCCTGCATATTTCACGCTTCTGCGTGAAATATGCAGGCTCAAAGGAAAACCGCGCTCCGAAGAACGCGACTTTGAAGGGTCTGGGGCCACCGGTCCGCGAAACACACTCCGCAACCGCGAAAAAACCCAGTCTTTGCCTGACCTTTCCCAATAAATGGCTTTCATGGCGCGGTTTTCCCAGAGCCCGGAATTTCACAGCCGGCAGGCTGTGAAATATCCGGGCTAGGCCGTTATTCGACCCTTCAAGGAGGGTCGTGCGTCGTTTGGTTTCGCGCCCATGGCGGCGATGCTGCTGAGGAAGCGGACGGTGATCTGATCGCCGTCGAGCACGCATGTCACGGTGTCGTGGTGCGGGGTTTCGTGGTAGCGCCAAGTCATGACCAGCGTATTCTCGTCCGTCCACGTGGCGCTCGCGGCGATCTTCGAGGTGATCTTGCCTTCTGGTTTGCCGCCGGCGATCAGGCGCGGAGGCGTGCCCGGAATGGATGTCTCGCCGAGCTCCCAGTGCCCCATGCCGCAGGTGATGACGTGTGGGACTTGGTCGGCATGGGCCGTGAACGCGCAGGTGTCGCTTGAGAAGGCGATCGAGGTGGCGGTGAGACCGATGTCGTTGGTTTCCAGTTTGAAAGCCCTTCCGTTGATGCGCGCGAGATTTGGGGATGTTGCACTGCCCCGGGGTGGGGCGAGTTTGAGTGATCGGAGTCTCTGCTGGAGGTCGGAGGCGGCCGCGGCATCGGGCCGCAGGGGCCCCGATTGAAATGCCGGCAGCAGATGCCGCCACACGAGATCGATCTCGCCCTGCATGTTCTTGTTTTCACCGGTCATCACGATGACGCCATCTTGCTGGGGGAGGACTATGGTGAACTGGCCGAAGGCACCGTCGCCGCGGAAGGCGCCGTGCTGGCATCGCCAGAACTGGTAGCCGTAGCCCTGCAGCCAGTCATTCTGTGATTTTGGCCGGTCCGGTCTGTCGCCACCGGGTTGCTGGATCTTGAACGTGGTGGCTTCCTCGATCCAGGACGCTGGCAGGATCTGGCGGCCATTCCATTGGCCCTTCTGCAGGTAGAACTGGCCGAACTTCGCGAGTGCTTCCGTCCCGATGCTCAGGCCCCAGCCGCCGGTGTTGATGCCGCGCGGGCAGGTTTCCCAGGTCATGCCGGTGATGGCGAGCGGCTCAAACAGTCGTGGTTTCAGGAAGTCGATGATCTTCTGCCCCGTGACCTTCTGTACGATGGCCGAGCACATGTAGGTGGCGGCGCTGTTGTACATGAAGACGCTGCCTGGCCTGTGCGATATCTTCTGCGCGAGGAATGCGCGCACCCAGTTCTCTTCCTTGGTGACCGCCTGAGTCGGTTCTTTCTCGTTGCCCACCGACATCGTCAGCAGGTCCTTCACGCGCAGCGCCGCGAGGTTGTCGTCAACGACTTCGGGCAAGTGGTCCGGGAAAAACGAGATGACCCGATCCCCGGTGCTGAGCTTTCCCTCCGCGACGGCGAAACCGACGGCGGTGGAGGTGAAACTCTTGCTCAGCGAATACATGGTGTGGTTCAACTGTGGAGCATAGGGTGCCCACCACCCTTCGGCGATGACGTTGCCATGCCGCAGCATCATGAGGCCGTGCAGTTCAAACGGGTCCTTCTCCATTGCATCAAGAAACGCCAGGATGCCCGCCGAAGAGACACCCTGTGCCTCTGGCGTGCTGCGAGGGAGTCCCCCGGTCGTGCTCGTCGTTGTTTCGGCGATGCCTTTGGGGATCCAGAGGCCAAGCGTGCCGAGACTGGCGTGCTTGAGGAAGGTGCGGCGAGTCGATGCCATGCGCGGATCCTACAGGGGTGATTGCGTGGGCGACAAGCAGGGGCCTGCTCAGAATGGCGCTAAGTTAAGTTTGTCGCGACAGTGGCACGGCCATCCTGGCCGTGGGGCTGGCCATGGGCAGGATGCCCATGCCACGATCCCAAATGTCCCTTAACTTGGCGCCATTCGGGCCTGCTCATGGCCGGTACCGCTCGACCTTTGGGCGGCTGCTTGGTACACTTCGCGAATGGTCGGGGCGGCTTTGCCCGGGGTTTCGGCCCCTTCGGAGTTTTCGGGGATGGGGTCCCTCCCCGATGCGGCCCGGCAGCAGACCCCGGGGCACGGACTCGGTATTTCTGGCTGAAGACATGAGAACCAATTTCTTTATCATCGGGCTCGTCACAGTCGCCATCAGCGGCCGGGCGGACGGCGCCAAACTCGCGCACCCAAACATCGTCTTCATGCTCGCCGACCAGTGGCGTGCTTCGGCGTTCGGCTACTCAGGCGACCCGAACGTGAAAACGCCCAACATTGACAAGCTTGCCGCGCGGAGCGTCCGGTTCGACAACGCTGTCTCGGTCCTGCCGGTCTGCACCCCGTACCGGGCGGCGCTGCAGACGGGGCGCTTTCCGACATCGACGGGGATGTTCCTCAACGACCTCTATCTGCCCGACGACGAGCTATGCATGGGCGAGATCTTCAAGGGCGCGGGCTACGACACTGCCTACATCGGCAAATGGCATCTCGATGGTCACGGCCGCAAGTCCTACATCCCACCCGAACGACGGCAGGGGTTCGACTGCTGGAAGGGGGCCGAGTGTGACCACGACTACAACAATTCGCATTATTACACCGGCACCTCTTCGGAGAAGCGGACGTGGTCCGGCTACGATGCCTTCGCGCAGACAGCCGATGCCCAGCAGTACCTAAAGGGCCACGCCTCGGCGGCAAGACCATTTCTGCTGTTCATGTCGTATGGCACGCCGCATTTCCCGCATGGCACCGCCCCGGAGGAATACCAGGCGATGTATCCGGCCGAGACATTGAAATTGCCGCCCAACGTGCCCGCGGGCAGAGAGGCCGCCGCCCGCAAGGAACTCGTCGGGTACTACGCGCATTGCACCGCACTGGACAAATGCGTGGGCGACGTCCTCGCCACGCTCGATGAGACCGGGCTTGCCGAGAGTACGATCGTCGTGTTCACGTCGGACCACGGGGAGATGATGGGCGCGCACGACATTCGCCCTTGCATTAAACAGTGGTTCTACGACGAAGCCGCCCACATCCCGTTTCTGCTGCGGCGGCCGGGCACGCCCGCGCGCCGAGTCACCACACCGATCAACGTGCCCGATGTGTTGCCCACGCTGCTCGGCCTCGCAGGCGTGCCGGTCCCAAAGACCATCGAGGGCGAAGACCTCTCGCCGCTGATTGCCGCTGGTGCGCCGGATCGCGACCGCGCGGCGTTGATCATGAGCGTCTCGCCGTTCAACCCCGGCCTGGACGAGTATCGCGGCATCCGCACCGGCCGGTATACCTACGTCCGTGGCCTCAAGGGGCCGTGGGCACTCTTCGACAACCAGAGCGATCCATACCAGATGAAGAATCTCGTGGACGATTCCAGCCGAGAGGGATTGCGCCGGGAACTCGACGGGCGGTTGCAGGCCGAACTGAAGAGGATCGGGGACGACTTTCAGGCCCGCCAATTCTACATCGATAAATGGGGCTACGTGGTGGCCCCTCACGGCAGTGCCTCCTACCAGCCCGGCGCTCCCGTCCAAAGCCCAAGGAAACGCCCGTGAAGAAGATCGTTTATCTCTGCCTGTCTCTGCTCGTGGTCGCCATCCCCGCCCGGGCGATTTCGCCGCCCAATATCGTGATCTTCCTCGTGGATGACATGGGCGTGATGGATACGTCGGTGCCATTTCTGACCGATGCGGACGGCAGACCGAAGCGCTATCCGCTCAACGATTTCTACCGCACACCGGCCATGGAGCGGCTTGCGGCCAGCGGGATCCGTTTCAACAATTTCTGCGCGATGAGCGTTTGCTCTCCGACGCGCGTATCCATCATGACCGGCCAGAATGCCGCGCGGCATCGCACGACGAACTGGATCAACCCGGACAAGGACAACGCGGGTCCCAATGGTCCTCCCGATTGGAACTGGAGGGGACTCAAGAAAGGCGACGTGACGCTTGCCGCGGTGCTGCGGGCCAATGGCTTCCGCACCATCCACGTCGGCAAGGGCCACTTCGGCCCGCGCGATTCCGAAGGTGGAGATCCCCTCAACCTCGGTTTCGAGATCAATGTGGCGGGCGCCTGCATTGGCGCGCCGGGCAGCTATTATGGGAAGGAGAACTTCGGCCATGGCACCAAACGCGAGCGCAGTGCCGTCCCCGGCCTCGAGAAATATCATGGCAAGGACATCTTCCTCACGGAGGCGCTCACGATTGAGGCGAAGGCGCGCGTATCGGATGCGGTGAAGGCGGGCAAACCGTTTTTCCTGTACCTCGCGCACTATGCCGTGCATGCGCCATTCCAGTCTGATCCGCGATTCGAGGACCACTACACGGATTCCGGCAAGCCGAGGGACGCCCAGGCCTTCGCCGCGCTGATCGAGGGCATGGACAAGTCTCTGGGCGATCTGCTCGACCATCTCGCATCGCTCGGTATTGCCGAGGACACGCTCGTCCTATTCCTCGGCGACAATGGCACCGACGCGCCGCTCGGACATCAGCATGAGGTTGCCTGTGCCGCCCCGCTTCGGGGCAAGAAGGGCGCCCATTATGAGGGAGGGATGCGCGTGCCCTTCATTGCCGCGTGGGCGAAGCCGGCGCCAGCCAACGCCCACCAGCAAGGCCTGTGCATCCCGGCCGGGGTCATCCAGGGCCAGCAGGCCGCCGTGCAAGACCTGTTTCCGACGGTCCTCGGCCTCCTCGGCATTGCGGCTCCTGCGGGCCATGTCGTGGATGGCTTGGATCTTGCCACTTTGCTCGTCGGCAAGCCCGATCCCCAGAGGCCGGAGACCTTCCTGATGCACTACCCCCACGCTCCTCACCGCAGCGATTACTGGACAAGCTATCGGGACGGCGCGTGGAAGGTCATTTATCACTACTTCCCCTCCGACGTGTCCGGCGGCTCACACTACCAGCTTTTCAACCTAAAGGATGATCCCTTCGAGCAAGATGATCTCGCCGCCTCGCGTCCCAACGAACTCCGCCGGATGATGGCGGGCCTTGCCGCCGCCCTCGACAGTCACGGGGCCGTCTATCCCGTGGACAGCGGTGGTCGGGCGCCGCTCAAACCGAAGCAGCCCTGAGGGCCGAGACGCGTCGTCCTGCTCCCGTGCTTTCCGCATTTCCCGCATGCGGCGTACCGATCGGCCATCATCATGGTCGCGCCGAAAACTCTCCGCCGTGCATGGCGGGGCGTATCCTCGTTCGAGTCCCCCGCGTCGGACACGGAAGTTGTTTGAAAATGGGCTTTTCGCGGGCATTCTCGCGAAGGTTGAAGCATCGCACCGCAATACGGATTTACAGAATATGGCCGATGGTCTGCGCGTTAGTCGCGTCGGGGCTAGCGGCGGAAGGGGCGGAGTGGCGCCATTGGCGCGGCCCTGACTTCAACGGCTCGACGCCGGAATCGGGCCTGCCCGCGACCTGGTCGAAGACGGAGAATGTGGCATGGAGCGCGGACCTGCCCGGCCCCAGTGCGGCGACGCCTATCGTCTCGGGAGACCTCGTGTTCGTGTCGTCGGCCGATGCGGCGAGCGACACGCTGTTCGCGCATGCTTTCGATCGGCGGACGGGGGCCGAGCGCTGGCGGAAGACGATGGGCACAGGGATTCGCCGCGAGCGGCTGAGCAATTACGCTTCGCCGTCGGCCGTGACGGATGGTCGGCTGGTGGTCTTCTTCTACGGAAATGGCAAGACGGCGGCGTTTGACTTCGGTGGGCGGGAATTGTGGTCGCGGGACCTTGCCAAGGATCTAGGCGAATTCGCGTTTGGATGGACGTTCGCCTCCAGCCCGCTGCTGCATGACGGCCGCCTTTACTATCAGGTCTTGCAGCGGGACGTACCGGTCCAGGGCCGGGGAAAGCCGGATGGCCCGAACGAGTCGTACCTGCTGGCGGTGGATCCGACTACGGGACGGGATCTGTGGCGACAGGTGCGACCATCGGAGGCGGTGGCCGAATCGCGGGAGGCGTTCACTTCGCCGATACCCTGCACGACCCCGGCCGGGCGCGCGGAACTGCTTGTGGCGGGCGGGGATTGTCTGACGGGGCATGACCCGGCCACCGGGCGAGAACTCTGGCGATGGGGAACCTGGAACCCCAAGCGGCTCGGGCACTGGCGTCTGGTGCCGTCGCCGGTGGCCGGGAAGGGGGTCATTCTCGCCTGTGCCCCGAAGAGAGAGCCTGTCTATGCGGTGCGGGCCGACGGCGCGGGTCGCCTGACCGATGCCGCGCTGGCGTGGGTATCGGAGGCCCAGCCCGACGTGACCAGTGACGTGCCCACGCCGCTGTTTTATCAGGGTGACTTCTTTGTATTGAGCGATGTGCGCAAGACGCTGGCGCGGGTGGACCCGGTCTCCGGCTCACCGAAGTGGATTGTGCCCACCCCGGGGCGCGCGAAGTACGAGGCCTCGCCCACGGGCGCCGACGGGCGGATCTTCCTGATCAATTTTGCCGGAGAGGTCGCAATCTTGAAGGCGGACGATGGTGCCGTGTTGCAGGTCATCCCGATGGGGGAGGAGCGGGACGATCAGATCCGGTCGACCGTGGTCGTGGCCGGGGGTCAGATCTTCATCCGCACCAACTCCAAGCTGTTCTGCATCGCGAAGCCCTAGCCAGAAATCTCGCTGCGCGTCCAGGGTCGTGGCGCGGACGATCCTGTCCCCCGGTCAGGACGCGGCAACTTGTGGGCGGTGCTGCTCGACCTTCGCGGTGCCGTTTGCCAAGCTGTTCGAATGATCAGAGGGGTCCGGCCCGTGGTTCGGTCGTTCGGGAAGCTAGGGGGGGAGGTCCGACCGATAAGCGGGCTATTGTTCGCGCTGGCGTTTCTGGCGGGGATGACGGCTTTCCCCTACGCTGAAGACCGGCACGCGGGAATAGACGGCGCGGTCGAGAAGGCGAACAGCGAACTCTGGCGACGATTCATTGATCCCCGGTGGAACACGTTCTACGACCACGCCGGCCCCGATGGCGAGGTGGTCATACCCACTCCGGAGGAGTGCCGGGCGAACAAGCCCAATGCATTGTCCTGGGACATTTCGATCACCGACGGGTCGATGTTCGGCGGGCTGTATATGGAGGCGGCCATCAACCGTTGGACGATCACCAACAGGGACGAAGACCGCGAGAAGGCACACCGCATCGCACTGGGTCTGATGAAGCTGGCGACCGTTGGGCAGACGAAGGGCTTCCTCGCCCGGGGCCTGACCGCTGATGGCAGCGCGCATTATCCGCTAAGTTCGAACGACCAGGCCATGCCATGGCTCTATGGCATGTGGCGCTATGTGCGCAGCGGGATTCCCGACGAGGCCGAGCGCGGGCAAGTGAAGGCCAAGATCATCGAGGTGCTGGAAGCGCTGGAGAGCCATAAGTGGAAAGTCCCGGGCGATCGGCCCCCGTTCGATTACTTTGGTGAGTTTGACAGCTTTGGCTGGCAGGGCGCATCACGGCTGCTCTTCTTGCTCAAAATGGGGGCCGATGTGGGTGGCGACAGTCGTTGGGAAGAAGAATACCGGCGGGCGGTCGCGGAGCGGAACCCGAAGGGCAAAGAGAGCCGGCTTGATTTCTGCGCAAAGGGCATGGTCCCGGCCCTCCAGTCATGGCACACGTGGACCTTCTGCCCCGGTGTCGCCGGCTTGCGCGGGTTGTGGGAAATGGAGAGCGATCCTGCGCTGAAGGCCGCGTACGAGGAGGGTCTCAGGGCGAGCGCGGCGGTTGCCGCCGAGAGTCTCCCTCTGGCCCTGGAGTTTGACAACAATGACAAGCAGCGGTTCCTGTTGGACTGGCGCGAGATCAACGCGCTGTGGCGCGAGCAGGGATCCGTGCGGGAGGCCAGGGATCTGGCCATGAAGCAGCTTGCGCTGCTGGATTCCCTTTCACCGCGACGGGTGTACGAGAATCGGCTGGTGCGCGAACCGCTGTTTGCGGCGTGGGTGATCACGCTCTGCCCAGACCGGGAAATATTGCGGTGGCATGCGCCGGCGATCCTGAAAGTGATTCGCCATTACCGATTCGACCGCCTGTATATCTCGCAGTTCTTCCCGGCCGAATTGGCCTACTATCGCCTGAGATTGAGCGGTGTTGAGATGGAGTAGTACAATGACTCGTTTGGTCCTGGCACATGATTCGGGAGGGCCCGCGGCCTCGCGGGCCGGATCGGCTGACTCGAAAATTCAGACACCGAATCGTAGGAGCCTGCTTGCAGGCGATCCCATCCGCGAATCGCGCGCAAGCGCGCTCCTACGTCCCATTTTCTGGCTCGCGGGTTTCCCGTGGCCCAGACCCAAGAAGAAAGCCGATCCCGCCGTCGGTCTGGCACCCGAAAGCCATTTTCCGTCCTCCCCAATCGCCCGGTTTCGCGGCAACGTTGAGACATGTTGGCCTTGAGCCGGAGGCGCTTCATCACCCTGGTAGGCGGGTCCGCGACTGCGGCGTGCGTTCGCGGCGCTGCGGCCGGCGGATCCGCACCCCCTGAAGTGCCCATTCACTTTATTCCGCGGGAGGGCATCTTCTGGGACCACTGGCTGTTCCGCGCCCCTGACAAGAAGTACCACCTGTATTATCTCTATGAGCCACCCGGTGTGGCGGAGGCCCTGCGCCGGAAGAGCTGGTGCGTCGGCCATGCCACCAGCACCGATCTCTTCGCGTGGGAGGAGGGCCCCGTCGCCCTGCGGCCCGGCCAAGATACCTGGGTGGATCGCGGCTACGCCACGGGCAGCACCATTGATTTCGGGGGCCGCTACGCGATGCTGGTGACTGGCTACAGCCTCTCCGGGGGGCAGGGGATGGCCCTGGCGTGGAGCGAGGACCTCGATCGCTGGACCGTCCACGGCGACGGCCCGCTGCTTTCGCCACCCGCCTCGGGCCAATGGTACGAGACACCCGACCAGATGGCCACGAATCCGCCCGAGTGCTCGGGATGGTGTGATCCCTATCTGGTGCGAAAATCTGGCGAGGAAGCCGTCTACGCCGTGATCAATGGCCGCGTTCGCGATGGCGACATGTACGCGCGTGGCAGTTTTGCCCTGGCCCGCACCAGCGACATGGTCCGCTGGGAGATGCTGCCTCCCCTATTCGTGCCGGGGTTCTGTACACGCTGCGAGACCGCCCAGCTATTCACCCGCGGTGGCCGCTGGTACCTGATCGCCTCCATGTGGCCAAAGCTCCTCACGGCCGAATTCAAGGCCCAGCATCCCGATGGGCGCTATGCCGCCGCCGCGCTCTGCTGGACGGCCGAGCGCTTCGATGGACCTTATCAGCTCATCGGAGATTGGGCTCTATTCCCCGCGCGCTCTTGCTACATCTGCAAGGTCATCGAGGCCCCCGACTACGGTGACGCCATCCTCACGATTCGCCAGGGGCGCGTCCATGGCAGGCCCGCCGCCGGTCTCAGCCCCGCCTACCGCGTCAGCTTCCCGCCAGAGGGCGGCATCCGCATACAATACGATCAAACGCTGGGCCGGAAAGAGTAGTTGGTAGATCAGGGCTTCAGCCTGAACGCGCGTATTTCGACCTCGAAGTCCTGGCGGTATTTGGCGAGCAGGTCGTCGATCCGCATCAGGATCCAGGGCATGGCGATATTCGAGCCGTTCTTGGTAAAGACGATGTCGTCCGCGATGAAGACGCAGGAGTGGAACGCATCCTCGGTGCCCTTCTCGAGGAAGAACAGGACATCGCCGAACTGGAGGGTCCCGGTGGCCGGCTGGTAGCGCTCCGAAATGTACTGCAGGGCACCGTCGTAGTCGAGCAGGCGATCCATGGGATCGTAGTTGAAGAAATTGAGGCTGGTCCAGTGGCAGTCGGGGAGAGAGCCCTTGGCCATCAGCGAGACGTCCGGGTAGGTGTACAGGAGCTTGCGGGCCAAGGAGGGCAGCAGGTGTACGATGTCGATCTTTCGGACGCCGGCGGTCTTGGCGACGGATTCGAGGATGGGGAGGACGTCTTTTTTTCGGCTGTAGCCGGTCCAGTAGTCCGAGAGAGACTGGAGGTCTGCGTCGCGCTCCACGATGAGGCGGGCGATGACGCTACGGGTACGGGTGAGGGTCTTGAGGAGGAGGTCCTGCTCCTTGGAATCGCGGACATAATTGAGGAGGAGTGGGAGGTCGCTGAACGCGCGGCCGCTTGCCCACGGGTAGGCGAGCCGGTCGGTCAGTTCGACAAGTTCATCCCTGAGGTGGCTGCCCGCGAACCACTCCTTGGTGTCGCCGCCCTCGATCACGTAGGGCTGGGCGTGGAGCTGGTTGCCGTCGCATCGGCGGAGGATCTGATAGACGCGGGCGCGGATTTCTGGGGTCAAACCCATGACCAGATCCTTCTCGGGGAACAGGTGTGTGATGCCCTGTTCTCTAAACGGGGGCGTCGGGCTGGTGAATAGCCGGTCGCATTGTTCTGGGCTGAGCCCGGCCCCGATGAGCGACTGGCGGAGCTGGGGATCGGTGAGGTTCTTGAATTTCCAGATGGTCTTCGCAGACGGCACCGGGAACAGGCTGACGAGGGATGCGGGTGCCTCGAGCAGGATGGGATAATACTCGATCTGTCCCCATGGTCCGGGCTTGCCCAGCCTGAGGGCGGACGAGTCGTCATCGGACTGGGGGGGAGGCGTGGGGGCAGCGGGGGTGACTGGGGCGGCGGGTGTCTGGGCGCAGAGGAGTTCGCCGGTCACCGCGACGGCCAGGGCAAGCGCGCCGGCCACGGCCCTCGCGCGGAGCGATCCGTGGGGTTGGGCGAGCGACGCGAGCATTCGGCATAATAGGCAGATTGCGGGGGAGGCAACCGAAAAGAGTAAGGGCAGTGATCGAACTGTCTTGCCGCGTTGACGTTTCATGATACAGGCGAGGGGGGTGGTCGCCCGGCGTGGTTATGCCGGTTCGGCGCCCATCGGATGAGAGCGTTGTTGTTGGTGGCGTTTTTCGTGGTGGTGGCCTTCCGGCTCTGGATGATCTGGGAGGTGCCGGCGTGCACCTTTCACAGTGATTCGCACACCTATCTTCGGACGGCGAGGATGTTCTGGGAGGATGGGCATATTGGCATTCATCCGAAGCGAGCGCTGCTGTACCCGGCGCTGCTGACGGTGCTGCATCCGGTTCCCGGGCGCCTGAGCCTGCACATCCTTTTTGTGCAGCACGCGTTGGCCCTGGTGGTGGTGTGGTTGTCGGTGCGGCTCCGGCGCGATCTTGCGCCCGAGGCGAACTGGCTGGATTGGGTGCTGGCGGTTCTTGTCGGACTCAATGTGCCTTTGCTCTTCTACGCCCACGACATGATGGCCGAGATCGCATACGCGGCGGCGTTCCTGCTGTATCTGTGGCGGCTGTGGCGGTTTTTATTGCGGGGAGGGGTGGCGCATGCGGCTGGTGTGCTGTGGTCGGCGGCGCTGGCGTTGGCGGTGCGCCCCGACGGGAGAATGGCCGTGCTGTTTGCGGTGCCCATCATTGCTGGCGTGATGGGCGCCGGCTGGTGGCGGAGGGGAATGCCACAGGGGGCGTGGCGGATGGTGCCGCCGATCATCGTGTGTGCGGCGCTATGGCTGGGGGGGCGCGTGACGCAGGAGGGATGGCTATTCTACAGTTCGGTGTTTCCGTTGACTGACCTGCGTTCACCGCTGCACGCGGAGTACAAAGAGGAGCTGCGCCCGTGGGTGGAGGCGGCGAGACGGGATCTGGCGAACTACCCGGACATGCAGGACGACATGCAGGGCAAGCTCGGCCATCGGAAGGGGAGCATCGGGCCGCGGTGGGACGCGCTCAAGGGGCGGGGGCAGGATGCGCGGCTTCATCGGGTTTGCCGCGACCTCGCGGTCGAGGCCGTGCTGTCGCGACCGATGATGTTTGTTCAACTACTATGGTATAAATTGCGATACGTGCTGAGCAAGGAACGGGAGCTGGCCAACGAATTTCGGCCTTCGAAGATGGGTGAAGATTGGGCCGAACAGATGAGCGCGGAACCCGGCTATATCCCGATCCTGTGGGGCGATGGTGCCACATGGGAGCGTTGGCGGGACGGATTCTTCTCTGGGCAAGGCGCGGGTAGCGTCGAGGCACCGCTGCGCCGGTTGGAACCGATCACGGCGCCGCCCTGGTGGGGGTGGGCGGGTCTTCTGGCGCTGTTTGGTTGGGTCCTTGGGGTTGTGCGGCACGGCTGGAGACTGGCCTTGTGGCTGGCTGTGGCGGCGGCATGCCTCGTGCTGACGTTTGCCATCGCACGCGGGATCACGCGCTATCTTGTGCCTTTTGAGCCCCTTTGGGCGCTTGGTGTGACCATGCTGATTTCCGAATCGTGTCGGATGGTTGGCCGCGTTTCGCCCGGTGTGCGGGCCCGGGCCGACTGATCTCGCACCGAGCGCGGTCGGGGCAAGGGCGGCGTTTATCCAAGGGGGTGAGAATGAGACCTAGGGGCGCGCTTGCGCGCGATTCGCGCACGGAATCGCCTGCCAGCCGGCTCCTGCGATTTGGCATCTGAATTTTCGAGTCGGATCCCATCCGGCGGCTGCCGGACCACCGGGGCAGAAAATGGTAGCGAAGCCCTTGTGGGCTTCGGTAGTCATCCCAAAGGCCGAAGGGCGCAAGCCCTTCGCTACTGGGCGGTTGCCGGACTCTGCCACCGCAGTCCAAAATCCTCCCGTCCCGGATTCCTAGCCCGGATATTTCACAGCCTGCCGGCTGTGAAATTCCGGGCTCTGGGAAAACCGCGCCATGAAAGCCATTTATTGGGAAAGGTCAGGCAAAGACTGGGTTTTTTCGCGGTTGCAGAGTGTGTTTCGCGGACCGGTGGCCCCAGACCCTTCAAAGTCGCGTTCTTCGGAGCGCGGTTTTCTTTTGAGCCTGCATATTTCACGCGGAAGCGTGAAATATGCAGGCTAGGCCGGGGCACGAGCCGCGCCCGCGAACACCGCCTGAAGTCCCTGGTCAGCCGAGGCCGAGCTTGCGAAACTTCGAGGCGACGTGCCGGAGGTGCGGTTCGAGCGAGCAGGCGCGGTCGATTTCCTTTTGGGAGAGGTGGGCGCGGATCTCCGGGCTGGCCTTGAGGAAGGCCGGGAGACATGTCGCGGGGTCGGGGCGCGCGGCGGCCTCCTCGCGGGCGGATTGCCAGCATTCCATGGCGGCGCGTTGGACCATTTCGTAGGCTGCCTTACGGGCGATGCCTTTCTCGGTCAAAGCGAGCAAGACGGCCTGAGAGAAGAAGAGGCCCTTGGATTTCCACAGGTTGGCCTCCATCGCGGGGGGGTAGACCTGCAGGCCAGCGACGAGGTCGGTGGTCTTGGCGAGCATGTAGTCCAGCAGGACGCAGGAGTCGGGGAGGATGATGCGCTCGACGGAGGAGTGCGAGATATCGCGCTCGTGCCAGAGCGCGACGTTTTCCATGGCGGCGAGGGCGTTCCCGCGGAGGACCCGGGCCAATCCGGCGAGGCGTTCGCCGGTGATGGGGTTGCGTTTGTGCGGCATGGCGCTGGAACCCTTCTGTCCCTTGGCGAAGCGCTCCTCGACTTCGAGGACCTCGGTGCGCTGGAGGTGCCTGAATTCCGTGGCCCATCGCTCGATGCTGCAACCGGCGACCGCGAGCGCGGCCAGGAAATGGGCGTGGCGGTCGCGCTGGATGATCTGGGTGGAGAGCGCGGCGGGCCGCAGGCCGAGGGCACGGCAGACGTGAGATTCGACGCGCGGGTCGAGGTGGGCGTGTGTGCCGACGGCCCCGGATATCTTGCCGACGCGCACATCCTCGCGGGCGGCGCGGAGCCTGTGCTCGGCGCGACCGAATTCGTCGTACATGAGTGCCATCTTGAGGCCGAAGGTGATCGGCTCGGCGTGGACGCCATGGGAGCGGCCGATCATCGGTGTGAGTTTGTGGGCTTTCGCCTGTCGGGCCACGGCGGCCCGGAGGAGGCCGATGTCCTCGAGGAGGATATCGGCGGATTGGACCATCTGGACCGCAAGGGTGGTGTCGAGGAGGTCGGACGACGTGAGCCCCTGGTGGATCCAACGCCCGGGTTTGCCGACGTAGGAGGCGACGTTCTCCAAGAAGGCCAGGACATCGTGGTTGGTTCGCTCCTCGATGCGCGCGATTTCGGCGAGATCGAAGCGGGCCTTGCGGCGGATGGCGCGGGCATCGGAGGCGGGGATTTTTCGGAGACGGGCCATGGCCTCGCAGGCGAGGATTTCAATCTCGAGCCAGATGCGGCATTTGTTTTCCTCGGTCCAGACCGACTGCATGCCGGGGCGTGAATAGCGCGCGATCATGGCGGTGGAGTAAACACGGGGACGGGTGTCGTTCAACCCAAATCCCGGGTGGGGTGGGGGCCCGGTGGCGGGCTCACCACTGCCGGGGCATGAAACTGTCGGTCGAGTGGGCCCGCGGGGTGGGGGTGGGGCCCTGGGGGGCACCGGGCATCTGCGGGTTATTCTGGGGCAGGCCGAAGTTCATTCCCGGTGCCTGGGGGGAAAAGGGGGAGAATGGCAGCGTGTTTGGGGTGCTCATGGTGCGGGGATTGCCCGGCGGACTG
>Ga0209717_1000773_pt1 | contig 37631 bp, 33 predicted proteins | sample AD_UKC048_MetaG_FD_184418 | JGI IMG/M metagenome (GOLD analysis project Ga0209717, IMG submission 184418) | Active sludge microbial communities of municipal wastewater-treating anaerobic digesters from USA - AD_UKC048_MetaG (SPAdes) (version 2) | ecosystem: Engineered > Bioreactor > Anaerobic >...
CGCACACGCCCGGCCGGCGACATGGCGGCGGTGGACCTGAGTCGGGTCCGCGTGTTCGAGTTCGACAAGGAAGGACGTCTGCTGACCCTGTCGGTCGCCGCCCGTGCCGAGCATCTGCAAGGGAAATGGACACTTTTCGATGTGCGTCGAACCGAGTTCGGCGAAGCATCGGCGAACAGCACGCAGCAGGCCGAGATGCATTGGGATTCGAAGATGGACCCGGACCTGCTCGCCCTCAGCATCGTCAAGCTCGACTACCTGAATCTTGTCGACCTGGCGCGCAACATCACCTACCTCGAACGCAACGGCCAGGATGCGCGCGGTTTCCGCGAGGCGTACTGGTCGCGGCTGTTCTATCCGGTCAATGTCCTGGTACTGGCGTTCTGCGCCTTGCCGTTCGCGTTCGGCGCCTTGCGCAGCGGTGGCCTGTCGAAGCGGCTGTTCCTCGGCATCGTGCTCGCGATCGGGTTCTATTTCCTGCAGCGCGCCGTGGTCAGCATGGGCAATGTGTACGGATTGCCGCCCGGGGTGTCCAATGCGCTTCCACCGCTGCTGCTGATTGCGATGGCCTCGGCGTATTTCAGGCGATTTGCCTGAGCCTGCACGGCGGCACTCAGGCCTTTTGCACGACGATCATCCGCGTGCGTGCCATGACATCGTGCCAGGCGCGTCGATCCGGATCGAAGAAGCACCAGATGAATCCGAATGTGCCCAGCAATGAGACAAGGCCGAGGGCAAACCGCAGCAACGACCGCGCCGGCATCGGCGAACGCCGGTTTTCATCGACCAGGCGCACGCGCCAGGCGCGCATGCCGATGGTCTGGCCGCCACGCGACCACGAGAAAACAAAGTACAGCGCGGTCAGAGCCAGCAGTACCCCCTGCAGCACGAAGTGATAGAGGGCCGGCTGGTGGGCGACATCGACCTCGCCGTGAAACGCCAGCAGGACCAGCGCTGCGGCGAACATCCAGATCGCGACGAGCACGAGCACATCGTAGAAGACGGCGGCGAGGCGTCGCCAGGGCGGAGCGGAATCGGACGCGGGCATGGTTGTACGCGGGACAGGATTTCGCGTTAGCCTCGCGGTTTGCAGTCCGTGAAGCAACAAGGGCGATCGCCGCAGTGGCAGCAAGCGTGGACAGCAAGCCCGAAGTCCCTGCCGGGGATCGCGCCTTGATCGATGCGTTTCTCGAACGGGCGTGGTCCGAACTCGGCCTCGCCGACAACACCTTGTCCGGCTATCGGCTGGATCTGGACGGGTTCGCGCGATGGCTGGCCGCCCGGCAGGATTCGGGCCTGATCGATTGCCGGCGCGACCAGTTGTACGACTATCTTGCCACCCGCGCGGAACAAGGCGGCAGGAACGGTCGCGGCTTCAGTCCGCGATCGAATGCGCGCCTGTTGTCAGCCCTGCGCCATTTCTATCGGTTGCTCCAGCGTGACGGTCGCATCAACGAGGATCCGACCCTGCTTGTCGATGCGCCGAAGCTGCCGCGCAGCCTGCCGAAGGCGCTCGCCGAGGCCGAGGTCGAAGGATTGCTGCGCGCGCCTGCGGAGACGCTGCTGGGCCTGCGCGACCGCGCCATGCTCGAAGTGATGTACGCGACCGGGCTGCGCGTCAGTGAACTGGTCGGCCTGCGCGCGGACCAGGTCAACCTGCGCCAGGGCGTGTTGCGCGTGACCGGAAAGGGCGGCAAGGAGCGCCTCGTGCCGGTCGGAGAGGAAGCGGCGCACTGGCTGCAACGCTATGTCGCGGAATCGCGTGCCGTCCTGCTCAAGGGCGTTCGCGTCGATGCGCTGTTTGTCACCGCGCGGCGAACCGGCATGACCCGGCAGATGTTCTGGGTTCTGGTCAAGAAGCATGCGTCGAGCGCCGGAATTGCCGGAAAACGGATCTCGCCGCATGTGCTCCGGCATTCATTTGCGACCCATCTGCTCAATCATGGCGCCGACCTGCGCGCCCTGCAGATGCTGCTCGGGCACAGCTCGCTGTCGACAACGCAGATCTACACCCTGGTGGCCAAGGAAGGACTCAAGCGCCTGCACGCACGGCATCACCCGCGTGGATAGGGTCTGGCGGGGTTACGCGGTCCGGCAGTCCATGCGAAAATCGAGGGCTTGCGCGGAACCATCCCCGGTCTCTATGGTCCGAGCAAGATCTTGCCCCCGAGGATTTTCATTTCGCATGAAGGTGTTGCGCGCCCTCTGTGTCGTCGTGTTCAGCCTGTATGCGGTGCTCGCCTGGGCCGCCGAGGGTGATGCGGCGCGTGCGGCGATCCAGTCGATCGCGCCGATGCAGCAGGTCAGCGCTTTCCGCAAATCGGAGCTGCCCGGGTACTTCGAAGGCGTGATCGCGGGCCAGGTCGCGTATGCCAGCGCGGATGGACGCTATCTGCTGCGCGGCACCGTCGAGGATCTCGGCAGGCGCCTCAATCTGAGCGAAGCCAGCATGTCGGCCAAGCGACGCGACTTGCTCGCCGGATTTGGTCCGGATCGACGCGTCAGCTTTGCGCCGGCGAACCCGAAATACCGCATCACCGTCTTCACCGACGTCGATTGCCCCTACTGTCGACGCCTGCATTCGCGGATCGACGACTACAATGCGCTCGGCATCGCCATCGACTATGTGTTCTTCCCGCTCAGCATCCATCCGGGCGCCGATCTGAAATCGATTGCGGTATGGTGTTCCGATGACCGCAAGCGGGCCTATTCGACTGCGGTCGCGGGCGGGGCGGTCGCGCACGAATCCTGCAGCAATCCGCTGGCAAGCATGCGTCAGGCGGGCGTCGAGATCGGCGTCGCGCAGACACCCACGGCGATTGCCGCCGATGGCAGCATGATCGATTCGACCCTGCTGTTGTCGCCACAGCGTCTGCTCGCCCGCCTGAAAGAAATTCCCGGTGACGCCGGGTCTGCTCCACTGGCCGATTCCACGGCCGGCCAATGAGTCAAATTCGAGGTATTCCATGCGTTATTTTCTGAGTCTTTTCGCTGTTCTGCTTGCGCTCAATGTGTCAGCGGCAACGCCCGAGGAAACCGTCCAGGCGGCGATGTCGAAGCTTGCTCCGCAGGTCAAGGTGGACGTGGTCCAGGAGTCGGTCGTGCCGGGCTTCTACGAAGCGATCATCGGCAGCCAGTTCCTCTATGTGAGCAAGGACGGTCGCTTCGTGCTTGACGGCAGCGCCCTCGATGCGCAGAACGAGCGCGACATCACCGAAGGCGCGCGTGCGCGCAACCGCATGGCCTCGCTCAAGCAGATCAGTGCGGACAAGCGCATCATCTTCGCGCCGAGCAAGCCGAAATATTCAGTGACCGTGTTCACCGACATCGATTGCCCGTTCTGCCGACGCTTCCACCAGCAGATCGAGGCCTACAACAATGCCGGCATTGCGGTCGAGTATGTGTTCATGCCGCTCGACATCCACCCCGGCGCGGACAAGAAGGCTGAAGCGGTGTGGTGCGCGGCGGATCGCAAGAGCGCATTCACCTCGGCCATGAACGGCGGGGATCCAGGCAACGCCACCTGTGAAAATCCGGTCGAAGAGACCACCCGGCTTGCGCAGAGGATGGGTATCAACGGCACGCCGACCATGCTTGCTCCCGATGGCAGCCGGATTGCGCCGCAGATCGCCCTCGCACCGGAACGACTGGTCGCCGAACTCGAGCACATCGCCAAGAATCCGGTTGCACCGCGCTGAGCGCGTCAACACTACTGAGGTAATAAACCAATGAAATTTCCGCTGATTGCCGCCGCCGCCCTGTGTGTACTTGCTCCGCTCGGCCATGCGGCCGAATCCGATGCCGCCGCGCGCGCTGCCGCGCAGAAACTGGCTAGCGACCGCAAGATCGATGGATTCGAGAAATCGCCGATCCCGGGTTACTACCAGGCGATCATCGGCAGCCAGGTCCTCTATGTGAGCGAGAATGGCCGCTACGTGCTGCAAGGCACGCTGTACGACGCCGACGCCAAGGTGGACCTGACTGCGGCGCGTCTTGCGCGGGTCAATGTCGGCAGGCTCGATGCCTATCCGACAGCCAAGCGGATCACGTTTGCGCCGAAATCCAAGCCCAAGTACAAGGTGACCGTGTTCACCGACATCGACTGCGGCTACTGCCGCAAGATGCACTCGCACATCGCCGAGTACAACGACCGCGGCATCCAGGTCGACTATCTGTTCTTCCCGCGCAGCGGTCCAGGCACGCCCTCGTTCGCGAAGGCCGTGTCGGTATGGTGCGCGAAGGATCAGAAGCAGGCATTCACCGCCGCCAAGGCCGGCACCGATCCGGCACCGCTGCAGTGCGACAACCCGGTGACCGAGGAATATCAACTCGGCATCAGCGTCGGCGTTGACGGTACGCCGAGCGTGTTCGCCCCTGATGGCAGCAAGATCGGCGGCTACCTGACCCCTGACCAGCTGCAGGCGCAACTGGAGCGCGTGGCCGCGATGGAAAAGCCCGGCGCCTGACAGCGCTGCCAACCGGCACGGCGAGGCCCGCGCCTGCGCGGGCCGGCGGATGATCCGGGTTCTCGCCGGACCGCCCCTTCGGCTATCATGCGCAGCCCCGATGTGCGGCTCCGCAATCCGACTGCCATGATCGTTCTCGACGGCCAGCCGGCCCTTTCCGCCTTCAGAATCGAACGCCTCGACAGCGCGATCGCGCGAGTCGTGGAGGGATGCGCGCTGCGTGCTGCGCGCCACGTCTACCTGGTTTCCGCGCCGGTCGAATCCTCGCTCGCCCACAAGCGCTTGCAGCGCATCCTGCTGGCAGACGAGGCCGCGCCAAAACCCGCCACCCTGTGGATCGTGCCGAGGGTCGGGACGATCTCGCCTTGGTCGAGCAAGGCCACCGACATCCTGCGCGATTGCGGGCTGCCGATCAGCCGCGTCGAGCGTGCATTGGCGCTCGTGCTCGAACGATCGCCACAACCGGATTCGGCCGCCTGGCAGTCGCTGGTCTCGGTGTTGCACGATCCGATGACCGAGTCGGTGCTCACGGCGCGTTCCGATCTCGAGCGATTGTTCGATGTCGGCGCCGCCTTGCCCCTCGATCGCATCGACCTCGGCGACGACGCGCCCGCTGCACTTGCTGCCGCGAACCGCCGCCTCGGCCTTGCCCTCGCGGCGGACGAGATCGCCTATCTCGCGGAGAATTACGCCGCCCTCGGGCGCGATCCGACCGACGCCGAGCTGATGATGTTCGCGCAGGCGAATTCGGAACATTGCCGGCACAAGGTCTTCAATGCGGATTTCACGATCGACGGCAAGGCGCAGCCGTTGTCGTTGTTCGCGATGATCCGCAACACGCACAAGCAATCGCCAGCGCATACCTTGTCGGCCTACAAGGACAATGCGGCAGTCATCGCCGGTGCCACCGGTGAGCGTTTTTTCGCCGACCCGCTCAGCGGCGTCTATTCGGCCGTCAGCGAGTCGGTGCCATACGCGATCAAGGTTGAGACCCACAACCATCCGACTGCCATTTCGCCGTTTGCCGGCGCCGCAACCGGATCGGGTGGGGAAATTCGCGACGAAGGCGCGACCGGTCGTGGCGGCAAGCCCAAGGCCGGCCTGACCGGGTTTTCGGTGTCGCACCTGCGCATTCCGGGCCTGCCGCGCCCGTGGGAACCGGAACGCCCGTTTCCGCCGCGTTTTGCGAGCGCGTACGAGATCATGCGTGATGGCCCGATCGGTGCCGCTGCATTCAACAACGAGTTCGGCCGGCCGTGCCTTGGCGGCTATTTCCGCACGTTCGAGCAGGTCACTGACGAGAACGGCCTGCGTCGCGGCTACGACAAGCCGATCATGATCGCCGGCGGACTCGCCAACCTGCGTCCTGGAGATGTGGAAAAGCGGATTCTGCAACCCGGTGACGCGGTCATCGTGCTCGGCGGCCCGGCCATGCTGATCGGACTGGGTGGTGGTGCCGCTTCGTCGGTCGCGGCCGGCAACAGTTCGGCCGAGATCGATTTCGCCTCGGTACAGCGTGACAACGCCGAAATGCAGCGACGTTGCCAGGAAGTCATCGACGCGTGCTGGGCGCGCGGCGACGCGAACCCGTTGGTCTCGATCCATGATGTCGGGGCGGGCGGATTGTCGAATGCGCTGCCCGAGCTGCTCAATGATTCCAGCGTCGGCGGTTTGCTTGAACTGAGCAGGATTCCCTGCGACGACCCGCACCTGTCGCCGATGCAGATCTGGTGCAACGAATCGCAGGAGCGCTATGTGCTCGGCGTGCGTCCGACCGACCTGCCGTTGTTCGAGGCGATCTGCGCACGCGAGCGTTGTCCGTTTGCCGTCGTCGGTCAGGCGACTGCGGAACGCCGGCTCCTGCTCACCGACGACCGGTTCCCCGAATCGGATTCCCGTCATCTGCCGATCGATCTTCCGCTGGACGTCTTGTTCGGCAAGCCGCCACGCATGCACCGCGATACCCGCCGCGTGGTCGAACACCTTTCGGTGATCGCAGATACCGAAGGGCTCGAGCTCAATGAAGCGATCGAGCGGGTCCTTCGCTTTCCCGCCGTCGGCAGCAAATCGTTCCTGATAACGATCGGCGACCGCAGTGTCGGCGGGCTTTGCTCGCGCGATCCGATGGTGGGGCCGTGGCAGGTGCCGGTAGCCGATTGTGCGGTCACCCTGAATGATTTTTCCGGTCATGCAGGTGAAGCGATGGCGATCGGCGAGCGCACCCCGCTGGCTTTGCTCGACGCTGCGGCATCGGCGCGCATGGCGGTCGGTGAAGCACTGACCAACCTGGCCGCCGCGCCGGTGCGTCTTGATGAAGTGCGCCTATCGGCGAACTGGATGGCCGCCATCGACCATCCGGGCGAGGATGCTGCGTTGTATGACGCCGTGCACGCGGTTGGCATCGAATTGTGTCCGGCACTTGGCATCGCGATTCCGGTCGGCAAGGATTCGATGTCGATGCAGGTGTCCTGGCAGCAGGACGGTTCGCTTCAGCGCACCGTGTCGCCGGTATCGCTGGTCGCGACCGCATTCGCTCGCAGCGGCGACGCCCGTCGCGTGCTGACGCCGCAACTGGTCCTCGATCGGGGCGAAACCGAACTGTGGATCATCGATCTCGGCGCGAAGCGCGGGCGCCTCGGTGGCTCGGTGCTGACCCAGGTGTTCCAGCGTGCCGGTGACCTGCCGCCTGATATCGATGATCCAGCGCGTTTGCGCGCTTTCTTCAGTGCCATCCAGGAAGCCGCCGCCGCCGACCTGCTGCTTGCCTATCACGATCGTTCCGACGGCGGCGTCATCGTTACCCTGATCGAGATGGCGCTTGCCGGGCACTGTGGCCTCGACATCGAGTTGGCGGGTTGGGCCGACAACATGCTTCGTGCCTTGTTCAACGAGGAACTCGGCGCGGTGGTGCAGATCCGCATTGGCGATCGCGGCGCCTTCCTCGCCCTCGTCGAAAAGCACGGCCTCGGCAAGCTGGTCGCTTGCGTCGGTGCGCCGAACGCGCGCATGAGGGTGAAGGTACGCCACGACAACGAGAAAGTGGCGAGCTGGGAATGGGGCGAACTGATGGCGGCGTGGTCGGAGACCAGCCACGCGATGCAGCGGCGACGCGACAACCCCGCCTGTGCCGACGCGGAGAGTGTCTGGCGCAATGATGAATCCGATCCCGGCATTTCGCCGCGCCTGAGCTTCGATCCGAACGACGACATCAGTGCGAAATACATCGGCAAGGGCGCAAGGCCGCGCGTGGCGATCCTGCGCGAGCAAGGTGTCAACGGCCAGATCGAAATGGCCGCTGCGTTCACGCGCGCCGGCTTCGAAGCGGTCGACGTGCACATGAGCGACCTGCAGGGCGGCCGGCACCGGCTCGCCGACTTCAGCGGACTCGCCGCTTGCGGCGGCTTCAGCTACGGCGACGTGCTCGGTGCCGGGCGCGGCTGGTCGGCATCGATCCTGTTCAACGACGCTTTGCGCGAACAGTTCTCGCGGTTCTTCGCCGACCCTTCGCATTTCGCGCTCGGCGTTTGCAACGGTTGCCAGATGATGTCCGGCCTCAAGGAAATCGTTCCCGGCGCGGACTACTGGCCGAAATTCGAGCGCAATGCCTCGGAGCAGTACGAAGCGCGCCTGGTCACGCTCGAAGTCGCCGAGTCTTCCTCGATCTTCCTCAAGGGGATGAGCGGCTCGCGCCTGCCCGTGGTGGTCGCGCATGGCGAGGGACGCACCGTGTTCACCAACCCGACGGCGATGCAGAAGGCCAAGGCCTGTCTTCGCTATGTCGATGGAGCCGGTCGCGCCACGGAACGCTTTCCGCTCAATCCGAACGGATCGGCCGGTGGCGCTGCCGGATACAGCGCAGCCGAGGGGCGTGTCCTGATCCTGATGCCGCATCCCGAGCGCGTCTATCGCAGTGCCCAGTTGAGTTGGTATCCCCGCGAATGGGGCGAACTCTCGCCGTGGATGCGGCTGTTCCGCAACGCGCGGGAATGGGTGGCCTGATGGGCGCCTCGCCGATCCGTGGCCTCGGCCTGCGCGCCGTGCTCTGGCTGCCGTTGAGTTTCTTCGTCTGGTTTTCGTTTTCGTCGCCCCTGGTCTGGCCGGTGATCCAGATCGCCAAGACCTGCCTGCTGTCGATCTGGCCGACCCTGTACTCCGAAGTGCTGCAGAACGGGCACAGCATGGAAGTCACCACGCGCCTGCTCGTCAACCAGGTCGCGCCGGATGGGCGCAGCGGCATCGGTGAACTGATCCTCGTGCAGAATCCCCTGATCTACGGCTATTCGCTGCCACTGTTCAGCGGCCTCGCGATGGCGACTCCGCTGACGATTCGTCGGCGTCTCGTGCAATTCGCGATCGCCCTGACAGTGATCTGGATCGCCCAGGCAGTCGGTGTCGTGGCCGAATCGTTCAAGATGCTGGCCTTCGATTCCGGTGTGGTTGGGGCGAATGCCGTGAGGGGGGCCGGAATTTCGCCGGATGCGATCGCGCTTGCCTACCAGTTCGGCTATCTGATCCTGCCCGCCGTGGTGCCGGTGGCGCTGTGGATCGGCCTCAATCGACAGTTCATCGACGCGCTGGTGCATCCTGTAGCGGAACCGTCGACCGCTTTGCCCGGTCACAAGCTGGATGTGCAGGAGTAAATGATGTCGGTTGTGTCCGAAATTTCCGCGTCCGAGCCGAAGGCGCCAATCCTGAACGGGCCTGCCCTCGACGAGCGCATCTGCCAGTTCCTGGTCGCCAAGGGGCGTCTCAAGGAAGCCGATCTCGTGCGCGGGCGGCGCCTGCACGAGGAGGATCCGTCCGGTCGCCTGGTCGCTTTGCTGACCCGGCTCGGCCTGGTTTCGGAGCGCGAGATGGCCGATGCCGTCGCCGAAATCATGGAACTGCCGTTGCTGGCCGCGAAGGATTTCCCGGAATCGCCGCCGCCGAACGTCCAGCTTTCGGTCCGCTTCCTCAAGCACCATCATGTCGTGCCGATCGGCGAAACCGAATCCGAGGTCAAGCTGTTGATCGCCGATCCGGCCGATCACTATCCGCTCGAAGCGATCGAGCTCGCTACCGGTCGCAAGGTGTCGCTCAGCGTCGGCCTGCGTCCCGAGATCGATGACCTGATCGAGCGTTATTACGGCCAGGGCCGCTCGGCGATGGGCTCGATCGTCGAGAGCCTCAGCGATGACAACTCGCGCAGCGAGGACGATATCGAACACCTGCGTGATCTGGCCTCCGAAGCGCCCGTGATCCGCCTGGTCAATCTCGTCATCCAGCGTGCGGTCGAGCAGCGCGCCTCGGATATCCATATCGAGCCGTTCGAGAGCCGGCTCAAGGTCCGTTACCGCATCGATGGCGTGTTGCACGAAGTCGAATCGCCGCCGGCGGCATCGACGGCAGCGGTGATTTCGCGCGTCAAGATCATGGCGAAGCTCAATATCGCCGAGCGTCGCCTGCCGCAGGATGGACGCATCATGATCCGCGTGCAGGGCAAGGAGCTCGACCTGCGCGTATCGACCGTGCCGACCTCGCACGGCGAATCGGTGGTCATGCGTATCCTCGATCGCGAGGCGGTCGTGTTCGATTTCCACACGCTCGGCTTCACCGACGAGTTCCTGCCCAAGTTCAACAAGGTGCTCGAGCTGCCACACGGCATCCTGCTCGTCACCGGCCCGACCGGCTCCGGCAAGACGACCACGTTGTACACGGCGCTGAGCAAGCTCAACACGCCGGACGTCAAGATCATCACGGTCGAGGACCCGGTCGAATACCAGATCGAGGGCATCAACCAGATCCAGGCAAAGCCGGCGATCGGCCTCGACTTCTCGCATGCGCTGCGCTCGATCGTGCGCCAGGATCCCGACATCATCATGATCGGTGAAATGCGCGATCTGGAAACCGCGAAGATCGCGATCCAGTCCGCGTTGACCGGCCACCTGGTGCTGTCGACCCTGCATACGAACAATGCGGCCGGTGGTATCACGCGACTGCTCGACATGGGTGTCGAGGACTATCTGCTGACCTCGACCGTCAATGGCATCCTCGCCCAGCGCCTGCTGCGCCGGATCGATGGCACCAGCGCCGAACGCTATGACGCGCTGCCCGAGGTGGTCAGGGAATTCGGCCTCGAAAAGCTGACCAGCGAGCGTCCGATCAAGCTGTACAAGCCGATTCCGACGCCGGCTCATCCAAGCGGCTACTACGGTCGAACGACGATCATGGAGTTCCTCGTCATGTCCGACGAGATCCGTCGCCTGATCATGCAGCACAAGGGCATGGGCGAGATCGAGGCGCAGGCCCGCGCCGAGGGCATGCGCACGATGTACGAGGACGGACTGGTCAAGGCGCTTGCCGGACAGACCACGATCGAGGAGATCCTGCGCGTGACGCAGGAGGGATGATCATGGATCCCGGATCCCGGCTGCCCACGCGATGACCCTCTACCACTACAAGGCGGTCACTCCGTCCGGCGAGACCCTCGAAGGGCAGATGGATGTCGCCTCGCACGACGAGGTCATCACCAAGCTGCAGGACGCCGGCAACATCCCGCTCGATGTGCGCGATGCGGACAGCGTGGAGTCGGGAGGACTGCTCGCGGCGCTGATGAAGCGACCGACACTGAGCGAGGCCCAGATCGTCCAGTTCACCCAGCAACTGGCGACCCTGCTTGGTGCAGGCCAGCCGCTTGATCGCGCGCTGCAGATCCTGCTTGACCTTCCGGAAAGCGAAAAGGCAAGAAATCTCCTAGAGCGCGTGCGCGACCTGGTCCGTGGCGGCGCGACGCTTTCCGATGCGCTCGAAGCCGAGCGCGGGACGTTCTCGCGCCTTTACGTCAACATGGTGCGTGCCGGGGAAGCGGGCGGTTCGCTCGAGGACACCTTGCGCCGCCTGGCCGACTATCTGGAACGTTCACGCGCGCTCAAGTCGAGCGTGGTCAATGCGCTGATCTATCCTGCGTTCCTGGTCGGCATGGTGCTGGTTTCGCTGTTCGTCCTGCTTGTCGTCGTCGTTCCGCAATTCGAACAGATGTTCGCCGACATGGACGTGGAGCTGCCGCTGCTGACGCGTGTTGTCGTCGGCGTCGGTGCGACCCTGCAGCATTTCTGGTGGCTGATGCTGGCCGGCGTGATCTTTCTGGTCGCCTGGTTCAGGCGCAAACTGGCCGATCCGGTCAGCCGCATGGGTATCGACGAACGCCTGCTGAAGATGCGCATCGTCGGCGAACTCGTGCGCAAGCTCGAAACCGCTCGACTCTCGCGGACGCTGGGCACCCTTCTGAAGAACGGCGTGCCACTGCTCGGCGCAATGACGGTCGCCCGCAACGTGATGGGGAACGCGGCGCTCGGTCTCGCTGTCGAAAAGGCCAGCGAGGAGGTCAAGACCGGCAGCGGTCTCGGCTTTGCGCTCGGCCAGTCCAAGCAGTTCCCCAAGCTCGCCCTGCAGATGATCAGCGTGGGCGAGGAATCCGGCGAACTCGACAACATGCTGCTCAAGGTGGCCGATACCTTCGACGTCGAAGTGCGCAACACGCTCGAGCGCCTTCTCGCCGCCCTCGTGCCGGCGACGACCGTGATCATGACGATCGTCGTTGCGATCATCATGATGGCGATCATCCTGCCGATCCTGAAACTGACCAGTTCGATTCAATGAGGAGTCCGATCATGAAACATCCAGACCTGCGCAAGTTGCGCCCGTTGCCGCGCGCAGCGGGATTCACCCTGATGGAAATGATCGCGGTGATCGTGCTGCTCGGCATCGTCATCACGATTGTCGGTGGCGGCATGATGGACACCTTCAGCGGCGGCAAGTACAAGGCCGGCACGATCCAGGTCAAGAAGCTGGCCGGTTCGGTCGAGCAGTACCAGATGAGCGTCGGTTCATACCCGGGATCGCTGGAGGACCTGCTCAAGCGTGATGGTCTCGGCCCCTACGCCAAGGACACCGACCTCAAGGATCCGTTCGGCCATCCGTTCGTCTACAAGAAGCCGGGCGATGCCGGCCGCGACTTCGACATCATCTTCCTCGGCAAGGACGGCAAGCCGGGCGGCGACAGTTCGAACAAGGACTACGGTAGCTGGGAATAGAGCGGAGAGACTCGAGATCAATTGTGGATCGGTGAGGATCGCCGTGCCCGTCTCGCCGTCGAAATCGAACCGGTTTGACTCGGGTTTCGCAGAGTGCTGCGGAAGACCGCAGTGCCTGCCGGTATCCAATACCGAATCCCGGATGCCGAATTTCCGCAGCAAGGGCTTCACGATGATCGAGATGATCGTCGTGATCGTGTTGATCGGGATTGTCGCGAGCGTGGTCGCATTCTCGTTCTCGAAGAGCCTGGCCAGCGCACGCGTGCAGGCGGCCAGTCGCGATCTGGTGGCCGCGCTGCGCTATACGCGCGGGCAGGCGATCGTAAAAGGCGAGCAGAAGATCCTGATGCTCAACCTCGAGAACAATACCTACGAAGCACCGGGCAAGGGCAGCCGGGAATTGCCCAAGGACATGGTGTTGCGCCTGACCACGGCGCAGAAGGAGCTGACCAGCGACAAGGCCGGTGGAATCCGGTTCTTTCCGGACGGCAGTTCGACCGGAGGCAATATCGCCGTGGTTCTCGGCCAACGCGAGTGGCGCATCAACGTTGGCTGGTTGACCGGCGAGATCACGCTCGACAAGCCCGAGGGCGAGCAGTGACGAACTCGTCGACTCCTGCGCGGTCTGTTCGATGCATGCAGCCGAACCTGCCACGACACCACCGCGGATTCACCCTGATCGAAATGATCGCGGCCTTCGTGATCTTTGCGATCGCGGTCGGCGCGCTGATGCAGATCCTCACCCTGTCAATGAACAATGCGCGCTTTTCGCGCGACGAGACGCGGGCGGCGCTGTGGGCGCAATCCCTGCTCGATACAGTCGGTATCGGCGAGCGCGTCGAAGCAGGCAGCAGCAGCGGCGAGTTCGATCGCGACTATCGGTGGCAGATGCAGATCGACCAGATCGATCCGGAGCTTGTTGTCGCCGATGCGACTGAGCCATCCGCCAATGCGGCGGCGGCCGCGCAGGCGCTGGCGGCCGCTGCTGGGCAGGGCGTCGGCGGGCCTCAGATTGATCTCTTCCATGTTGCCTTGACCGTGAGCTGGGGTGGCCGCGACCACGAGCACAGCGCCCGATTCTCGACACTGCGCACGGCGACCTCGGACTCGGCGGCGAGCCGCGTCGATCCCGCCTCCGATCTGCGCACCGGTGTCCAGTCCGCGAACCCCGCGGCAGGCGGCAGGCGCAAACCTTCCCCCGACGCAACGCGAGGTCGCCGATGACGTCGCTGACCCGCCGCTCCGGCAGTACCGGTTTCACCCTGATCGAGGTCATGCTCGCGATCCTGTTGCTGGCCGTCCTGCTTGCGGCCGCATTCGGCGGGATACGTTCGGCAGTGAAGGGCATGGGTATCGGTGAGGCCCTGATCGACCGCACCAATCGGCTGCGCGTGGCCCAGGAGTTCCTTCGCCATCAGCTCAGCCGCAGCCTGCCCTTGCCGTTCGGCCAGGAGAGCGGGACCGGTTCCAATCTGCTGTTTGAGGGCGAGAACGATTTCATCCGCTTCGTCGCGCCGATGCCGGGCTATCTGTCCAATGGTGGCGCCTACGTGCAGACCCTGGAGTTGTCCAATACGCGCAATGGCAAACAGTTGTTGTTTGGCCATGCGATGTTGAACGGCTTCGACCTCAAGAAGCTGCGCAAGGAGGACTCCGTGCCGGTCGTCCTCATGGACCAGATCGAAAGCGGGAAATTCGAGTACCGCAAGCTCGACGACCAGGGTGAGCTCGAGGACTGGTCGGACGACTGGGACGATCCAAGCATGATGCCGGTCATGATCCGCATACGCGTCAAGATGCGCCCGGAGGCTCTGGTCGACTGGCCCGACATGGAGATTCCGCTGGTCCTCGACGTTGGTGCGGCGCGACAGTCGCAAACCGTTCGCTTCGACGATGTGCCGACGCAGAACCTGATGGATCAGGACAAGGGGTCGAACGGAGCGAGGTCGAGCAAATGATCGTGCCGCATCCGAATGACGGGTTCGCGCAGCGGCGTCGGCAGCGCGGTGTCGCCTTCGTGCTCGTGATGTGGGTCATCGCGATGCTTTCCGTCCTGCTCGGCAGCTTCGCCCTCGTGGCGCGAACGGAGGGGCTGCAGTCGCGTCACCTTTTCGATACGACGACCGCCCGCTATGCCGCCGAGGCCGGGCTCAATCTGGCCGTGTACGCCCTGAGCAGATCCGATCCCACACAGAAGTGGGTCGCGGATGGGCGCGTTTACGCCGTCACCTTCGATGAGATCCAGGTCGAACTCGAGATCACCGATGACTCGGGCAAGATCGACATCAATGCGGCCGATGTCACTGCGCTCAAGAACCTGTTCATGGGCGTCGGTGTCGAGGAGGCGCCCGCCGAGGAACTGGCCGATGCGATCCAGGACTGGCGTGACCCGGACGACCTGACTTCGCCGCATGGCGCCGAACAGGGCGACTATCGTGCGGTAGGCCTTCCCTACAGCCCGCGAAATGCGCCGTTCGAAACCTTGTCGGAGATCCAGCAGGTATTCGGCATGAACTACGAGCTGTACGTGAAGATCGAGCCGGCCATCACGATGTTTTCGGGTCGCAGCACGCCCAGCGCGGCCTATGCGCCGATCGAGGCTTTGATGTCGGTGCCGGGGATGACCCTCGAACAGGCCCGGCAACTGATCGCCCAGCGCCAGGCGCTGGCACCTGGGCAACTGGGCCAGGGCCAGTCCGGCTTGCAGTTGCCGGATGGGACCCCGCTCATGGCGGACGGTGGGGGGCTCACGTATAGTGTCAAATCCCGCGCCAAGCTCCCGAATGGAGCGAGCACCGTGCTTGATGCGACCATCCGCATGGGCGGGATGAATACTGCGGGACGACCGTTCGTGGTCCTCCGCTGGCGGGATGGCGAGAACGCGTAAATCATCGTGAAAGAAGCACTGGACAGACAACTGGCGCGTCTGCGGACACGTCTTGCCAAGACCCCTCTGCCGGGATTCTTCTCCTGGTGGGGCACGGAGTTGCTCGCCTGCCTGCCGCCGCGCTGGCGCAAGCTGCTGAGCGGCAACAATGAAGCGTTGCTGGTCGAGCTGGGCGAAACCGAACTCGTCGTTTCGCACGAGCAGAACAACGTGGCAGTCGAATTCGGGCGCATCGCGCGTGACCTGCCGGCCGAGTCACAAGCGGCCGAGCTTCGTCGGCTGCAGGCGCGCATCGAGAATCCCGGTCTGCGCATGATCTATTGCCTTCCGGAATCGCGCGCGCTGACCCGCAGCCTGACTCTTCCGGCGGCCGCAGAGGACAACCTGCGTCAGGTGCTCGGATTCGAGATGGATCGACAGACGCCATTCAAGGCGGACCAGGTCTATTACGACAGCCGTGTGATCGCGAGGGATGCGGTGTCGCGAAACCTGCGTGTCGAATTGGTCGTGTTGCCGCGTTCGCTGCTGGATCCGCAGCTCGCTGCCGTCGCAGGCGGCGCCATCGAATTCGATGCCGTCGATGTGCGCGGCGATGCAAACTCCGGAGTGCGCCGGGGGATCAACCTGTTGCCGGCCGAACGGCGGGCGAAGCGCCGCGACCTGCGCCTGCCGTTGAACCTCGGGCTCGCGGCGCTGGCGGTCATCCTGCTGGTCTTCAACATGTCGGAGTCGCTGAGCAACAGGCAGGCTGCGGTCGAGACCATGCAGGCCGAAGTCGACAAGGCCGCCGTGGCGGCGCGCGAAGTGCTGGAACTGAAGAAGAATCTGCAGGATTCGATCGGCGGCGCCAATTTCCTCGCGGAAAAGAAGCACAACGGTCCGCTGGTCGTCGCGATGCTCAACGACCTGACAGGACGACTCAACGACGATACCTACCTCGAACGCCTCAGCGTCGAGAACAAGCAGGTCCAGATCCAGGGACAGAGCAAGGAAGCGGCTGGCCTGATCAGCGTGCTCGGTGCGTCGCCGTTTCTCGCCAATCCCAAGCTCGAGGGTCAGATCCAGCCCGATCCCAGGACCGGAAAGGATCGATTCACGATCAGCGCCGAACAGAAGGGCGTGCCGATAGACGCGCCGGTTGCGACCTTCACGAATACGGCGAGGAAAGCGCCCGCCGAATCGGGTGCGAAGGAAGAAACTAAGGGAAAGGAGGCCGCGGGCAATGGCGCGCCTTGACCTCAAGCCGAAGGACGGCCGCCTGCTCGCCGTTGTCCTTCTGCTCATCGTGCTGCTGGGCATCTACCTTTTTGGCGTGCATTGGTGGTTCGTGTCGCCGCATCTGGAGTATTTCGGCCAGATGAACGACCTTCGCGATCAACAGCAGCGCTACAGTCGTGTCATCGCCGAGCGACCGGCGATCGAGGCCAAGCTCGCCGAAGTACGCAACTACGAACAGGGCAACCAGGCATTCCTGTCCGATGTCGACGCCAACGCCGCTTCCGCAGGCCTGATCTCGCGATTGCGCCAGTCGTTGACCGATCATGCGGATCCGAAGCGCTGCTCGGTTGTCTCGAACCAGCCTTATAGCGGCAATGAGGAAGAACTCTACAAGCGTGTCGCGATACAGGCTCGATTGCGTTGCGACATCGAATCACTGGCCGCGATCGTCTATGACCTCGAGAACGGCAAGCCCTACCTGTTCGTCGATGATTTGATGATCTACAAGCAGCAGACCTACGTGCCCCCCGGCGCGAAGCGTGTGGCGAGTCCGCTCGACGTCCGCTTCAATCTCGCGGGTTACCTGCGTCAGCCTGGAAAGGCGGCGCCATGATGGATATCAGAAGCGCCCGCATGACCACGTTCGCTCTGGCCGGCATCTGTGGCGTGCTCGTTCTGGCCGGCCTGATCCAGTTCGCCGGCTACGGCCGCGGCTATGGGTGGTTGCCGGCGGAGGAGGTCGATCCCGGCGAGCTGGGTGGTGAGATCGATCGCAAGCCGTTCAAGATGCCGGCACTCGCGAGTTTTTCCCAGGTTGATTCGCGCCCGCTGTTCAATGAGGATCGCATGCCGACGCCGATCAGCGATGGCGAACCGGACGCCGCGGGGCCGCCGCCGGTTCCGCTCAATGTGACCCTGACCGGCGTGATCCTCGTGCGCCAGACCGAAACAACGCCTGAATTGCGCGTGGCGATGGTTCGCGACAATCTGCGGAACGAAACGGTGGCACTCAAGGTCGGAATGCCGTTGAGCGGCGATCAGGCAGGCTGGACCCTCGTCGCGCTCGCGCCCAGACTGGCCACGTTCAAGAATGCCAGCGACGAAACGGCGGAGATCGAGTTGTATCCGGCAGCCGCCCAACCACAACCGCCAGGCGCGCAGAGGCCGCCGGCAGTGGCACCCGCTCCGCCCGGTGCGCCGGCTCCGGGAAAGCAGGACAACGCTGCCGAAACCGATCTCGCCAAGCGCATCGAGGAACGGCGTCGACAAATGCGTGAAGAGGCCGAGCGCTTGCGTTCGCAACGTGGGAATTCTCCCGCCGAGCAGAAGAATTGACGGAGTGATCCACGTGCCATCAAGAATCATCAATCTCTCGATCGCTCTTGCACTGACCGTGCTTGCCGGTTGTTCCAGTGTTCCGGTGAGCCGAAGCGAACCGGTTGCAGCGGAATCCAGGAGCACGTTGACGACGGACAACTTCGCGGCGAAAGCCGTTTCGAAACAGGACGACGCCGGATCGGCATCGGTGAAAACGACTGTCGAGGACAAGGAGTCGTTCGAGCCGCCGAAACCCGAGATCCAGCTCGGCACCGGCAAGTTCATCAACGAGGAAGCCGCCCGCCGCCAGCCGCCCGTGCCCGGCGGTGAAGGCCAGGTCGATTTCAATTTCGAGAACAATCCGATCCAGGCCGTGGTCAAGGCGATCCTCGGCGACCTGCTTCAGAAAAACTATACGATTGCGCCAAACGTTGGCGGCAACGTCTCGTTCTCGACTGCCAAACCGATACGCGCAGACCAGGCCATGTCGGTGCTGGAAATGCTGCTTTCGTGGACCGGCAACACGGTCATCTACAAGGATGGTCGCTACACGGTGCTGCAGATCAAGGACGCCTTGCCCGGAAACCTGACCCCGCGTATCAACTCGCCCAAGCTTGCCGTCGGATACGAAGTTCGCGTGTTCCCGTTGCGCTATGTGTCGCCGTCGGAAATGTTCAAGCTGCTCAAGCCCTACGCCAAGCCGGATGCATTCATCAACATCGATACGGCGCGCAGCATGCTCGTGCTCGCCGGTACCGCATCGGAGCTGAGCAACTACGCGCAGACGATCGAGATTTTCGATGTCGACTGGCTCAAGGGCATGTCGGTCGGGGTATTCAACCTGCAGCGGGTCGAAGTCGGCACGCTGATGCCCGAGCTCGAAAAGGTATTCGGCGTTTCCGGCGAGTCGCCCCTGGCCGGCATGTTCCGGTTCATCCCGATCGAGCGCTCGAACTCGATCATCGCGATCACGGCGCAACCGGAATACCTGCACCAGGCCGAGGAATGGCTGCATCGCCTCGATCGCGCCGGTGACGAAAGTGCGACCCAGTTGTTCGTCTACGATGTCAAGAACATCAAGTCGATCGACCTGTCCGACTATCTGAGCCAGATCTTCCTTGGTGGTTCGAGTGGTGGCAGTTCGCGTCGCACCGATACTTCGGGCTCCGTGGCACCAGGACTGGCATCGGCGACCATTGGAGCCGCCGGTGCCGGGGCGACGACCGCAGGCTCCACGACGGGCGGTACGTCACGTCGATCGAGTCGTTTTGGCAGCGCGAGATCGGGCGCCGGCGGGAGCAAGTCCGGCTCGGCAGCCACCGGATCGGTCGGGAGTGGCGGAGATACCGACATACGCATCACCGCGGTCGAGGAAAGCAACCAGCTGCTGGTCATGGCGACACCGGCCGAATGGGATGCGATGCAGGGCGCCATCCGCCGCCTCGACATCGCGCCATTGCAAGTGCATATAGAGACCAAGATCCTCGAAGTGACCCTTTCTGGCGATCTTCAATACGGCGTCAAATGGTGGTTCGCGGGCCTCACCGGCGAAGGGTACGACTCCCAGTACGTCAATCCGCAAGGCGTGCCGTATCCCAACACGAGTGATCGCCAGCGCAGTTTGCTCGGCGCGGCGGCACCGCCTGTCGCGGCCGGATCCAATTTCTTCGCTTCCTATCTGAACAGCAAGTTCCAGGTGGCGCTCAACGCCCTGCAAAGCAGCGGCCAGGCGAAGGTGTTGTCCGCGCCCTCACTCATGGTAATGAACAACCAGGAGGCGCAGATAAACGTAGGTACGCGCATTCCCGTGCAGACGACCAGTCTCGTCGGACTGGGCGCGGTGACCAATACGGGAACCGGTAGCACCGGCACCACGACCCAGACCGGCATCGGCAGTACTTCCTATCTCGATACCGGCGTGATCCTGCAGGTCAAGCCGCGCGTCAATCCGGGTGGCCTCGTCTATCTCGAGGTGTCGCAGGAGGTCAGCAAGCCGGGCGCCGGCGCCGCGGTCAATGGCAATCCGCCGATCAACACGCGAACACTCGATACCAGCATTGCGGTGCAGAGCGGGGACACGATCCTGCTTGGCGGCCTGATTTCCGAGGATGACCAGACGTCGGGCGATGGCGTGCCCGGACTGAGCAGGATTCCGGTTCTCGGAAAGCTGTTCAGCAGCACCACCAAGCGCAACCAGCGCACCGAACTGATCGTCCTGATCACGCCCCAGGTAGTGAGCAATTCCGACGAGGCGCGCGAAGTCACCGACGAGTACAAGCGTCAGTTCCAGAGCCTCGCGCCGCTGCGCAAGGCTGTGGAGAGCCGGTCGCCCGCATCTGACAAACCCTGAGTATTGAGGAGTAAGACCGTGATTCATGCATACATTCGACGCGCGCCACTGATCCTGGCCATCGTGCTGCTGCTGGCGGGTTGCGCCAGCGAGTCCACCCGGCCCTCGTCCGTCGAAGGCGAAAAAGGAACGACCGCAAGTTCGCCAGCAAACAGCGGACCAGTAAACAAGGTGGTCGAACAACGTGCCCTGCAACGCTGGGATCTGCTCATCAACCATCAAGCCGAAAAGGCTTACGACTACCTGAGCCCGGGATTCCGCGCAACGAAGAAGCGCGAAGACTACGCCACCGAGATGAACAATCGTCCGGTCAAGTGGAGCAAGGTTCTGCCTTACCGCCAGAACTGCGCGAAGCCCGACGTATGCATACTCGATCTGCAGATCGACGCCAATATCAAGATGCCGGGGGTGGGGGAGGTTTCTTCCCTCGGTTTCGTGAAGGAAACGTGGATCAAGTCGCAGGGCAAGTGGTTTTTTGTGCCCGAGGGCCAGAAAGGAGCTGGTGGCAAGTAGGGGATGCGGGTATAGTGCGGGCAAGTGCGGGTCCTCGGGACCCGTCACCCGTTGGATTTTATCCCGACAATTCACAGGGGAACTGGGCAGGAACTGAATGCCCGGGAGGGATTGCACCGCATGGGACCTTGCCGTACGATTGGTCCGCTGTTGCCTAACCCTGCCCTGTGAAAAGCGGGACAAAACTGCTGTTGGACAGAAGTTAGCCGTAAGCAAAGCCCTGTGGTCAATTTAGGAGTGTCTGTAATGAAGCGAAATAGCTTGACGACCGCCGTCGTCGCCGGTATCGCCGGTACGGTGGGCATCGCGAACCTCGCGAGCGCAGTTAATCTGAACCCAGATGGTTTGGGTCAAGTCCTTATCTACCCGTATTACACCGTCAACTCGAATGGTTCCGGCGAGAACCTGCAGACCCTGTTCTCCGTGGTCAACACGACGGACCAGGGCAAGGCGATCAAGGTCCGCTTCGTTGAAGGCTACAACAGCCGCGAAGTGCGCGACTTCCACGTCTACCTGTCGCCGTTCGACGTCTGGACTGCCAACCTGTTCAAGCTCCCGGACCAGGATCAGGCCAACCTGCTCACGAATGACAATTCGTGCACGGTTCCGCGCATCAAGGGTTCGACCCAGGCGCCGCTCCAGCAGTTGCCGGATGGCCGCAGCTACCTGCCGTTCACCAACAGCCTGTTTGCCGGTTCCAACAACGATGGCGGCCCGGCTGGACTCGCTCGTACGCGTGAAGGCCATTTCGAAATCATCGAAATGGGCACCGTTACGAACGAGGAAGAAGGTTCGCTCGACGCGATCACCCACTTCAATGGCGTGCCGGACAATTGCGGCCAGGTCGTTGCAGCTTGGGTTGCTTCGCCCCCGGGATACTGGGTTGCTGACCCGAACGTCGACATCGAGCCGCCGACCGGCGGTCTGTTCGGCTCGGCTCTGTTGCTCGATCTGAGCAACGGCACCAGCGCCGGTTACAGCGCTGACGCGATCGATGGCTTCATCAGCAACGGTCTCGACAACCTGCACGCCCCTCCGGGCAACACCGATCCGTCGCTGATCAGCGTCGGCGCGTCCGACCCGACCGCAACCGCGTTCGTGTTCGACAATGGTCGCCTGATCCAGGCTACCTACGGTTCAGGCGCCGGTCGCAAGATCGATGCCGTCAGCGCCCTGTTCGCGCAGGACAACATCTTCAACGAGTACGTGCTCGGTGGTGGTGCTTCCGCGACGACCGACTGGGTTGTCACCTTCCCGACCAAGCGCTTCTACGTCGACCAGACCGTTGTCGGTCCGACCGCGATCGCTCCGTTCGTCGAAGTGTTCAAGGCCTACTCGGGCGCTGGCACTGGTGAGTCGAAGGTTGAAGTGGGTCTGTTCCCGTTCGATCGTGAAGAAGGCAATCCGAGCGCCTGCACGGGCTCCGACGCTGACAACCCGAACTGCGGCGTCTGCTTCTCGCCGTGCGACCCGGGCCAGTTCGATCCGCCGGTCCTGCGTTACGAAGCTCAGATCGTCTCGTTCCAGACGGCTGCCGACTTCACCGCCGACCGTACGTCGCCGGTTCTCGGTTCGCAGCTCGCGTCGAACGTCGACGTTCGCGCTGACTTCCTGAACGAAGGCTGGCTGCGCATTGCACTGAACCCGTCGAGCGAACTGCATCAGATGAATGCATCGACCGAAGGCGAAGTGTTTGATGGTCTGCCGGCTACCGGCTTCGCCATCACCAACTACGTCAACGCCAATGCGGCGCCGGGCATGTTGGCCAACTACACGGGCCTGTGGCGTCACAAGGGTTCGCGTAGCTGCGCGGCGATTGCGCCGGGCGGCGGCGGCGCGCTCGCTTGCTCGTAATTGTGATCTGAGTCCAGATCCAAGTGTCCAGAAGGCCCCGCGCAAGCGGGGCTTTCTTTTTTTTTAAGGCTCCAAGGTCTATGCTTCACCCACTCCCGCGATCCTAGAGTATCGATCAGTGTTCGAATCCATGAGAAATTCCGTCATCGGCGCACTTGCCTTGTGTCTGGCAATCGCCATCCCACGCCACAGTGAAGCGGCGAACTTTCAGGTCGTCGTAAAGCGACTGTCAGTCACTCAATGCTCGCTGACGGGCTCGCTGCTCAACATCGATCCGGCAACGGGAAATGTAACGATCGACCTGGATTCGGATGTCAATTGCTATCCTGCGGCAGTCAATCAGTTGGCAGCCAGCGGAACGCTGACCGTTACCAGTTCGCAGACGACGGGTGGTGGAACCAACGGCGTCGGCTCGGTGACGGTGTTGCTGAACACGGGTCTGTCTGGTGTGACGTCCGGGGTGACCTGTGCACCAGACGGCGTGGTTGCGAGTTCCGTCAGCGTCACTGGCGACTGGTCGAGCACGCTTTGTACCAATTGCGGCGCAACCGTTTCGCGCACGATCGGAGTGCAGCATTCCGGCGGTACGTCCAATGGGAGCATCGCTTTCAAGGCCAAGTGCACCTATCAGGATCCGCAGAACGCCAATCTGCAGACCGTACGCAACAACATCGTTTCCGCGCCGGTCGTCACGGTGATTCCTGGCAGCACGCCACCACCGACGTTCTGCACCAGCGTCTCGCAACTTGGAGCGCCCAATGGCCTGACGCCTGCCATGCGCCAGGCTACGGGACCGGTCACGGGCGGTACCTTGCCAGGAACTTCGGTTGATTTCCTGAATTACGTGTCCGTGTTCGGCGTGAGCTCGGGTACCTTCCCTGCGGGCTCAGGAGACACTGCCGGCTACGGATTCCCGGGAACCAACAAGAGCACGCTGTCATCGAAACTCGATCGCGGCAAGTACATTTCGATGCAATTCCGCGTGCCCAGTGATGCTGCCTGGAACGGAAGGCTCGGGTTCTTCCACATGACGCCGGGTTCGAGCACCTATCTGCAACTGGCGATCGCTCCGTGTCCTGGGCAGTTCGCGGCCGATTCGCTATACCCGTTGCCGGGTGCAGGGTGCAGTGTCGGCGCCAAATCTTCGGACATCCCCTGGATGATCACGACCGGTTCGACCGCGAGCTGCAAGCTGGAGCCAGGCAAGACCTACTACCTGAACTTCATCAATGCGTTTCCCGGAAGCCTTGATACGCCGCTGTGTGCCGGTGCGCAGTGCAGCTTCCAGATGAGGAACTCGCACAACTATTAGCGCGCCCGCCTGGCGGGCTCCTTCGTGAGAATTCGGGTTGCGTTCCATCGGGAGCGCAACCCGTTTGTTGTGCGGCGTCGCCAATCCTGTTCCGGATGACTCTGCTTGAAACCCTGAAGGTAGTTGCGCCGCGCTCCCTGCAGTCAAGCCCAGGTGGGCAAGTCGGGCCAGAGCACGCGACGGATCCGGCAGGCAGTGAAACTATCCGCATCGGAGACGGTCCCATCCAGTCCGATCGGCATCGCTTCGTGCAGGTTGATGGCCGCCAGGCAGGACCTGAACACGGCGTATTGCCGCTGCCGTCGCGATCAGGACTCCACAGGGTGTTTCTGGTGGCAAATCGTCAAACCGTGCGTTTCGACGGAACTCAACATTCATTCTGGAGGTTCAGCGCGTGCTGAAATCATCTCGTTCCATCGCGTTCGTCATACCCGTTTTTGCGTGTGCGTTGTTTTCAACGGCGCATGCAGGACAGCCGTATCCGGAAGACACCGTCGTCGCCAGCAGAGGCACCGCAACGGTCACCATGCTCGACGTGGATGCTGCGCTTATCGGCGTTCCGCCCGCGCAGCGCGGAAACTTCATGAACAGCCCGAAACGCATCGAGGAACTGGTCGATCGCCTGCTCATCAACAAGCAGATGGCATTCGAGGCGCGCGCGGACAAGCTCGACCAGAACGCGGTCTACAAGCGCGCAGTCGATCAACAGGGCGACCGCATCCTCACCGAGCAGCTTGTGCAGAAGCGGCGCGCCGACATGGATATCGGAGATGTTGAGCAGCTTGCAAGAGAGCGTTACCAGATCAATCCCGACTCCTACAGCATTCCCGGTCACACCGAGGTCCGCCATATCCTGATCAACGTGAGTGATCGTTCGGACGAGGAAGCGAAAACGCTTGCCGAATCCGTGCGCGCGAAAGCGATCGCCGGTGAGGATTTCGTCGGACTCGTGAAGAAATATTCCGACGACCGCTCGAAGGACTCGAATGAAGGCCTGATCCCGGACGGGGAATCGGACGGACTTGTTCCGGAATTCATTTCGGGCGTGAAGGGTCTGAAGACCAAGGGCGAGATCTCCCCGCTGATCAAGACCAGCTTCGGATATCACATCATCAAGCTGGTAGACCGCTATCCGACACGCCCGCAATCGTTCGACCGCGTCAAGGATCGCATCATCACCCAGCTCTCCAATTCGATCCGCGATGCGCGCATGAAGGAGCATGTCGACCAGCTCAAGGGCATGGAGCTCAAGGCGACTCCGGAGATTGTCGAGTCGTTGCGGACGCGCTACATCACGGGCGAATCAAGCCCCGCCGTCGAGGTTCCAGGCGTCAAGTAGCGGGAGAGGCCCGGAAACGGGTGGAGCCCCACGCGGGGCTCCTCGCGGCGCCGGCTTGTTTGTACGGTAACCTGCGCCTCAGGTGATCGTGGGCAAGCCCGCTGCCTTGCGGGAGGGCGAGGGCGGCATCCTTGTCCTGGGGGCGTGCGCGATTGCCGGTTGTCCGATCTCCGGAAAATGCCCGCCATCGTGACGCAACAGGGGGACACATTGGGATGAGTCGGCTGAGTCTTGCGACGCACTTTGTTCGACGTGAACTTCGCGAGCGCTACAGGGGCAGCTTTACGGGGTTTGGCTGGGCGCTTCTGCAGCCGCTGCTGCAACTGGCGATCTATGCTTTCGTCTTCGTGCAGATCTTCAAGGCGCGGGTACCAGGTGCCGATGCGCCCGGTTATGTGCCCTTCCTCGTGGTCGGCATGTGGCCCTGGGTCGCCTTTTCCGATGCTGTCGTGCGATCGACGACGGCTTTGCAGGACAATGCCGCGCTGATCGGCAAGGTCGCCTTGCCGAGAGAAGTGCTTGTGCTTGCGCCGTGCGCGGCGAGTGTCCTGCTTCATCTCGGCGGCTTCGTCGCGATCCTCGTCGCGCTGGCCGCAAGCGGGCAGGGCGTGCAGCTGTCGCGATTGCCGCTTGCCCTGCTGCTCTATGTGCCAATGTTTGCCTACACGCTCGGCATTTCGCTGATCTTTGCTTCACTGCAGGTGTTTGTCCGGGACCTTGTGCAGATGCTCGCGCAGTTGCTCACCTTGATGATGTTCGCCGCGCCGATCTTCTACGACCGTGCCAGCCTTCCGCTGCGCTATCAGGGTTGGCTCGATCTCAATCCCTTCACGGCCTATGTCGAAGGGTTCCGTTACCTGCTGCTGGGTCATGGACAGCTGGAAATCTCGACGCTGTTGATCCTGCTGGCGACGGCTGCCGTCACCCTCGCGCTTGGCCACTGGCTGTTTCGCAGGCTGGACCCGCATTTCGAGGACTTCCTGTGAACGACCTGCTGGTCAGTGCCTCTGGCCTCGGCAAGAGCTATCCCAAGGCGCATCGCCCGACAGATCGCCTGCGTGCGCTTGGTCGCTTGCTGCGCGGGCGCGATGACCATGCCAGCCAGACGGTGCTGCACGATGTGAGTCTCGAGGTCCGGCGCGGCGAGTCGATCGCGGTCATCGGCGAGAACGGCGCCGGGAAATCGACCTTGCTGAAACTCGTTACCGGCGTATTGACGCCGACGGCAGGCAAGGTCGTGGTGAACGGGAAGATCGGCGCCTTGCTCGAACTCGGTGCAGGCTTCCATCCCGAATACAGCGGTCGCGACAATATCGCGCTGGCAGCGGCCCTTTATGGGCTGTCGAGTGCCGAGCTTGGCGAGCGCCTCGCCGAGATCATCGATTTCGCGGATATCGGCCCGTACATCGACGAGCCGGTGAAGCACTACTCGTCGGGAATGGTCGTGCGCCTGGGCTTTGCGATCGTCGCTGCGTTGAAGCCAGACCTGTTGATCACCGATGAAGTGCTCGCGGTCGGCGATGAGTCATTCCAGAAGAAATGCATTCGCTGGATGGAGGATTATCTCGGCGGCGGCGGCACGCTGTTGCTGGTCTCGCACAGCATGTATCACGTGCAGAAGCTGTGCCGACGCGCGATATGGCTGAATCATGGCCAGGTCGAACAGTACGGCGATGTCTTCGATGTGACGCAGGCCTATCTGGCCTGGAACGAGCGCAAGCAAGCGGTGGCCGAGCAAGGCTCCAGGCCGAAGTCGGGACTGGAGTTCCAGATCAGCCGTTTCGAGATCAATGGTGATGCGGGCAAGCAGCCCCAGTTGGTTGCGCTCGGTGAACGCCTGCGTCTGCGGGCGAACATTTCTTCACGCGACGGACGCCCGCCCGTGGTCATGTTCGGCCTGGCGCGCGCGGACGGAACACCGGTCTATGGCGTCAGCTCGGAGATGGACGCCGTCGCGCCGAGCAATCCCGGTGCCGATTCGTATGTCGCCGAGATCGAGTTCGACAATCTCGGATTGTTGCCAGGCAGTTACAACGTTCGCGTTCATGTGCTCGATTCCGAGGGAGTGCGTCTTTTCGAGACCGAGGAGCGCGCCCTCAACGTGCGTGGTGAGTCACGCGAGTTCGGCCTGGTCCGGCTTCCTCATCGCTGGATCGAATTTTCGGGTGGGCAACATGACCGACACGACTGACGGACTTGAATTCACCGGCGAGCGCTTTACACCGGAATGCGTGCGCGAGATCTGGTACGAGCATTGGCATCGATACGCCTTTGCGCTGCCGCTGGTCCGCGGCAAGCGCGTGCTTGATGCGGCCTGTGGTGAAGGTTATGGCTCGAATCTCCTGGCCAGTGCAGCGTCCGAAGTCATCGGCGTGGATATTTCGGAGAAGGCGGTTGCGCATGCGCGCGCGCGCTACTCCGACAGGACAAACCTGAAGTTCGAGCAAGCCGATGCGACCCGGCTCGGCTTCGAGACGTCGCGCTTCGATGTGGTCGTCTCGTTCGAGACGCTGGAGCACCTGGCCGCGCAGGACGACCTGATCGAGGGCTTCGCCCGGGTTCTGGCAGATGACGGCGTCCTGCTCGTGTCATCGCCGGACAAGCGCACGTACAGCGAGATTGCAGGCTTCCGCAACGAATTCCACGTCCGCGAACTCCATCGAGAGGAGTTGGTCGGGCTGTTGCAGGCGCATTTCCCGCACGTGCGGCTGTACGGCCAGAAGCTGCTCTTCCAGTCCGCCTTGTGGTCGCTCGACGGCCAGGGCAGCGGGCAAGCCACGACGACCGCCGAAGCGGATGGCTCGCAGCTCATGCCGTCGCTGGACTACGCGCCTTTGTACTATGTCGCAGCCTGTTCGCGCAGCCCGCTGCCGGCGACCCTGCCGGCGACTTCCTGGTTCGGCGATCGCCAAGAATCGGTCTATACCCATTACAATGGCGAGGTTCGCAGGAACATGAGCGCCGGCGCGCGGATCGCCGAACTCGAGGCCGAAGTTGCTCGGCTGCGCGATTCCACCGCAACCTCTCCGCCATCCCGATGGCTGCGCTGGTTGCGTCGATGACAAACCCGGCAGATTGATGACAACGACACCCGAATTCCAGGTCAACTACGGCCAGTTGAGTCCCGCCGCGCAGACTCCGCGAGCGTCACCCGAATCGCCGCTGTATGCAGCGATCGATGCCATGGTGGCTCCGTTGTCGAGCGACGAGTATGCGTTCATCGCCAAGGATTCCGGCGAGCGCCACGTGCTCAGCCACCATGTCCTGCAAACACTCGATCAATGCCGCGAATTCCGCAGCATCGACGAGCACGTCGCCCGAGTGGTGTCGGTGGTTCCGGGACTGACCCAGCAGGATCGCATCCGCAAGGGTCTCGAAGGACTTGCTGCGACCGGTCTGCTGATTTCGGACAAGAACTACCTGGATCGTCTCAAGCGCGCGCCGGAAGCCGCTCCGCGGACCCTGCACGCGGTCTACATCCGTGCCTGTGATCGTCCGGAGCAGTTGCGCCTGCTGCTCGATTCGCTGGCCAACTACGAGCGCCGTTTCCGTGTCGCCCGCCCGATCGTCCTGCTCGACGATTCGGTCGATGCGAAGAACCGGGACCAGAACCGCGATCTTCTGCGCGAGTTTGCCCGCGCTGTTGGCAATCCGGTCAGCTATGTGGGGCCGTCCGAGCGCGCACGATTGCGCGAACGTCTGCTCAAGGCCGTGCCTCAGGCCGGGGCAAGCCTCGAGTGGCTGCTTGACCGCGGGCCGCGAACTCGCCGCGGCGGCGGTGGACGCTCCTGGAACATCGCCTTGTTGCTTTCTGCGGGACGCATGTTCGCGATGCTCGACGAGGATTTCCGGTTCCCGCTGCGCCGTCATGCCGAAGTCCGGCCCGGCCTTGAACCCAATCCCGCCGTGGCCGCTTCCGCGCGTTTCTACCGACGCCTCGACGACGCGCTCGCCGCGGGCGAGGAAGATGCCGCGGATCCGTTCGAAGCTCATCTCGGTGTCTGCGGCGCCCGGCTGGGCGCGGCGCTCGCACAGGCGGACTACCGTCTCGATCGCGAAAGCCTGCGCGGCATCAATCTCGGGCGCCTGGAACACCTGCGCGGCGATGCGCCGATCCTGTATACGCTGAATGGAACCTGCGGCAGTTCGGGTACCGAAAGTGCGCTCTGGCTGTATCAGCTGGACGCCGAAAGCCGCGCCGATTTCTGGGTCGACCGGGACGCCTATCTGCACAATATCGAGGCACGGAGCCTCTGGTATGGATGGTTGCGCGCGAAGCCGACGACCCAGGCGTATTTCGCGCCCTTCGTATTCGACAATCGCGAGCTGCTGCCGTGCACGAATCCTGATGGTCGTGGCGAAGACGGCCTGGCCAGTGCAGCCACCCAGTATTGTCGTCCGGGTTCACTGGTCATGCATCTCCCGGGCGCGATCGGGCACGCGCAGGAGTCCGCGCGCAAGCGCTCGGAAGTGACGATGGCCGCGCATACCCCGCGTTTCAACCATTTCCTGCGCGACCACGTATCGAGCCTGATGGGTTCGTCGAAGGCAGGTTATCCGGGCCGGCGCCTGAACCTGCTCGCCGAAACCACGGCGGATCTGGCGGCTGCCGACAATCCAACCCTGATTTCGACCTTGCACGAATACCTCGGTTTCATCCGCGCGGACATTGTCGAGCGGCTGCAGAACCAGTTCGAGCTGCTGTCCGATGCGCCGGTCTACTGGCAGGCCGATGTGCGCTCGATCGTGCGCAACAATGGAAACGCACTGCTCAAGCAATCCTCGCCGCGCCTTGCGGATTGGCCAGAAGATGTCACCGAAGTGGCGTGTGCCGAGTTGGCGCGTGCGGAATTGGCCGACATGGCGCAGGCATGGCGTGACTGGCCGGCGCTGTGGGATGTCGCACGCGCGCAGGGCGATCGCCTGATCAGCGGGCTTTGATTGCCACCGGCAGCCCGGTTGTGCCGACCAAGGCGATTGCCGGCCTTGCCAGCGTCATCGTCGTCACCGCAAACAGCGGGCAGCTGACCAGGAAATGCATCGACAGGGTGCTCGCGTCGACGGATCCGTTCGAGATCATCATCGTCGACAATGCCTCGACCGATGGCATCATCGAGTCGCTGCAGCGTGCGCATGCCGACGATCCTCGCGTTCGCATCGAGCGCAATTCCGTGAATCTCGGATTTGGCGCCGCGTGCAATCGCGGTGCGCGTCTCGCTTCGGGGGATGCGTTGCTGTTCCTGAATCCGGATTGCCTGCCCGATTCCGATACCTTGTTTCGCCTGCGGTCGGTCGCCGCGGATCATCCGCGGGCTGGCCTGCTTGGCGTGACCGTCGAGGATGCGCAGGGGCAGGTCGACCGTGCCAGTTGCCGTCGCGAGCCGACGCTGTGGCGGGCGATCTGCAGCATGACGGGATTGTCCCGCTTCGAGGCCCGGTTCAGTTCGCTGGCTGGCGTCGACATGCAGGTTGGCGCACACGAGCAGGACGCCTGCCGGGTCGATGCCGTTTCCGGTGCGTGCATGTTTGTCGATCGCAGGGTATTTGCCGCGATTTCAGGATTTGACGAAGGCTACTTCCTGCATTGCGAGGACCTCGATCTTTGTCGCCGGGTGCGCGACGCGGGGCACGAGGTCCTGTTTGTCGCATCGATCCGCTTGCGTCACGAGCAGGGGAGCTCGAGCCATCGACGCAGCATTTTCGTTGCCCGCCACAAGCATCGCGGCATGTGGCGCTACTTCCGCAAGTTCGATCCCGCAGCGCGTAATCCGTTGCTGCGCGGGATTGTCTGGTGCGGCATCTGGGGGCACTTCATGCTGATGCTGCCGGTCTACGCCTTGCGTCAGCAGCGAAGTCGCGGCCGCTGAGCGGTCGTGGTCAATCGAGAAAGATGAAAAAGGCCGCCGCCGCCATCAGCGCGAAGCCGACCAGGTGATTCCAGCGCAGATCGGCGCCGAGCCATGTCACCGAAAAGACCACAAAGACCAGCAGCGTGATGATCTCCTGGATGGTCTTCAGTTGCGCGGCGTTGTAGACCGTGTAGCCGATCCGGTTCGCCGGTACCTGCAGGCAATATTCGAAGAAGGCGATGCCCCAGCTGACCAGGATGACGAGCAGCAGTGGCCGGTTCGTGTACTTGAGATGCCCATACCAGGCGAAGGTCATGAATACGTTGGAACCGACCAGCAGCAGGATCGGTGCGAGATGGTTCCACATGAGGCGGACTCCGGGCGGTCAGAAGCGTTGTGGTTGCCACGTCGTCGGACGGCGGCGAACGCACGTGCATCGGGATGGCGTGGCATGACGAGGCGGGCCGGGCAGCCGTTTCAGGGTTCATCCTGGTTGATGAACCGCGATTCGTAGAGCAGGGTCTCGACCTCGCTTTCCTGGCCGCCGTCGAATTCGAAACCCAGATCTTCGCTGCCCTCGCGCACGCAGCGGGCATCCACCGCGACGACGGTTTCCTGATCGAAGATGAAATAGATGCGGCATTCCGTGCTCTGGACGGACGACCATCGGTGCGGGCGCGCCAGGCATGCTCCGCCCTGCGAAAGGTCCCGCACTTCACTGAGCCAACCCTGACCCTGATGGGTGATCAACGCCGCCGAGAATATCGGCATGCGCGGAAAGCGGCGTTTTTCGTCTGCGCTCATTGGCTCAACGATAGCGGTCACGCCCGCAGGCGCGCAAGCGCACGAAATGTAGATGCTCAGGTACCGCGGCGCAGCACAAGCATGGGTGGCGTGCGCGCGATGCGTCGCGTGCCGGCCAGGCCGGCCAGCATGACGACGATGGCCGATGCCAGTGCGATCAGGCCAAGCGTTGCGAAGGGTGGCCAGTAGTCGGGCATGCGGAAGACGCTGCGGGCCAGCGCGAAGCCTGCACCTGCGGCTCCAGAGGCTGCGACGAGGCCGGCGAGCAAACCCAACGCGGCGAATTCGCCGAGTACCGCTGCGTTCAATTGCCGGCTGTGCGCACCGAGCGTGCGCAGCAGGGCGATCTCGAAACGCCGCTCCTCGGCGGTGGCGGCGAGCGCGGCAAGCAGGACGAGGACGCCTGCGGCAAGACTGAATCCAAGCACCCAGGTTACCGCTGCGGAGACCCGGTTGATGATGTCGCGCACCCGATCGAGGATCGAATTGACATCGATCAGCGACAGGTTCGGCATGTCGCGCGACAGTGTCGACAGGCCGGCCGCCTGCACTGGCAGATGGAAGCTCGATATGAGGCTGTGCGGCAGCGCCTGCGCATGCGCAGGGTCGAGCATCATGAAGAAATTGACCCGGAATGAATCCCAGTCGACCTCTCGCACGCTGTTGATCTTCGCGGTCAACTCCTCGTCGCCGAAACGCAGGGTCATCGAGTCGCCGAGCTTCAGATGGAATATCTCGACCCAGCTCTTGTCGACCGACAACTGCGCTCCGGTTGCTCGGTCGTCGTGCCAGATGCCCTCGATCAGGCGATTCGACGGTGGCAATGTCGCACTCCAGGACACGCGCACTTCGCCCTCGATCCAGTTGTTCGCGCGCGAATCCTTCTCGTCTTCGCTTGCGCGTACGGGTTTGCCGTTGATCGCCACCAGCTTGCCCGCGGCCATCGGCAACAGGCTGAGGTTGTCCGCCCCAAGTGCGACAAGACGTTGCTCGAAATCCTCGCGTTGCCCGGCTTGCAGGTTGATCGCGAAATAGTTCGGTGTATCGACGGGCAGGTCGGCACGCCAGCGTTCGAGCAGGGACGGACCGACGACGGCAAGCAGGTCCAGGGCAGTCAAGCTCAAGGCGAGGGCGCCGACCTGGATCAAGGTCAGCGCGCGGCGTCGGTTCAGGTTGGCAAGACCGAAGCGCCAGGCACCCGACACGCGCTTGCCGCCCGCACGAAGCAGGCGCAACAACACGAGGGTCATCAGGACCGTGACCACTGCGACCGCGAGCAAGGCGCCTGCAAGAACTCCGGCCAGGTTCGACGAGCCGCTTTCGAGCACGATCAGCAGCGCCGCGACGACAAACGGCACGAGATACAGCGCGTCGAAGCGGCGCACGCGCGCTGGCAGATCGCGCCGGAACACGCGCATCGGTTCGACGTCGCGCAAGCGCAGCAAGGGCGGCATCGAGAAACCGAACAGGACGGCGAGACCCATCGCGAAGGCGGACGTTGCGGGTGCTGGCGGGATTGGCGGAGTGAAGCCTCCGAGCAGCGGGCTGGCGAGAAGGAAGGCGGCTTGCTGCATGCCAAGCCCGAGCAGTGCGCCCAGTGCGCAGGCTGGCAAGGCGAGCAGGGCGAGTTCGAGCACGAGGGCAAGGACGATCTCGTTGCGACTGGCGCCGAGGCAGCGCAGCAAGGCGACTTCCTCGGTCTTGCGCCGCGAGAAACGTTGCGCAGCGAGGGCCACTGCAATACCCGACAGCAGCGCAGCGAGCAGGGCCGCGAGGCGCAGGAAGTTCTCGCCGCGCTCGAACGAAGTGCGCAGGTTGGCCTGTGCGTCGGCCACCGTACTGATGCTTGCCGTTGCCGGCAGATGGGCCCTTGCCCATTCCGCATAGTCCGATACTGCGTCCGCCTCGCCTGCGACCAGGACGCGATAACGTGCGCGGCTGCCGATACCGAGCAAGCCGCTCGATTCGGCATCGCCGCGGTTCATCAGAACGGTCGGGGCAAACTGGAATACCGCAGCACCCGGAGCACTGATGATCTCGCCGCTGATCTTCAGATCCCTACCGCCCAGTTGAAGATTCCCGCCGACCTTCGCTGCAAGCGCAGCGAGCACGGCACGGTCGACGTAGACCTCGCCCGATGCGGGGGCGCGCCGCTCGCGATGCGTTCCCTGCGCATCGGCGACGACGAGTTTTCCGCGCAACGGGAAATCCGTGTCGACCGCGCGCACTTCACTGAACCGGCTGTTCTCGCCTGCGAACACGACACTGGAGAATTCGACGCTGCGTGAGCTGGCCAGACCGAGTCTGGCCGCTTCGGAACTGAACGTATCGGGCAGTGCCGCGCGTGGCGCGTTGACGCCGAGATCGCCGCCGAGCAATTCAGAGGCCGACGCGAGGATTGCGCTTTCGACGCGACTGGCGAGGGTGCCGACCGCGGTCAATGCGGCAACCGCGAGCACAAGCGCCGCGGCGAGTGTTGCGAGTTCGCCGTGGCGGAATTCGCGACGCAGGCTGCGTGCGGCGAAAACCAGTGGTTTCATGAGTGGTCCTCGACGACGCGACCGTCGCGCAGGCGCAAGCTGCGCGCGCATCGTGAGGCGAGCACCGGATCATGGCTGACCAGGACCAGGGTGGTCTGGTGTTCGCGATTGAGCGAGAACAGCAGGTCGCTGACGGCGGCACCGGTGCGCTGGTCCAGGTTCCCGGTGGGCTCATCGGCGAACAGCAGCCTCGGCCGGTGAACGAAGGCTCGCGCGAGGGCGACACGCTGCTGTTCACCGCCCGAAAGTTGATGCGGGTAGTGATGCAGGCGCTTGCCGAGCCCGACGTCGGCCAGCGCACTTGCCGCGCGTTCACGCGCATCATCCCGACCTTCGAGTTCTAGCGGCAGCATCACGTTCTCTTCGGCGTTCAACGCGGGCAACAGGTGGAACGACTGGAAGACGAAGCCGACCATGCGGCGGCGCACGCGCGCTCGCGCCTCCTCGTCGAGCGTGCCGAGGGATTCCCCGGCCAGGCTCACCGTTCCGCTGCTGGGCCGATCAAGGCCGGCCAGCAGGCCGAGCAGGGTGGTCTTGCCCGAGCCCGACGCACCGATGATCGCGAGACTGGCGCCGTGCTCGACGCTGAGGCTGACATCGTCGAGGATGGTCAGCACGCCGTCGGGGCCGTTGACGGCTTTGCTAAGCTTCTCGGCACTGAGCACGATTGCGGATTCCTTGATCATGTTGCGACGTTTCCTTCTTGTCCTGTTGCTGGTGTTGTCTTCGGTTCCACTTGGCGCGGCCGATATCGCGCGACCCGTCGTCGTCCTTGGAGATTCGCTCTCCGCCGCCTATGGCATTCCAGCGCAGTCCGGCTGGGTGAACCTGTTGCATGTGCAGCTTGGCAAATCCGCATCGCCACGCGAGGTCATCAATGCCTCGATCAGCGGCGAGACGACAGCCGGTGGACTGGCGCGTCTCGAAAAGCTGCTCGACGACAACAAGCCGGCCGTGATCGTCCTCGAGCTCGGCGCCAACGATGCCCTGCGCGGCCTCCCGCTCAGTGCGCCGCGCGCCAACTTGACCCGCATGATCGAACTGTCGCGAGCCGCCGGGGCAAAGATCCTGCTGGTCGGCATCGAGATTCCGGTCAACTACGGTCCCCAGTATCGCGACGGCCTGCGCTCCATGTATCGGGATCTCGCCGACGAATTCAACGTGCCATTGGTACCGTTCCTGCTCGAAGGCATCGCGCTCGACGAGTCCCTGATGCAGGCGGATGGGCTGCATCCGACCGCGGCGGCCCAGCCGCGTGTGCTTGAAAACGTGTTGCCGGCGCTCGAGAAGCTGTTCTGAGGACGGACACCGGCGCCATGCCGGTTGTGCGGGATCAGCGCTGAGGCACTTCGCGTACCGGCCGCTTGGCCAGCTTGCGCTGCAATGTGCGCCGATGCAGACCGAGACGACGTGCCGCTTCGGAAATGTTGCCGTCGCACTCGTTGAGCACGCGCTGGATGTGTTCCCACTCGAGGCGTTTCAGCGGAGGTGGCGCATCCGGAAGGGCATCGCCCGCGGTCGCTGGCTGCGCGGTCGCATTGCCGAGCAGGGCCTGGACGACCTGATCGGCATCCACCGGCTTGGCCAGATAGTCGTGCGCGCCGCGCTTGATCGCTTCAACCGCGGTGGCGATCGAGGCGTAGCCGGTCAGCAACAGGATGCGCGCAGCGGGGCGGGCCGCGGTCAGCCTCGGAATCAGGGCGAGCCCGCTTTCGGCGCCGAGCTTGAGATCAAGCACGATATGGCTGGGTTGGAAATCGGCGCAGCGCGCCAGCGCGCCGCTGCCATCCCTGGCCATGGCCACCTCGAAACCGCGCGTGACCAGTGCGCGTCCGAGGACATGGACAAAGACCTCATCGTCGTCGATGAGCAGGACCCGGCCGGCGTTTTCAGCGTTCATGCCGGGGATTGTCCAGCGTAGCGAGTGGCAGACGCAAACGCTGGCGCGTTCCGCCGTCCACGGCGGCCATGGCGACCAGGGTTCCGCCGAAGCGTTCGGCGGTCGCGTTTGCCAGGGCCAGGCCGAGACCGAGGCCATTCGCCTTTGTCGTCCCGAAGCGCAGTCCGGCCGTGGGCCGGACGTTTGCGTTCATGCCGCTGCCGAAGTCGCGCACGTCCAGTTGCAGGGTGTCCTGGCTCCCGCTGACCGTCACTTCGATGCGCGAATCGCCGTTTGCAATCGAAGCATCGGCTGCATTGTTGAGCAGGTTGACCACGGCATGATGCAGGGCCGGCACCACGGCGATGCGGCGCGCGCCGATCTCTGCGTCGATCGAGAAGCTGGCTTCCGCTTCGGGGCGCAACAATCCGAATGAGTCGCGCGCTGCCTCGCACAGATCGGCGACGCTGATCCATTCGGCAAGTCCCGCCAACGGGTTGCTGCCGACCTTGACCAGCTCCTTCAGGATGTCGCGGCAGCGCTCCGCCTGCCCGATCAGCAGGGCGATATCGTCGTTCAATGCCGGGGTCGAGGCGTGCTCGCGACCGAGTTCGCCGAGCAGGGTGCGTATCGTCGATAGCGGCGTATTGAGTTCGTGGGCCGTGCTCGCCGCCTGGGTGGCAATGGCGAGGATGCCTTCATCGCGGAGCGCACGTTCACGTTCGAGCTCGGCCAGAGCCTGCTGGGCGCGCAGGGCGCGGGCAAGACGCGCGATGAAGAACCCGAGCATTCCCGCGGTGATCGCGAAGCTGATCGCCATGCCGGTCAGGTGGAGGTTGAATCCGCCCGCGGAGTTGATGTCACTGACTTCCGGCAGGGGGACATGGAAGCGCATCAACAGCAGGTAGGTGCCGACCGAAAGCACGGCGACCAGCGTGACCGAGCGCAACGGCAGCGCCGTTGCCGCCAACGTGATCGGCATTACCAGCAGGGAGATGAACGGGTTGCTTGCTCCGCCGGTCAGATACAGCAGATAGCCAAGGACGAGCGTGTCGATGGCGATATGGGCGACCGGCTCCCAGGCGCCGATACGTGCATTCTGGCGCAAGCGCCAGAATGCCAGAAGGCTGAATGCCGCGAGCAGACCGATCGCGGAACAAAGCGCTGCTACCGGAATCGACAGATCGAGGACGCGCGCGACAAACGCGATGGTCAGCGTCTGACCGCCGAT
>Ga0209717_1000774_pt1 | contig 37574 bp, 32 predicted proteins | sample AD_UKC048_MetaG_FD_184418 | JGI IMG/M metagenome (GOLD analysis project Ga0209717, IMG submission 184418) | Active sludge microbial communities of municipal wastewater-treating anaerobic digesters from USA - AD_UKC048_MetaG (SPAdes) (version 2) | ecosystem: Engineered > Bioreactor > Anaerobic >...
ACTAGAAGGGAACAGACCCTACTGAGAAAGCATTACCTCAATACTCGCAGTTTCTCTTTACCTTTCCCCAACCCCCTTTACCGCTTTCAATGATTTCTTTTCAACTATAAACGACCGTCTGTGGACCGTCGACTGTGGACCGTCGACTTTCTACACCTCACCCCAACCCCTCTCCTTCAGGAGAGGGGCTATGAGCATCCCGTAAACCCCTCTGACGCATTCTTTGATGACTTTTCAACTATAAACGACTGTCTGTCGACCGTCGACTGTGGACTGTTGACTGCCTCACCCGACTTTCTTCAACACCAAATAAAACTCCATAAACCCCTTCTTCACCGGCAGCTTCTTATCATTGTACGATTGCTCCAGTGTTACCGGGATCCGCTGACGGATGATAATCTCCTGTTGTCCTTCTTTAAAATTGCCTTCCAGTATATTCCAGTCACCAAAGACCAGGTAAGTATGGCCCAACCCAAGTTGTTTATTCTCTTTCCGGGTAGTGGTATTTTTTTTAGCGGTACTATAAACCGTTTCAATCATGGTTTCCGTTCCTTCCAGCTTATAGTCAACTTTTGGTACGGCAAAACTGTATTTACCCGTCACATGATCTATCTGCAAATCTGTATTGGAGATAAACCCTTTGATCCAGTTCGTGTCTGAATTATACCGGGAAAACTTTTCCAGCCGGCCGGTAATGCCATCTCTACCCATCATGGCGGTGGGTACGATCACCGTATCAATTTCATCGTGTTTGCTCCAGGCGTTTTTGGTACCACTGCCGATCCAGCTTTCATAGCGCTGTACATTGTTCTTATCGGGCTGGTTGCTGCGGATGGCGCCTCTTACTTCAGTGGGAAACTCCACATACCCTGAATTGGTCCTGTCAACGATCACATGATAGTACACCTTGTTTTTCCCCTTGCCGGTACCAGTACTGTCGTTAAACTGGAGGGTATACACAAACTGTCCCACCCAGCCTTTCTTAATGGCAGGCTTATAAGGGATCTCCGGCATTTTAATATCCGGTAACGGTTTTTCCTGTGCAGCTAAAAAGCGCATTGGCAGCACCAGCACAGCGACATAAAAAAGGAAGGTTATAAATGATTTCATGGTAATGCGTTTAGATGTATACAAATGTTGACTTTATTCCGGGTGGAGACAATCCCGTGAAGGGAGGGTTTGGGTATCCCCTGAAACAGGGAGCTAGAAGCGAGAAGCTAGAAGCTAGAAGGGGCGTTCTAAGAGAGTTTTTGTTAGGTCTGGCTTAACCCCTCACCCCATCGGGGTGCATTATTGGTAGAAAATCATCGGAGATTGTAATTCACCACCTCACCCCAGCGGGGTGTATTGTCGGTAGAAAAATCAAGAAACATGAAATTCATCGGGACACCCCGGTTTAGACACCGTAGCCCTGCCTGCCGGACAGACAGGGTTAGCGAAGGAGGCAGGGGTGCATTGTGTAAAAAGGAAATGTTCTTTCAGCCCCACCATGTCCAACATTACGTATCTGTTCACACGTAACCTACCTGAGGCGACTGTCTGTGGACCGTCGACCATCGTCTGTGGACCATCCCCAAATACAGACGAGGCCCGAAGGCCTCGTTGAGCGTTCACGTGCGCATTTATCTCCGTCGCTGAAAGCGACAGAATAAACCCCCGCAGCAATAAGCTGCGGAGGCCTGAAGGAAATCCGTTCTTTCGGACACCCCCTTCTCGCTTCTAGCTTCTTGCTTCTAGCTTCTCGCCTCTCACTTCTAGCCTCACCTTCTCCCCAATCACCGGCGTAACAAACGACAAATCCCCGGCCAACGCCTTTACCCGTTCCACCGGCTCATACCACGGATGCTGTGCCAACTTAAACTTCGAATGATGCACCGGAATAAAACGTTCAGCACGCAGGTCATGTACTTCCTGTATCACTTCTTCGGGAGTGGAATGGATATAAGGCCAGTTCTTATTGTACTGGCCACATTCGAGCAGGGCCAGGTCAAAGGGACCATACTGATCGCCGATGGTTTTGAAATGCGGACCATACCCACTATCGCCCCCGAGGAAAAGTTTAAAGGAAGGTGTTTGTAACACATAGGAGGTCCAGAGTGACACATTGCGTTTGAACGTACGCCCGGAAAAATGACGTGCCGGGGTGAGGGTGATCTTAAAGCCCGGTGCCAGGTCTACCGTATCGTACCAGTTGCGTTCAGTGAGCAACTCTTTGGGCCAGCCCCAGTAACGGAAATGTTCTGCCACTCCCAGACCGCAGATTACGTTTCCGGTCTTCTGTTTTAATTGTTGAATCGTTTGAAAATCCAGGTGATCCCAGTGATCGTGCGTGATAATCAGAAAATCAACCGGCGGCATATCGCTTGCCTGGTAGGTATTGGTCCCGGCAAAGGATTTGAGCGAACCCGGTATTGGCGATGCATTGCCACTGAAGACCGGGTCCACCAAAAAACGTTTGCCATCCGTTTGAATAAAATAAGAACTATGTCCAAACCAGACCAGCACATTCTCCAATGGGTGAAGCCGCTTCAGATCGGTCTGAATAAAAGGCATTGGCTTTTCCGGCCTGGTCTCCGGATGCTTCTTTAAAAACTCCCATAGTATTTTAGGCATGGTTTGTCCCTCGGCCAATGCCGGAGTAGGAACAGGATTCTGAAACTGGCCGTCTTTATAATTTGGCAGCCCGCTGTATTGCTGCTGTTTTGCTTTCCCGGGCCTGCGGCCAAATGCTTTGAAAAAAGTCATGCGTGAGGTGAATATTTATGTAAAGGTGCGGAACATGGGTGGCTGGCACAAAGAGGATTCGGTGAGGTCACGCTGAATGGCGGTGAATGGAGAGAAGCGAGAAGCGAGAGGCGAGAAGCGAGAGGCGAGAAGGGAACGGCCCTTGCTAAGAAGTTTTTGATAGTATAACTGGGTAAAGCTGATTTATATGCTTACGTTTTAAATAAAATGCGTAACACTTGCACCGCAATCATTGTATACCGGTTTTCTCTTTCAGAAAAATCACCGTTTCGCGTTTATTAAACCCACAGGCTTCTTCCATCTTTTTCCGGAACTCCGGCAGATCCAATAGACCATCTGCCGACAGGGCATAATCGTAGGCCGTTTTCCCTTTTTTGTCTTTCAGTAAAGGATCTGCTCCATGTTGTATCAGCCATTTTACCAGTCGCAGTTTGGCGCTGTTTGCAGCGAGCATCAGTGGTGTTGCCCCGTCATTTGTACGGGCATTGATATCCGCACCTGCTTTTACCAATGCGTCACACAGGGATTCACAGGCATAGTAAGCGGCCGCCACATGCAGGGCGGTACGTCCGGCCGGGGTACGCAGGGTGTCGGGTTTAGCCCCGTTATTCATCAGAAAGAAAGCGATCGGGTCATTTTCCGAATAGCGGCAATAGCGGATCAGCAAGGAGCCTTCTCCTTTGGTCACTATCTGATTCGGGTTTTCGCCCTTACGGATCAGCTGCAAGGCCGTTACCGTATCATTGGCAGAAAGGGCTTTTTCCAATGGAGTTTGTGCCTGTATACTAAGGGATATTATTAATAAGGCGAAAAAAAGAAAGCCAATGCGGCGTTTTAGTTGGATGAACATATTCATATTGACTTTTTTTAAAAATAGCCTAATTTGTTTACGGAAACAATACCCACTAACCACAACGCTGCTACTGCCATGATTATAAAAGCCTGTTTTTTTTGTCTGTTGTTGATGACCAGTGTTGCCTTGCAGGCACAACCCAAGGCCGGCATTCTGAACGGGCCGGTAAGCACTATCATTAAGAAGGATGTTCCCTTACTGAAACCACTGGGCAAAAGCCGTAAGTATATCAGTCAGGCCGTTTACCTCCAAAAAGACGACTGGCTGGTGGTGATGGCCCAATCATCGGGTAATCCGGTCAGTATTGATGTGTATGACCGGCAGATCGGCAAGTATATTTCTACCATCGAAGACACGACAAAACATGCGCTCTGGGGAAAAACCTGGCGCAGTGTGTTGCTGTTCCGGATACCCCGTACTGACACGTTTGATGTACTGTGCAATGCCCTGAAAAAAGAACCCCTGATTCCTCATGATGAGGATGATGAATATTCTTCTTCTGTAGCCGACACCGTGTTTGTCGATTTTTCGGTAGCCCGCCTCAACACCAGCTGGCAGCCGGCAGATACCAATTGGGGAATGTTGCAACGGCTGAATTACCTGGCCAGTAACTGGACCGCGGGTTTCAGGACGGTTGCTAAAACCTATGACAAGGAAAGAGCCGCCAAAGAAGGAAAGATCACCGAATATTTTCCGGATTTACAGATCGCCGTTGACCGCAGGCTCCAGAGCAGTATCATACCCCTTGGCTATGACCGGATGCTGGTCTATTTTATGTACACGGCCGATACCACCTATGCAGCCGCGAAATCATTGTATGATGATTTGGCAAAAAAACTGAAACCACTTACCGATTATTCCAAAGTAGCGGATATGTCTGGTTATCATCGCGTCAATGAACTCGCCACCACTTATTTTGGCATTAAAATACCCGAGAGCCAGGTACCCCCCGAATATTTTTTGCCCGAAAAAGCCGGAAAGAACCAGGTATATCTTCCTGTGAGTCTTTTCCTCTATGGCAACAAACAAAAAGCAAAAGTACTGGTGGTCATGGGGGAAACGGGTAGTGATATTTATGATATCGGGTTTTGATCCTTCGATACGACGCATCCTTCGATACGACGCAGAAACAATATTCATCTGCCCTGATGATATGTTTTTGCGTCTACTCCCACCTACGCTGCGCTTCGGTCGGCAGGCAGGATGACACGATCATTTCGCTCCGAATGATTAAAAGCGGTAAGGCCTAACCCTGAAAGGGTGACATTATTATAGTAAAAAAAGGAAGAAAATAAATACACAAGAAACCCCGAAGGGGTGGCATTATTATATTAAACGAATGCCCAAAGAATAACGAATCCTCTCTTAGCCCCGAAGGGGTAACACAATTATAGATCGTGAATAAGGAATTGCCCACAGAGCCCCAAAGGGGTGACATAATTATAACCTGCAAAACAAAACGGCCATCTTACCCCGAAACACTCGCCAAATACAGACGAAGCCCGGAGGCCTCGTTGAGCGGGCCCGTGCGCATTTCGTTGTGTCGCTGAAAGCGACAGTATACCACCTCACAGCTGAAAGCTGTTCGGCGCCATTGCCAAAACCGCAGCAACGCAGAGCGCACCGAGAAATACTGTGTCGTTCCGCTTTGTATCCCGTAGCCTGCTCCCTTCCTTTGATGACTTTTCAACCCTAAACGACCGTCTGTGGACTGTCGACTGTCGACCGTCGACTGTATTACCACCTCACAGCTGAAAGCTGTTCGGCGCCATTGCCAAAACCGCAGCAACGCAGAGCGCACCGAGAAATACAGTGTCATCCCGTTTTGTATCCCGTAGCCTGCCCCTTCCTATGGTGACTTTTCAACCCTAAACGACCGTCTGTGGACTGTCGACTGTCGACCGTCGACTGTATTACCATTCCCCAAAACCCCCTATCTTTCTGACTTCATTTACCATCAGACAACCGCAAAAAATGAAACCTTTTCCTTATCCCCTCCTGATCTGTTTGCTTTTATTTCCCTTATTCAGCAACGCCACTCCCACCGACACTGCCCGGCTCATACTTAAGATCAGCAATGAATACAAAAAACCAGTAACCCTGCAGGCCGGCGACTGGCAGCACCAGGTAGTGCCCGGCAAAACGGTCAGCATCGATGAACGGATTGATGGAGTGAGTATACCCTATACCGTCACCGTAACAGTCCCCGGAAAGACAGACAATGTCCACCCCGAACAAACCGAACTGCGGATCTATGATGATGGAAAATATACGGGTCGGACAGTCAGGATCAGTGAGGACGGAACGGTACTTCTGCAATCCATAGCCGACGAAATGGACTGGTTTTTTTATACCCGGTCCATCACCCCCGAAACTGTCTATCGCCTAGCAGAAGTCATGATTGAGAAAGAACCCGGCTCCGCAGCCGCTTCGGATATACTGGCCAGTTATATCTGTCGTGCCAGGTTCAGTCCCGACAGTATCGAAGCCCTCTACACCCGCTTAAACGCCACCCAGCAGTCCAGTCCCCGCGGAAAGATCGTAGCCGGTTATATCGAAGCCCGCCGGGCATTCATGCCTGGAAAGATTATGGCAGATTTTCAATTGCCCGACAGCACCGGTAAAATGATCTCCTTATACAGCATTAAAAGCCGCTATATCCTGATCGATTTCTGGTTCTCCACCTGTAAACCCTGTATTGACGGTTTCCCGGAACTGATCGAGCTCTACAACAAAACCAGCCGCGAGGAACTCACAATCATCGGTATCTCCGTCGACGGTCCTGCCATGCTGCCCAGCTGGAAAGCGGCGATCCGAAAATACCAACTGCCCTGGATCAATCTGTCTGATCCGAAATACAGCATTCCGTATTACCGATATGGGATTGAGCTGTATCCGACGAAGGTGTTGGTGGATGGGGAGAAGAGGATTGTTGGCGTTAATTGGGAGATTCCTGAAATCAATAAGCTGCTATCAAAAAAATATAATGCGAATTAGTATACATTGGTTGCTAAAAAAGTTGCGAGGGGTGAGTGGCGAGTGACGAGTGGATTTCGTAAAACGAGAACCGGTTTTTTATTATTGATTCAGGTTCTAAGGAGCGGCTGTTGACTACGAACTACCGACTACTATCTACCGACTAATCTCCCTCACCCCAGCGGGGTGCATTGTTGGTAGAAAAAAATTTTCATAATACACCCCACACGGGACACCCCTTTAGGGGTGCATTGTGAAAACAAATGCCGGCGTGAAAACAGCATATCCTTTTTTCAACATATCGCTCTTTTTATCATTCCGGTTGATAACATCTTTCGGACAGGTATTGCCGATGGTGGGGAATTTTATATTCGTCCGCCCGGAACTGCTGTCTGGCTTTTTGATAAAGTTAAATATTAAGAACTAAAGCTGGGCTTTGTTCGTCAAGCCCCGAACCACAGTACAGCAAAATTACCGCTGCTGATTGCTCCAATGTCCAGCCCCACTATTGGCAATACCAATGATAGCGGATTGTTGCTTGAAATTCAAAAAGTGTTGAAATTTTTCATTTTGGAAATTTTACTTTTACGGATTTAACTTCATCCATAGGATAAATTGTTGTTTGGTCTTTATTTCTATTGTAATAGAAAACATATTTCTGTGTTTTTCCAATATAATAAGATGAGTCGGTGGAGGTGATTATTGTCGAATCTTTCAAAATTAATTCAGCATCCTGATATCGGTTATAGTCTCTTATAGAAATTGCTTCGACGACCTTTGTTAAAAACGGCAGAATTAATAATGCAGTAATTAAATAAACTATAAAACTGTGACTTGTGTTATTGTTAAAACTTAAAAATCTACCACTAACTCTTAAATGAAAAGTCAAGTGATGAACCACTTTCCCAAGTATAAAAATAACTACAGAAAAGGTAGATATTATCAAAAAGACAAAGCCCAGTTTTTCATTATGATATCCAAATACTAGAATCGTCTTAGTTAAATAAGAAATAACAAACAGACCTGCGAATAAATTTAAATACATATTAGTCCTGGAATTCAATTTGTCGATATTGTATTCATCTTCATCCATATCTGTAACTTCAGAATTCTCGTCAAGCTTCTTTTTAAGTTCGGGAATATTTTCTACGACTTTTTTGAGTTTTCGAAGTCGGGTATCAAGCACATTGTTATATAAAAGAATAATGACTCCAACTATTATTAAAAACGAAGTTGAAATTATGTTGTCAAAAAATAATAGAAATATTTCGGAAGGTTCTAAATAATACTGAATCTGTATATCAAAAAATGCGTAATAAAGCATTTCTGCCGAAACTCCATAAAAAATTAAAACGACAGCCAAAAGAGGCAATAGTTTACTAATATTTTCAAGAGCAGTTGGTTTTTTTTCTGTTTGTGAGTCCATTAATTTTGCAATAGTTTTTTTTTATAGTAGAAGCTTTGCAATATCCGCTAACTCCTTCTTCCCCGATATTAAACAAGGCCGGAGACCTCGTTCAGCAATCCAGCGTGTATAATAGATCCAGGTTCCTCACCCTTCATTTATTTAGCCCCTGTCTTCACAACGCGCAGCTCCTTTCCCTCCATGTCCACATAAAACATTTCTCCTTTCTTTTCCACGAGAAAATAAGGCATGCTGATACCGGCATTACCATAACTGCCCTGGCGGGAGTTGTCGTTGGTGCGGCCGTTAGCCATCATGATCTTATCGTAATAGCCGGTAAGGGGACGTAGTTTTTCGAGGCTGTAGACAAGGGAGCCCTTCGCGGTAGTAATGATCAAATACTTCCCGAGAGAGAGGCCCGTAAAGAAAGAGCGGCTGAGGATCGTGTTATAACCAAAATTGCTCACTTCCCGTCGTTCGGTAAAGGGATCTTTAAATACCTGTTCTCCTTCCAGTGACCAAAGCGTATAGAGCGCTTCTCCATCTTTTACCAGTTGTACCAACGGGACATCTCTGTAGCGGTTCACCGTAACGATCTGTTTGTATTTATAGCCAAAAGGCTCATGTATGCTGCCATCGGAGCGGATGATGGCATACAACCCTTGTTTGTTCAGCGCCACTCCCAGCGGCCGGCCCCTGTAATTGGAAGTCAGGAGTGAGACGTACTGTAGTTTATCGGAGAATGAAAGGATCCGTCCGTTGTATTCCGAAAAACCGTCTTCTTTTTTCGGTTCCGGTTCCTGGGGCATATCCATCAGCCCAACGGGGGCAGCATCCTCGATGTACTCCTGATCTTTATCCAGCTGCAGTTTTCCCTCGCGGGTCCAGAAATAGCCTTGTCCCCTGGAAACGAAGTACAGACCGCGGCCGCTCTCAAAATCGGTAAATTCATAGCGGGCAGCCGTAAGCGCTTTTCCTGTCTTTATATGCATCCAGCCCCACTTGCCCTTGTTGCAATAAGGTACTGCGAAATAGTAATCCGTTTCCGGTTTCATCGCCTGCAGTTCCTTCACCATCGCCTCCCCGTCTTTCCGGATTTTCAGGATCACCTGTTTATATCCAGTCGTATTCCGGATGGGGTCCAGGTCCTTGTCTTCTGCCATATGCAGGGTATCGCTATAGCCCAATTCCACCGAACGCAGCAGCCATTGGTTGGCCAGCGCGGGTTGTCCCGCCAGCGAAGCAATACAGGCCCCGTTGTAGAAATGGATATTGTTCATAGTACACTTCAATGCCACGGCCTTTTTAAAATACACGAGACCTTGCTTAAAATTCTTCTGGTCATAAAACAGGTTGGAGCTGTCGATCAGTCCCATGCAGTTTTGTCCGAAGCCCGTTACGGATACCAGGAGCAGGAAGGAGAGCAGGCGTGTAGATTTCATGGGTGCAAAAGTAAGTTGTAAGTTTTAAGTAGTAAAATTAAACGGGATACATTGACCCTGTCAGTTTATGAGGGTTCATTAAAAGGAGTATTGAACTCTTTTCCAGTCGGGGACATAAATGGTGCTGCTTTTCGGGCATGTAGCGTGTTGACCTAATAAGATATTTCCCGGATTTACTGGGCTACCAATCTCCGCTACTGTAAGAAGCTTCTCCGCTATTTGTTTCAGAATAACTGGCGCGTGGTTGGGAGAAGGGAATTTTCGTTGATTAAGGTTACATACTAAACCCAAGTTTAATTTTATATCTGTAAATACGTCCGTTTATTTCCTGTTCTAACTTTAAAACCTCTTTTGTTTTTTTACTTATCCAAAACACTTCCTTATTGCCCGTTTCCTCATGTACCAATATCCAGCAATCAATCTGTTGTTTATTATACCCTGTCAGTTTGGCTGACCCGGTAACTGTATAAGTCACCAGTTGATAGTCAGATGCAGTACCCGGGTCATAAAAAGGAATAATAAAAGTTGTACCCTTTCTATACGGTAATATTGAAAAGGTTTCTAAATCAAGGTGCCAGTTCAGGAAGTATTTATCAACAGATGATTTATACCCTCTCCATATAGCTTTTGCCTGCTTTGACGTATCATTCTCGTTTAAAATCCGGCCATTATAGGAAACAGTATGATGGATATAATCCACAATTGTTTCATTGATCACTTTACCTGAAGATGTTTTTGACAATTGTACCTTCCACCATGTTTTATGAAACAGCGGTTGCCCTGTTTTAGCATCGGAAACGGATTTTACAATATGCAGAATACTGTCTTTATCTTCCCATACCTGGTTAATTTCAATAACCGGCATACCGTTAAAATCAGTACGTTGCACTGTTCGCGTCCAAAATTGAGTTTGTGTGCGCACCGAGTCCTTATTCATTTTAAAATATACCAGATAGCGATGCGTCCCCTCCTGTATCGCCTTTATGTCTATATTTTTAGACGTGATAAAAACGGTATCCTTTTTTTGGGCAAAAGCAATCAAGGTATTCAGGGTTAGCAAGCAGCAAAGAACAATTAATTTTGACATGAAAATTGATTTTTAAATATTAATTCGCAAAGACAGGGTACCCTCAATAAAAAATACGGACAGGATCTTACTATCGCTCTGCTTTAAGTCTTGCAAATATTTATTTCCGGCTCCGGCTTTTTGTTTTGTTAAAGCAAAGCCCCTGTTTTCTTTAAAATAACAGTTGCTTTTTCGCCGTCCCTTTTTATAGTAACCAATTTTCGGATGGCCGCGCCTTCTTCCGTTCCATAGTGTGTTGTTTTCGTTCGTTCCGCTGATCCCGCAAAGGCTCCGTTAATGTACGTATCCGTATACCCGATAACCTCCGTCCGGTTATTGGTATGTGTATAGGAGAACTCTGTCACCAGCAGGTATTCGCCGGGCAATAAATTGGTAAAATCAAATTGGCCCTTGTCATCATATACGGTAGTAACTTTTATACATTCTGCCGCCTCTTTACTCAACGGTACGGGCCTTCCTTTCTTCCTTAGCTTTTCATTAACACTTATCCACTCTTTATAATAGGCTGTCAGTGGAATTAAGACTATCGTCGTACCAACGGGTGCAAATTGCTTTTTATTGATATTAAAAACAGACTTCCCTTTTGCAATGAGGCTATTCTGATTATCTTTTGCATAAACAACACCGCTTATTACACTATTTCCCTCTTTTAAGAGCTTCATCGTTTCTGCCTTATTAAAAGGTGTTTTTACAACAATATCAAAATCAATTTCCTTGTCAGTTAAAATAAAATGCTGCCCGTCTCCTGCATTCATTTCAATTTTCCAGATACGGTTACTTTCTTTATCAATAAAGTATTCAAATGAGTCATTAGTTGCTTCCTCATGAACACTTACCTGCCATACTTTATGTTCACCACTATATTGACTTTTGTATATATTGTTCCTGACGCTTTCAATAGTGGTAGTCCTGACGTTGTTGTCATTTCCCGGCTTGTAATCAAATACCTGGAGTTTTGCTCTGTATCCAAGGGCCAGCGGCATTGCTGAAAAAACATAGGGATAAATATAGCCATCGAAAACGGATTGGTCAGTGAATTCATTAATTACAATACGATTTTTTTTTCCTTTATCATAATAATACCCTGTTATCTTCTTTCCGTATGCAATTATCATCTCTTTGGATGGATTGAAAGCCGAACGGTAAAGCGGCTGTAATGTATTAGCATCTGCAATAGTTGTATCCATGTATTTTTCCTTGTTTGCATACATTTCCAGCACAGTATACACCGAAATGGTGGTGGTCGTTGGCTTCACCGTAATCGTATAAGAGCCAACAGGAACATAACCCGTATTACTTTGCGCCATCAGCTCCATTTCAACGGAGGATGCCTTAATTTTCCGCAAGTCCAACTCCTTCATTCCCGGCTTTAGTACTGGCTGTGATAGGGATAAAAACGGAAGCCCAAAACAAAAGAGGTAACAAAATAATTCTTTGTTCATAGCGGGAAAAAACAATTTACATAAGTGGAATGGCTGTTTACTGCTAAATAGTCTGGATCTATTCTTCCGATAGCCTGAAAACGATCGGCAATCTGTAAGCAAATTTTATCGGCTCACCCTCAAGAGTACCCGGTATCCATTGAGGCATAATTCCAACTATTCTCAACGCTTCCTTATCCAATTCAGGGCTTACACTTTGCTTCACGACAATATTGATCAGGCTGCCGTCCTTTGCAATATTAAAAGCAACCAGTACCCTTCCCTCTTTTCCGGTTGCTTTTGCAATTGCCGGATATTTAATATTCCTCCTGATGAATCGCTGCAAACTATCCATCCCGCCCGGGAATACAGCCGGTTTAACCCGTTCAAACCAGGCAGTATCTGACCCGTTGACCCCATAACACTTACCGGAAATAAATTTATCGTTCTCATATAACTCATCTCTTCTCAGCAACCCGTTATTTCTGTATGTTTTGTAGTGGCCATGCAGCTTGTCATTCTTATACAGACGTTCTTCTACCAGTTGCCCCGCATTAAAAACCCTGTAAAATCCGTTTAAAACCGGATTGGGATAATACGGATAGAAGTTTCTTTCCATTTTCAGTGTATCTCCCACTGAATACAAAAGCAGTTTTACTTTGTTACTGTCTGTCTTATCCCTGAAAACCACATTATAAGTACTTGCGGATGCCCGTTCAGTCACTTTCCTGAAATCGCCCGAATACCAGGTTGTATCCTGAGCATTCGCTGCTAATGAAAGTACTGCGACAAGTGTTTTAAATAGAACAAGCTTTATTCTCATATTATTATTTCATTCCGGACAGGTTCCTTAATCCGTTTTTTTGGTTATTCTATAATTCAGTTCTCCTGTTTTTGTTTTAATTTCCGCATTAAAGCCCGAACTCCCTTTTGCGTGTCTTCTGTAAAGCAGTTTGTAAAAACGATATACGCTGTTTTCCTTTCTCTGTCGATATGTGTTACTGCATAATAGGTGCCGTCTGTTCCGCTATGCGAAATCCAGTGTTTTCCGTTTTCATATACATTATACCAGCCCAATGAATACTCCGGAATTCCCTGCAGTAAAAAGCGGAGTGTTGACGCTTTCAGGTATTGGCTTTTGCCACTTAGACCCTGCAGATGTAGTTGAATATATTTTATATAGTCCTTTAACCGGATATTAATGTCGCCGGACGGCTCATTGTATTCTATGCGATAATCAGAAGTGGAAGGTACCGGAATCAACTTGCCGTTTTCATAAAGATGTCCCCATGTATCATTCCTTGTTTGATTCTCCGGCCAGGAAAACTGTATATTTAAATTCAGGTCCTGATTAAATACTTTTTTCATTAATTCTTCCCAGGATTTTCCGGTTACTTTCTCCAGCATCAATGCGGCCAACGTATACCCTGCATTGGAATAAACATAGCTATGGGCGCTGTCTTTTTTAGCGGGCTCCAGGGTCAAAACAAACTGTCCAAACTTCTTTCTTCTTTGCTGTTTTGTACCTGTGAACACTGGTATTTCCGGGTCGTCAAAGCCCTGAAAAGGCTGAATAAATGCCCGGTGAGAAAGTAAATCCTGTAATGTAACCTGATAGTATGCAGCTTTTGATGCTTTTCTCCATTGAGGAAATAAATCAAAAAATTTTGTTTCCCATTTCAGTTTACCCTTTTCAACATAGCTGGCAATTAAAAAAGCCGTCATGGCTTTTGTATTTGACCCAAGGTGGAAACGGTCATCCAAACTTGCCGTATCCTTGCTTTTTGCTGAATGATACCCAAGTGCAAACATTTCTATAGTCGAATTTTCAGTAATTACAGCATAGCTTAATTCAGGAATATTATTGGCTAGCCTGACGGAATCTGCAAACGCTTTGCTTTGACCGTAAGCAGATGAATATTTAAAAGTTGACAGAAGCAGGGGTATTATTAAGAAAATATTTTTCATGGGAGTTCAGTATACGCTTTTAAGATAAGTTTGTGTATTGACAACAAAACTTTATATTAGAATTTTGCCGTACTTTATTTTTTTACTAGTTAAAGATTGAGTGTATTTCATTTAACAACTCAGTATCACCTTCTGTTTCATATATTTTTTGCGTTTAATTTGCATACAAATCACGCACCTTAAAATTATAACTTTAATCTCTGTTTGAACCTCCCGGCTTACTGTATGCATGGTGACAGGCTTATAGCAGAAAATCAACTTTTGTTTGAGATGGATTGACCGGTGTAGCCTGACATTGAAAACTGATATTGTCCCACGGGTTTTCAATGGTCATATTAACACTGTACATACAGGATGCTATTTCAGGTATTCCTTCATTCGCAAATTTGCAGCCTGAAAGCCTATCAGGTAATTAACTTAAGTTAATTTATTGGTTGAATCAAGTTCTTTTCTGCTCTTGCCCGGCCATCAGGCTTCTGCAGTGTGGGTATTTCGAGCAAACATATTTCCAATATAGAGGCAAGTCCAATCTATACGTTTTTTTTAATACTTATGTATTTTTTTCGATAGAAGTGGCTGGAAAATGTTGATACATTCAACTCCTGTATTGTTCTATTGGTTCAGGCCGGGGCCATTTCAACGCGTAGCGTATGATTAAACAAAGAAGAACAACTTCTGTAACGGCCCCAAACAGCATGTGCAGCCAGGCTTCTCCCGCCAGGTTAAACAATGAATAAGGAATATACACTGCGGCAATAATGATATTTGTCCGGCGGTTTGCATTAGCCGGCAGGGCAACAGAAAGAAATATCATCAGGGCGGGAATGGTAACTGAGGCCAATACAGTCAGCAGAAACCCCTGTGTAATATCAAATTCAAAAACTTGCCCTTGCTGAATTTCCGCCATCTTACCTGGCATATAGAAGTGGAAATGATCAATATAGCTATAGAGAAACATAAAAGCAGCCCATAGCGTAGCAAGCTTCAGTTTCAGATTGACGTTGCTGTTGTCCAATGCTTTATTCATTCCTTTTTCCGGAGTCATCCTTGCTTGTTTAAAAATTAATTCCGAAATGAAATCCTGGTTCACCGAAAACAAATTTTGACCATTTATCATCCAGCTGCCTGAATCCATCAGGCATTTTTGTATGATAAGCCCGGTGGGTAATAGCAATGGAGGGCTGAATAAACAAGCGATCTTTAAAAAGTTTGATATGATAACCGACCCGGTATGTATTGAAAACCTGGAAGCCTTTATCAATTTTCCGGCCATTGTCATTTACAAAATCCTGCAAAGAAGGCATCACATTGAGTTCGGCGTATAACCCTTTCGTAAAAAACCGCTGATAAGCCACTGATAAGCCATACTCGCGGATATACCCGGGAAATTCTTCTTCCGGCTTTCCATATCCTTTGTTAAAAAAAGGGTGTATACCATTTGGCCAGGCGTATTTCCAGGTTTTGGGTTCAATGGTAATGACATCCTTGCCTGTAATCCGGTATCCGATATTTAATTGAACGAAGTCAGGTTTATTTGTAGTTGCCAGATTACCCCATAAAAAGACAGTGCTGCCAACAAACCAGCGCTTATACGTGCTGTCTGTTTTAGCATATTGCGCATTCAGGTGGAAAGTACATGTAAGCGTTAGAACAATACCAATAAATATACTTTTCTTTTGCATATCAATACATCTCTTTTAGCTGGTAAATGATAATGCAAAAATAAAAGGAGGTCGTTCCGTTATCTGTTCACTTAAGTTAACTAATAAACGCTATCCCCTTTTTTTCTCCGTAAGTCTTGCTCTTAGTCTGCTCAATGATTGTGGCTTGATTCCTAAAAAACTGGCCAGTTGAAGTTGCGGAACCCGCTGAAGAAGGTCGGGTCTTTTTTGCATCAGGCTCAGGTATCGTTCTTCCGGAGAAGATGTTTTAAACTCATCAAAATCTATTTGCCTTCTGACCAGCAATTCCTCCGATAACTTTCTGCACATTAAATCGAACTTGGGGAATTTACTGTTTATTGCTGCCTCCATCTCCGTATTTGAAATGGTAAGAATACAATCTTCCACACAACTGACGTAATAGGCGGAAGGGGTTTTATTAATAACACAATGAGGCGTACAGGCGTCCATTTCCGTGAAGAATGCCGTTGTTTTTTCTTCTCCGTCTATTATGTAATACGAGCGGATACAGCCTTGAAGCACAAAGAAGCTTTCCTTCGACAGCTGCCCTTCTTTGAGTAAAATCGTCCCTTTCTTTACCTGGTGAAAGAGGTCCAGCGAAATGAGGGCATTCTTTTCTTCATCCGTCAGTGAAATGTATTTTGCAATAAAGTCAAAGAGTAAATTTTGCATTGTTTATCTAATTGTTGAGGTCGCCTTTTTTAGATGCCGAAAGTCCCCTTGTTTAAGGGCCTGGTTTCTAAAAGCAGGGGCAAAAGTACTAAGACCAGTCTGAGAAAATGCAGATTTTCTATGCAAGTTTTTTCTTTCCCACCCTCCGTTTCCTCACTCTCATTTCATGCTTTACAAACCTGTTTGCCATTTCTTTCCCAAATACCGGATCATTAACTATTTTGGTCTTAGCCCATACGCCTAATTTTAAAATCACCGTCATCTCTTCCGGGGTAAAATGCCTCCGATAATTATTACAAGTACCACAACTGGGCAAAAAATTATTTTCATTACTTGAGCCACCCATGACATGTGATTTCACATGATCGGCTTGAAATTTTTTGATATCCAGTTGTATCCCACAAATATGACAATGGCCATCTGTTTTTAAAAAAACAACTTCCCGAGACTTCTTACTTAATGATGACCGCTTAAGTCCCTTTAGCTTGGAAGCTTTTCTGTCCTTCTTTAGATTGTTAATCAACTTAATCAAGCCAACACCTGCTTTTAAACTTTTGAGATGTTTGATTTCAAATCCTTTCTTCATAAAATATAGCCTAAGTTTTTATAACCAAATAATGATTAGTTGGAAAATCTAGTCGATATGAACCCAGGCATAATCATCAAACCGCAGGGGTTCGACACCTTGGCGCTGAGCCGCAACTCTGAGTGCATTTTGAATCCTTCGATAAGTAGTAACATTCAGCGTTTTGATACTCTTGGGTACTATTATCTTTAACTCTTTTAATAAAGAGAAAACTTTACTATCCAATGGTACATGAAAATAACGATTTGCCTTGATGGTATTTTTTTTGTTAAAATAAGGGCTGTAATAAAACAAATGACCTATAAAAAGATTGAAAACTTTAGTAGCGTGTCCCCATTTTAATCCGGAATAGTACCCTTTGTAGCTGTTTTTAGTATTTCTAAACAAACAATTATAAACAGAAGTAATTTTTTTTGTGTGCCATTTATCATAGTCTGCCTCGGACTCTATATTTAAAAGCGAGTTTATATCGAGATTTATAAGACAATTCAGTAAATTTGGTTTTGTACCATGCTTAAATGCTCTTATCACTGAGGCGCCCAGAACAATTTTAGCAATCCTTTTTTTTACTACTTTTTTATAAAAAATCGGATTATTAAGTTCAGCATAACATAATTCTAGTGTTTTCATAATTATCTCCTTTTTAACTCATCCAACGATTTACCCTTTGCATCTTTCCACTCGTTCCAGCCATTTGAGTTTCTTGCCAATACCTGATTTGAGGCAGCGCTTGGAGTATTAAATAAATAGTCTTCAGCAAATAGAAGTATACTACCCTTTCTTATTAATATTTTATCTTCTATAAGCTTATCCCTTAATACGATATTTGACACGTTCGATGTAGGAGCAAAATCTATGTTTGCCGTAGATCCTTTATATACAACTAAACCATCTGTCCCATATTCTCCTTCAGCTTTTGCACTTTTCCCTTTACAATAAAGTCGATTGCTACTAGCTCTATCTGATTTTACGAATCCTTCAAATAAGGGAAACCCAAGTGTTGATAGTAAAATTTTAATAGTATCAAAATTATCAAGTAGGTCTGCCTCTAATGTTTCTGGAACATTGAATTTACGCGGGCTATTTCCGTTTTCAATTTCATATCTGTTTGCTTCCACTGCTTTGGATATGGCAATTTCTTCAAGATATTCAATATGTGTTTGAGTAAAACTTTTTGTTTTAGAGACTATTAATATTGCATAATTCCAGAAATCTTTTTTCTGATCATGAGTTCTAATTCTTGTTAGGCAATCTCTTGATTGACCAATATAGACAATTGGCTTTGAGCTAGTTTCGCTTTCCCCAAAAAGAAAATAAACACCAGGTAGAAAGGCTTCTGTTCTTTTGCCCGCATCATTTATTTGACTTCGTGGTATAAATACAGCCAATTCAATATTACTTGTAATTTCGGCAAGTTTTATACCCCGTGGGGAGCCATCAGTTAAAAAAACTTGAATTGTTTTTCCTCTCATTATGCAATGTTAATATGATCTAATTTTTCTTTGTCAAATTTAAAGTATACTCAAACAGAAAGCCCTGGTACTCATTAACAGGTATTAGTTTTGTAGATAACCCTGTTGTAACAAGCGAGTGAATTACAATTTCAGATGGATGCTTATCCTTATTTCTAGTTCCATAGTTTATAAAACAGTAACTGTTAAACGGTATATTACTGTGCAATTTGGCATCGCTATTTTCTTTTGATCCATGATGTGGTACTTGAAATAACCAGAATTCATTAAAATAGTTTCTGAATTTTTGCAAAAAATCTATTACATCTTCTTCGCTTAATAGAAAGGCATCCGAAGTAAGAAGAGTATTCGGAAACATTATAAAATCGCTAACTATTGAATTATGTATTTCATAAAATAAATCATCGTGATAATAACTTCTAAAATCCTTTTTAATAACCCTGGAAGAATTTCCGGATAGAAACTTTTGAATATTAAATATAGATTTATACTCGTGGGGGCGATAATAATCTTCAGGATTAAAAGCCCCCCCTGTTAGATAAATACGAATATCGTTCAGATTTTTATGTAGCATGCAAAGAGCAGTTGTATTTAGGTTTGAAACTTTTGATAACGGTATACCGACTTCTTTTGCAGCTTTTTTAAAGATTTTTACAATTTGAGTGGCTGAGGAAATTGCTTTTAGCCTTTCTTGTATCGCTACTAGAAGTTTTTCATCATCTAAAGTGGGGTCAATATTTTGCGTTTGAAAGAAAATATTTTTAACTGTTGAATAAAATTCCTCTTCTTTTGCTCCGATCGACTTCCTATAAAATAAAAAATCCATAAGTTGAAATCGCCTGCTGAAATCAGTAGTTATACCCTTAGTTGAATCTTTTACTTCAAAAACATTGTCTTTGTTTCTATCAGGAATATTAAAACCACCTTTGCTATCCGATTTTGCCTTTTCTTTCTTTGAAAAAATAAATGGAGTTCTTTCTTCGTCAGCCTGACTATTACTATCAGTAAAAATATTCTCAGGAGATATCGGGTTGTCAGGATCGCTTTGAATTAAATAACCTTCAAAGCTGTCTTCGATATTTTCTTGAAGTGTGGCAAATGGTTCAAGGATAAGTCTTAAGGAGTACTCAATAGAACTATTATAACCACCATTTTCTTGCAAGTGTTTCAAAGTTAGAAACAACCTTTCTTCAAAATTAACAAAAGGCATTACTAATCTATTTATTTTTACCCCTCCTTGTAATAGTTTGCCAATATGATTTACGTGGTCAGCATCAAAATGTGAGATTACTAACAAATCCAGTTTATTTTCTTTTATAAAGTCAGGATCTTTTCGGTATTCATCTACTTCCTCTTGGCCTGCTCCTTTGGTTTTACTACCACAGTCAAAAACCATTCTGAAGACTACCCTGTCATTACATTTAATTGTTCCACTATAAAAAAAGCCCTGACCGACGGGATGGATTGTAAATTTTTGTTGGAAACTTCTAGAATTCATTTCGTATCTTTTATGCTTTCACAAATACTTTTTACTATATCACGTTCAGGGTAAATTTTATTTGTTGGAAGTTTTATAAACTCTTTTCCCCAGAAACCAGTATCTATAGGTATTTCAAATTTGGCAACAATTCTTTTTGCTGGATCGAACTGTTTTATCCGTCTAGGTTCATTAAGTCTGTAGTACGGAAAATTACCTAGCAGATACCCCTCCTGAAAAAAAGGTCTTTGTGCCTGAGGGGGGCAAATACTTAACAAACGGATATTTACCAACTCTTCATATGTGTTATAACTGATAGCGTCTGTTGGCCAAGGAAGGCCTAATATATATACAATACCAGTTTCTCCTTTGTTACCTTCAAAAGCAAATGAGCAGGCTACATGTAATGAGTGAGTAATATCAATTAATGGAGTTGGGCAAACCTGATAATGTTGCAATATAGACCACCCAACTTCTTCATACTTGTTTAATAGATGTGTACCAGCCAGTTTTTTTTCTCTCGTATCAAATGCATTTCTAAGTTTTTCTACTTTTTCACTTAATGTAATAAATCTCTCTTTTAGCAAGAGTTGTTTTTCTCCCTGATTTTTTCTGAATATTCCTGCTAGAATTGTTGATTTTATTTCATTATCTAGATAGTCCTTTGACTGACCTCTGAAAAACAAGTTTAGTTTCCTATTATGATGTTGTAGCTGAGCAACATCTCTAACTAATTGATCATATGTTTCAATTTTTTTAGGTGGTGCTTTTAATATATCGTCAAGTGGATATGGCTTTGTCCAGTCTTTTCCTTTTTTTGAACCTTTCTTACCATTAAGATTAATATGCGAAAATGAAGAAGATAAAGATTTCATACTTTTTTATTAAGGATATTACTTCAAGACAACGATGTGAGTATGATTTTTTTATCATTATTATAAAAAAATTTCACATGGGGCACTCCACCCATTTACCACCCCTCACACCAACTCCCCCGCATGCAACTCCGCCTGCTCCAATACTGTTTCCGTAGCTCGCGGCTCATCATCCGGAGGATAGCTATAAGAACGGAGCACTCGTTTTACTTCCAGTTTCACCTTATCCTTGGCAGACTGACGGATCGTCCAGTCGATGGTTGTACTGCGGCTGACACGGCGGACGAGCTCGCGGGCGATTTCCATCAGCTTTTCGTCGCCCATGAGTTCGCGGGCAGACTTGTTGACGGTGAGGGCATCGTAAAAGGCTTTTTCGGTGTCTGACAGTCCTAGCTCCTTGCCGCGCTCTGTTTCCTGGTTCACGTCATTGGTGATCTCGAGCAGGAGCTCCAACATCTCGAGGGCGGTGATGGACTTGCGGTTGTAGCGGTTGATGGCTTCCTGCAGTTTTTCGGAAAGGGAATGACTGACGACTACGTTTTTCTTAAAACGGACCTTGATCTGGTCGCTGAGGAGTTTTTTAAGGAGTTCGATAGCCACATTCTTCTGCTTCATCTTCCGGATATCATCCATGTACTCCTCGGAGAAGATGGAGATCTCGGGTTTATCCAGTCCGGCTTTGTCGAGCAGGTTGACTATACCGTCGGAGGATACTGCCGATTCTACCATGGCCTTAATAGTGTCTTCAAACTCCCGGCGCTGCTGACCGGTGACCTGAATATCAAACTTGGCGAGCCGGGCCCTGACGGCCTGGAAGAAAGCGATTTCATCAGTAACCTGCTGGGCATCGGGCTCGGACTTTGACAGCGCATAGGCTTTGCTGAGGGCCGTTACTTCCCGTAAATAACGTTCCTTCCCTTCCTCCAGCCCCAGTATATGATCTTCGGCTTCAAGGATCAGGTTCATCTTGCGACCGGTGTCGGCGGTAAAATATTCCAGGTATTTAAACCCGTGATACATCTGTTGCACCACCTCTAGCCGCTTGAGCATTTCAGCCACGGCTTCGCGTATATCGAGGGCAATATCTCCCTTACCCTCACTTTCAGTATAGGTTTTTAATGCTTCTTTGAGATTACCGGTTACAGGTACATAGTCCACGATCAGCCCACCGGGTTTGTCGCGGAAGACCCTGTTGACCCGGGCAATGGCCTGCATCAGGTTATGCCCGCTCATATCCTTATCCAGGTACATGGTATGCAGCACGGGGGCATCAAAACCCGTGAGCCACATATCCACCACAATGACCATTTTGAGGGGATCGTTCTCGGCTTTCAACCGGGCGGCTATCTTGGTCCGGCCTTCCTTATTGCGGATATGGGGACGGAGAAATTCTTCATCGGAGGAACTGCCGGTCATGATGACCTTGATCTGTCCATCCTCATCATTATCCGCATGCCAGTCCGGTCGGAGGGCAATGATCTCATTATACAATTTCACCGCCACGGTTCTTGACATGGCAACCACCAGGGCCTTCCCGCTGAATACTTTCTCCCGGTCTTCAAAATGGGTGACAATATCTTTGGCAATGATCTGCATCCGGTCGCTGTGACCGATGATGGATTCCTGCCGGGTGGCTTTCTCCAAGGCGCCCTTGACCATATACTCGGGTATGCCTTCGGCGGCGGTGGTGAGTTTCTGGTCTATATTTTCCAGGGACAGCTGATCGAGCTTCAGTTTTACAAAACGGTTCTCATAATAAATGGGCACCGTTGCTTTATCCCTTACCGCTCTTTCAATATCATAGATATCTACATATTCCCCGAATACGGATTTGGTGTTTTTATCGGCCGACTCCACTGGTGTGCCGGTAAAACCAATAAAGGTGGCCGAGGGTAGGGCGTCGTGCATGTGCTTGGCAAAGCCATAGGCCAGATCGGTGCCGATCTCATTGCCCTGTTCGTCTTTGATATAGCGGACTTTTGCTTCAAAACCGTATTGCGTACGGTGGGCTTCATCCGCAATCACCACAATATTGCGGCGGTCGGACAAGAGGTCAAATTGATTACCGCCATCTTCAGGAAGGAATTTCTGGATAGTGGTGAAGAAGATACCGCCCGACTGACGGTTCTTCAGTTCTTTGATCAGTGCGGCCCGGCTTTCGATCTGCACGGGTACCTGGCGGAGTAAATTGGAGCAGTTGCCGAATGTATCAAACAACTGATCATCGAGGTCGTTGCGGTCGGTGATGACGATGATCGTGGGATTATTCAGGTGTTTGACCAGCAAACCGGCAAAAAATACCATGGACAGACTCTTACCACTGCCCTGGGTATGCCAGACCACTCCGCCTTTCTTATTTCCCCCGTCTACACTGGCTTTACCGACCGATATCACCGCTTTCTTAACCGCATAGTACTGGTGATAGGCGGCCACTTTTTTAACCGTGATTATTTTGAACGTTTTGCTGCGGGGTTCTTCGGTGGTTATTTTCTCAAATACGATAAAGTTAAAAAACAGGTCCAGCAGGATCTCAGGTTGCAGCATCCCGTCCATCATTACCTGCAGTTCGCCCACGGTGCGGGAGGCCAAACTGCTGCCATCGGCGGTTTTCCAGCTCATGAAGCGGGAGAGGTCGGAAGTAATGGTACCAACTTTGGCTTCCAGCCCGTCGGAAATGATCTCGAGCAGGTTGTAGCCGAAGAGGCTGGGGATGGCTTTATGATAGGTCTGTAACTGCTGATAGGCTTTGTCAATTGTGGCACTGGCATCCACGGCGTTCTTGAGTTCCATCACCAGCACAGGCAGACCGTTCAGGTACAGGATCACATCGGGCCGCTTGTGTTGACCGTTCTCAATGATCGTAAGTTGGTGAGTGACCACCCAGTCGTTATATGCCAGGTTCTGCGGATCGGCCAGCCAGACCTTTGTATTGCGTTCCTCACCCTTATCAATAAACGTAACATCTACCCCGTTGGTCAGCAGGTTATGGAAATACTGGTTGCAGGCCACCAGATCGCCATGGGTATTGACCCGGAGTACTTCCTGAACCGCCTGTTTCAGGGCTATGCCTGTGGTAGTGGGATTGATCCGGACCAGGGCTTCCATCAGTCGGTCTCTTAAAACGACCTCGTTGTAGTTTTCCCGGAGACTACCGTGTACTTCTGGATCCAGCTTTTCGGGGGGGAGATAGGTGTAGTTCCGGGTTTGCAGGGTGCTGATGACCCATTCCTCAATATGATTCTCGATGATTTTGGTCACGGTGGTAAAGGACAGGTTTAATCCACCAACGCAAGGGTGGAAGGAGGCTCGATATAGTGATCCGATCGCACGCCATTCAGCACCGGGTACACCCGGCATTGATGCTCCTCTTCACGGTACTCAAAGTAAAACAATTTTTCCTTATTTTTTAAAACATAGCCACTGCATTTTCCATCCCGGATAGCGCGGATGCGGCTGTTTAGTTCCAGGGCTTCGCTGGTAAAATTGAGATATGGAGGATAAATGCCTTTGAATACGAAATTCCCTTTTTCATCCATGACTTGCATAAAGCCACCTTCGGTGATATTAACGGTGAGGTCTTCGAACATTTAGATATTGGTTACTCGGACGGAGCCATTCATAAGCTTAGGAAGAAGTGTGTCTCGCATATTTTCTAGCAATCCAATTTGAAGCCTCGCTTTTTCCTGTTTTTCAGCTATGTCATTTAAAATCGGAAAAGCCCTTTCTTGTTTTTTAATTGGTGCAATTTTTATCGAGGATTCTCTAATACTTTCAGTTGATAAATTTACCTGTACTCCAGAACTTGCCTTTGATTGTAGCGTAGAAATAAACTCCGGACCTGACATATAATAATATAAAAGTAATTGATCAATTACTTTTGCATCAGGTTTTAGAACAACTCTAGCAACTCGTTGATTTAGCACATAATGATCGTCTTTATCTATAAGCGCCGGAACTCCAAGTATAACCACATTATCTTTCATGTCGGTCATTGCAAGAACTATATCTCTCTTTTTCAATATCCATCTATTTAAACTACTATTTCTAGGAACAAAGTCTTTTTTTGGCGAACTTTTTAATCCTCCGCCAGGTGATATATGTCCCATTTTGAAGACCTCAAGAGTATCATTTCTAATTTCAATATATTCACCACTTTTGAATGCATAGCCATTCTGTATTGTTGCAATTTCATCTAATCTTACTTCCTCCCAAGTCTCTTCCGCTTCCTCCACAAACCACTGCCTGAACAATGTCTCCGCCATCTGCTCCAGGGTTTTGTTTTGGCGGTGATGGAGGTCTATTTTATCATCGAGAGAGGAGAGAACTTCGGCGATGGATTGTTGTTCAGTTATTCCAGGGAGATTTAAAACAAGCTCTTTAAAAGCCTCCGCCGGGAACCTCTGTCTTCCAGAAGTTCCATGTAAATTTATTTCTGCAAAGTCTCTTACTTCATTCCATCTTGAGAGATAATATACGAAATCAGAATCCGAAATGTTAGGTCTACCTCTTAATACATGAAATTCTGTTGAGCCCAACCCTTTCCCATCGGATAAGTTTCTAACCTGTGCAATTTTCCCGTTCTCTAAACAAGGAGTTATCCTGGCAAATAGTGTATCTCCGTTTTCAAACCGGGAGCCCCCGCTTAAGTTTCTATATGTTGAATTTGTACAAAATTTATTGGCGGCATCAATATCTTTCATTTCCACAAAAGCAATGTTTTCTTTTTTTGAAAACACAACTTTGGGGTTGACGTTTACAAATTCATCAAATCTATATTCCTTCCACTCATTCATACTACCCATTTATTGGTTGTGTACTTGTCCAATGAATTAATATTCTGTTGTCCTCTTCTGATACCTTAAAGCCCAGGCTTTTCCTTTTCAATACCTCCCTGCCATTAAACCTGAACGTTTTACGCCAGGGTCTGCTTTCGTGGCTAATGTTCACCACTAATGTATCGTTTGGAGAAAGTCCATCGAGGTGAATCCTGTAGTTTACAATTGTGGCCAGTCGGGTGCTGGGGCGAATGGTTCGGTTTCGGATGATTTCTGGCATATTTACCTGATTTTCAATAAAAGTAAATTGTGCAGCAAGCTGCTGCATAATTTCACCGCTTATTTAACTAATTGTATTTTCTGTAAGTTCTGTTGTATCCTTTTATTTAGTTCGACTTCTTCCTTCATTTGTAGTTCAAGCTCCTCTTGCAATTTGGCAAACCTTTCGGTGAAATCAAAATCATCCTCCTCATCCGGCAATCCAATATAACGACCTGGTGTAAGCACATTATCCATTGCAGCTATCTCCGCTAAGGGAACAGACTTACAGAAACCCGCCACATCCTCGTAAGCATCCCGGCTGTTCAGCCAGTGGTGGTAGGTCTCGGATACTTTAGCAATATCCTCGTCGGTAAACTCCAGTGTTCTCCGGTTGATCAGGTGGCCCTGGTTGCGGGCATCAATAAACAATACTTCCCCTTTACGCTGACGGGCCTTGTCCCTATTTAAAAACCAGAGACAGGCGGGGATCTGGGTATTCAGGAATAGTTTGCCGGGCAGGTTAACGATACAATCCACCACGCCCGCATGTATCATGGCTTTACGGATCTCGTATTCCCCATTTTGTTTGGTGGTCAGTGCTCCTTTGGAGAGCACCACCCCGGCTTTCCCTTTCGGGCTCAGGTGATACAGCATGTGCTGCAGCCAGCCATAGTTGGCATTGCCGGCCGGGGGTACCCCGTATTTCCAGCGGCCATCGTTGCGGAGCAGTTCACCGCCCCAGTCGGAGATATTAAAGGGTGGGTTGGCAATAATAAAATCGGCTTTCAGGTCGGGATGAGCATCTTTCAAAAAGCTGCCCTCGGCATTCCATTTCACCTGCTCCGGGTCTATCCCCCGGATCGCCAGGTTCATCACCGCCAGCCGCCAGGTGGTCTGGTTGCTCTCCTGCCCGTAGATGGTAATATCGTCTACCCGTCCCTGGTGCCTTTCCACAAACTTTTCCGACATCACAAACATCCCGCCGCTCCCGCAGCAGGGGTCAAACACTTTCCCGTGATTCGGTTGCAGCATTTCCACCAGCAATTGCACCACGGATCTCGGAGTATAGAACTGTCCCCCTTTGCGGCCCTCCGCCAAGGCAAACTGTCCCAGGAAATACTCATACACCACCCCCAGCAGGTCCTTCTTCCTCGCCGCCTCATTCCCGATATTGATATTATTGATCAGGTCCACCAGTTCCCCCAGCACGATCTTATCCAGCTGCGGCCGTCCAAACTGCTTCGGAAGCACCCCCCTAAGTTTCGGGTTTTCTTTCTCAATCAGGTCCATCGCCGCATCAATATCCTCCCCGATCGTAGGCAGCTTGGCCCGGGATACCAGGTAATTCCACCTTGCCTGTTGCGGCACAAAAAAAACGTATTGGGAACTGTAAACCAGCTTATCCTCGGGGTCGTCGTAGGCGTGCTCGCCTTCCTTGTTCACGATTTTCAGGTATAGCTCTTCAAATGCATCTGAAACATATTTCAGGAACAGAAGTCCGAGTACATAGTGCTTGTATTCCGCGGCGTCGATGTTTTTGCGGAGTTTATCGGCAGCGGCCCAGAGAATTTGTTCGAAGGGTTTGGAGTCTTGGGGTTTGTCATTCTTTGCTTTGGACATATGAAATAAAGATAAAAAAAATTAGGTCTTTGAAGGATTTGATTTTGTACCGCCTGTCCATAAACTTGGTTTCAAGTATGAAAATGTAAACTCAACAGCACTATAATTATTCATTTTAAACTTTTCGTAGAATATCATAAATTCATCATAATAATCTCGTTCAATTTTAACACTTGCAGATAACTCAAGATATCTCTCAAGATTTTCAAACACTGGCTCTGGGAAGAAATTCCGTATCCATAGAGTATCTGTCCTAAACAAATCAGATTCTGGCTCAGCATGCTTAATGAAGCCCGCCAACTGACTTCCGGTTAAATATTGTTTAAAATGAGATACAAATAGTTCTTGTGCTTCCGCCTGAATTTCAAAATCATGCCCGATCTTTCCCGATATTTTAACGGCATTGTTGAAGAGTTCTCTAAACTCATTTGTAATTTCTTTATGATTGTCACAATACTTTTTAAAATAATTTAAGAGTTGCTCCTCCATACTTTTAATGTCTAACGGAAACTGTATTTGTGGATTAAGGGCAGCAACTAGAATATTCCCTTCAATTACATAAGGTTCAGGTGCATCATTAAAAAAGCCCTTCAAAAAACTAATGTATTCATCACGATTTTGAAATAAGATAAAACCTATTCCTTGTGGACTATCTGGATATTTAAGTACATCAATTATGTCACGATAGTTAATGCCATATACTCCAGATTCATTGTATTGTAATTTAGCAATATCAATTAAAATATTTAGATGGTTTTCCCATTCAGTTCTACTTGAAAAATCAACTATTTTTTCCAACCTGTCTTTCACATCTGAAATTCGCCCTTTCTCAATCCAATTAAAAATTAATTCACGATACTTTTGATAATTATCATACCTATATTCTTCGAATTCCTTAGCACTTAAACTCGAATCCAACAGTTTGATATTAAAATAAATATTAAAATTCTTTGAATAAACAAAAGATTTGTAATCCTTACTGACGGAATTAGTTCTGAGTTCCTTTTCAATTAATAAAAGTTCAACTATTTCAATTATAGTATCTTTTTCAAATTCGGAATACCCATCTGAAGTGTTCCCTTTTACATACTGGTAAAAAATGTATTTTACTTTTTCCGTATCAACAATTTCTTTCCTTGATTCATCAAGTAATTTCAAAGTATTCAAGTATTCATCGTTAATATTTTTTTCAGAAATAACACGTAATCTAATTTTGCCTTTATCGCTTATAAAAAATAGTTCAAAATGGTCGGCTATAAAAATATAAACCGATGTATACTTAAGTTTTAAAAGTTGAATTAGATAGAAGTCAATAAAATTAACTTCCTCTTTAATTTGATCTATCTCGAAAATTATAGAATTTGAGAGTCGCAATATATCTCGATTATTCCTAATAACTTTGGAAGTAATGCTCTTTCCTGAAATTCCAACATAATCTACAGCCCCATTTATAACAGGTTTTAATTCTGATCCAAGTCCCTTTACCAAACTATTTTTTAACTGATTTCTAATTGTAGCACTGTCAAGGCCAGGTAACAAGAATTCAAATTGAAAGATCTTTTCTAAAAAAGATTGATAATTATAGGGATTAAACTTTTTAACGGCCTCCAAGATGTACCCCTTATCATAAGATACTACATATACTAAATTATTGAAACTAGCTGTATTCCTAACTAATCTCAAAACCTCAATACATTCATTAATATCTAATCTATCTAAGTCATCTATAAAAATTATTATTTGTTTCTTTAGCTTTAATATGGAGTCATTTATTTTATTATAATTTTCGTTTTTATTTGAACGGCCGAAAATATAATCTGAAATTACCTCTGTAGTTTTTGTTATAGAGTTTTCATGAATCTTTGTTAAGGTTGATGCATAAGCGTTTATTTCAGATGACAAACTTGGGTCAAAATCTCTTAACTCATGAATTAACAATTCAAAAAAATCTTCAATTATCTTAGAAGATGAAGAGCTGCGCCAAGGATTAAAATCGATTAAAATTCTATTATTTAATTGTATGTTTTCCTTTATGAGATTTGAAAATGATGTTTTGCCTGATCCCCAAGGACCATTAATGCCTATAGCAAGTGATCCGGCTTCTTTATTTTCGAGTTCTGACTGAATTTTTCTGGCTAACAATAAGGCAAAATCTGCTCTTTTGTAAATATCATCCTTGCTATCTGATATGGGAGCATCAATATAAAATGGTGAGCCAAAATATCTTGGTTTTTCAAATTTATTAACACAATCAGATATCATTAATAGCAATAAAGATCCAAATAAGATAAAGATAAAATCAACGTATTTTACAGAATTAAACCAATAATAAGACTCAAAGAAATAATCACTTGAAAAAAAGCGAGAATAGAAAAATAGACCAAACAAAAATAAACCTAAAAGAAAGAGACTATTATCAATTTTTGTTTTTATAAGGACTAAATGAATTGTGAAAACCAATGTAAATATTGATAACAAAATCAAGGAGCAGTCTATGATCCAATGAGATTGTACAGTACTTAAGTATTTTTCAACTACGTTCTCGTTGTAAAAACTCAGTAAGTTTTTCCTGAAAAAGATAAATAGTATCAGTAAAAGTATAACAAGGATTGATTTCCTAGAAAACATCCTGTTATACTGCTTGTTAGAACCATTTATCATAACTTTACCTTATTTTTTTTCAATCCTCTTATTTTTAGAGATTATTCTTTTAGCATTCCAAGAGAAGCTTGGAAAAATTAATTTATGAGTTAAAAACTATCCCTTTTCTAAAATTGTTTTTTGCTTTGACAAATGCTTCATTGATGATTTTGTCTGTATATCTTCTTTCCTTCTTTATTCTCTGTGTTTCTTTGTAGTAATCAATAAATCCATTTAAATCTAATAACGCTAATAGATATAATGTACCATTCACCCTTATGTCCATATTCTGAGCTACTTTTCTGGCAGTTGATTCATCAATAATACAGTTAATTTTCCCATCTTCAATTTCAAGATCCATTTGTAGTTGCTTATACTGTGCTATAGCCTCAATTTCTCCGGGATCCAGTTTGCGGTTAGATCCTAATAGATCAATAGTTTCATCGTTAAATGTTTGACATTTTTTTAACCACATATGTTCTTCAAATGAAAATAACAGGAAATTAAATCGTTCTGATGATTTTTCGGCAAGAAATTCTTTCTCTACTTTCAACGGAATATATACTTCATTAAATATAGAATTAAGGTGCTTTACAGCATTAATCTTATATAGAGTTATCAGTGCCGATGTATCAAGTATTGTTATCATTTTTTCTTTGAAGTAAGTGCAGCTAATAATAACAATCCAAGTCCAACAATGAGGAATGCTTCTAAAGCATTGTCATCTTTTGTTTTACTAATAATCTTATTAATCTCTGTTATGATTTTCTGTGGGCCATCCTTTTTCTGATCATACTCAATTTCGTGTACCCCTTTTATTTTTAGATTATTTTTGACATCTTTATCATAAACAACTATTATTCTCTTTTTAAGAGCATTTGCATAGTTAATTTCGTCGATTACTTCACGGGATAGGTTTCTTGTTGCAAATACAATAAACAAATCAGCTTTATCTATTCGCTGACGCGTAGTGTCTTTCAAACCAGTGCGCCCAATTCTGTCTGGTAAGCTAACTGACATGCCATACAAAGCTCCAAGAGTTTGCAACCGTAAGGCAAGACTTTGCTCTGATTGAACCCTTTGATTATATGAGATAAAAATGTTTGTCATTGTTAGATTTATATTTCCTTTTGAACAATTTTTTTAAAATATTTTTACTAGTAATAATAAATTTTTTATTGAATATCAATAAGTTGCGAATGATAGGAGAGTATTTATTTTTAATTTATTTTTTTTTTGCCAAAGAATATGCCCTATTCTTTTTACCCCCCTGTGTTACTAATAGTCCCTTTTTAACCATACGATATACCGTCTTTTTTATCTCCTCCTCAGGCAAGTCCATCTGGCGAGATGCCAATTCGCTGATCTTACTTGTACCATTATGTTTTATGTCATCTTCAATAAGCATTTCAAGTTTTAGTGGCTCAATTGTTTTTAAAGTAGGCTTGATATCTAACTTAGCTTGTGCAAACAATTCAGGGTTCAAAAGGTATTCGGTTCCCTTTTTGATACCTCTTGTTACAATAATATGTTGTTGGATTAAGCTGCCGATCCAGTCTCGATTTCTGTCTTCCTGTGGTAATTGCAATTTTTGAGTTAACTGAGTTGGCAGAATTTTTCGCTCTCTTGCAATAATACCAAGTGTAATAAATTCTCTTTGTGTAAGGTTAAAATGTTTGTCGACATAATCAAGTATACTCAACACTTCTTTATCTACCATACCAGAAAATATAGTGACACTCATTTTTGTAAGTGAGCTATCAATCTCTGGCAATGGTTTCGCATCCCTACCCAATTTTTCATATACTAAATCATATCCGCTACCTTCCCCTTCCATCAAGTTCATATCATGTAAGGTTTGAATTAAATGTGGATTCCTTCGGTGGCGTTCGTGAAGAATATTTTCTTTTGTTATTCCCAAAGGCAAACCTCCTGGGTTCGTAATAATAAGTCGATCAGGATATACTTCTATAAAGACATCCCCACTAACTGTATAACGTTTGTGTGCAATTGCATTCACCAGCAACTCCCGAATCACTTCTTTTGGATAATTTCTTACTTGCTTTCTAAATAGACCATCCGGTATCTCTGTGGTATAATTCAATTCAGCCGCCTCCTTTTCAATTTCTAATAATAATTCTCTTGGATTATGCTGATGAAAATGCCAGTCCCTCTTTCTGATTTTTTCGCCCCGTTCATTATATACAATATACTGTACTGTAAGTGGGTAACTTAGTCTTGCCCTTTGAGCAGGAGTGCCAAGCCATAAAATACCGAGGTTAGTAAGAATTCCTTCGGGTGTCAGCATCTGATAGTGCAATAAAATTTCTTCAGCGGATTTTGACTTAATGAAATCAGACACCTTCGATGAGTTATTAATTCCCAGAAGAAATGATTTTATTTCCTTTGGGTCTGACTGCCTTACTGTAATTTTTAAAGGGGCGACTAGTTCCCATTGAAAAGCATTCTTCTCTGCAGCTAGGTTTGTAAGCTCATCGCTGCTGACTGGATAGCATTTATCTGTTATACGTATAAAAATCTTGCCTGATGATGTTGTAGCGATTGTTCTTGTTGATGGTAATATTTTAAAAACAAAATACTGACCACCATTTAAATGTGTAATGATATCGGGATTAGCAAGTCCCACACCATCTGTTAGGCTTCTTAAACGGGAAATAACATTGTTAACATCTACAGGATTAATTTTTTGATTTGAAGGTGGGTCTACTTGGCCATTTTCTACACCCACTACAATTGTTCCACCTTGTGCGTTTGCGAAACACACACAGACTTCAGCCAAATCGTGAAGGTTTGATTTGGGCCCAACTACCAATCGCAGGCTTTTATAATCAATTGTATAATTTTCTATAAAAGACATACCCATTTTTATTTTAATAGGAAAAAACTTTGTGGATATTTACTTTTACTACACAGTTGAAATTAGTTTTTATCCCTTTTTAAATCAGTTGTTATTTTGAGAAGTTTGTTGCTAAAGTACATTATAACGGTAAGACTCTAAATACTAAAAAGGGTTAGTTTAAAGCATGTGAAAAGTTCTAAATGAACTTATTATTGAACAAAACTCATGCTTTTATAATAGCGTGCTATATTCTCACCTCCCCCCTACCTCACCAACCCCTCCTTCACCGCCCAAAACACCAGCCCGGTATGAGTCTTTACCCCGGCTTTTTCCATGATGGCGGTGCGGTAGCGCATGAGGCTGCGGGCGCTGATGTTGAGCTCGGTGGCGATATCGGCACTGTCGGTATCCTGGCACATGAGACGGATGATGCGGAGCTCGGTGGGATCGAAACCCATGACTTCCAGACTGGCGGGATCGAAAAAGCCACCACTAATAAGGGCGGTGACTTTGCGGGAAGCGGTTTCGCTGTAATACCGCTGTCCACGGTGGGCGGCTTTGATGGCTTCCACCACTACCTCTTTCGCCGAATCTTTTACCAGGTAGCCTATCGCCCCGGCCCGGAGCATCTCGAGAATGGCAAAACTATCGTGGTGCATGGTGAGTGCAATTACCGCCACTTCGGGAAACCGCTTTACGATCTGACGCGAGGCTTCAAAACCATCCATCGGGCCCATCTGGATATCCGTGAGCACCACATCGGGCCTGTGCTGCTCCACCAGGCTGAGAAGCTGACGGCCATGTCCACCAGCTCAATCTCGGGATAGCCTTCCAATATACCGGCCACCCCCTCGCGGAAAAAAGTATGGTCATCGGCCAGGATGACCCGGATGGGAACTATTCGTCCAGACATCCACACTGAACTGCTTCGCCCCGGCATGTTTGATCGTATTGTGCAGGATCTCCTGCAGCATGCGGAACAGGTGCAGCGAGCGGTACTCAGCTCTCATTCATGCCGTCCAGCATGGCGAGCCAGGCAGGAACAGGGCGACTGGATAATATGGCCTTGATCCGTTCGCCTGTTTTTGCATAGTCTTTTAACATGAGTCCGATTTTTCTGCCAATTACCCGGGCAGAAACGAGATCGAGATAATTGTTTGTTACCGTACTATACATTTCCATAACCGAAAAATTGTCTGTATAGATTTCGTGACTGTTCAGCTCAAAATAAACCTTCAATAAATGTTCAATGTCTGTTATATCCTTAGTGCGTGATGGATTATCATGATGTGCAATCAGTTTCAGCAATATTAAACCCTCCAGTGAACAGACATTTAATGAAACGCCCGATTCAATTTCTACTGTGTTGACAAATGGATAAACTTCCCGGAATCCACTCATGTCCATAACCAGTAAGGCGTGCCGGGTAAGAAACAATTCCCTGTCTTCATTTTCAATTTCGCCGAAAGGCAGTAAGTCAACTTCGGTTTCTCCTCTGTATATCAGCTTAATGGGTTTATTGACACGCTCTTCAAAATCACCTGTTCTAACGAGGGCCTCTTTAATCTGATAAAATTTTTCCTCTGCATCCAGCAGGACCGCAATATCAACATCCTTTGTTCTTCGTTTGGCTGAAAATTTTTCATGGGCAGACAAATGAACATCCCTGGCTAAAGCACCTGCCAGGTAATAATCCACCCCAAAAGAACGAAACACGGGTTCCATCGCTTTCAACAGGCTGATCACCTGAGGTAATAATATGTCAGTTGGCCCGGTCAATATAATTTTCTTTTATTCGGATAGCTGTTTCCCTGTTCCGGCTATCAAGGCTGGTGATCAGCTCGGCATAAATCAGGAGTGGGGGAACCAGCCCTTGTTTATAATCCAGGTCGGTATTCCAAAAAACCTCCATCATTTCCACCGGTCCGGCAGTATCCGGTACCAGTTTCAGGTCCTTCATCAGTTTCATTTTATCATCACGGGTGTAAATGCTGTATTTTTCCGGCACCAGGTAATTCGTCAGCCTGGCCCCTCCCGTTTCGCCACCCCAGAAAAAATCCTGATCGGGTAAATTCATCCACGCATTTTGTTCCTTATTATTCAGGAACCGGAATAATCCGGTTCTGAGTTTTGGCCGGAGTACCACCACAAATAATTCCACCCATTTCTTTAATAACGCTTCTTTGTTTTCCAGTATCCAGATATAGACACCTTCCTTAATGCCTTGTTTCAAATACCCTTCCTTTTTCATCTCGTCTATAAACGGACCAATATTGCCAAGCGCCACACCCGTCAGCTCTGCCACCTGTCGATAAGGAAGATTCAGCCATTCCGGCTTTTGAAGTACACCAAACAAGAACTTCAAACCGGCCTGCTTCCATAGCTTTCCCTCTTTGGGAGTCCGGAGGGCAGTTACCGGCTGATCATTTATATAAAAATAGAGCCCGGTTTGCCGGATAAAACAGTTACCCGCCGCTTCCAGATAGTTGATCCCTTCATGCCGGAGCACCTCTTTCAGCGGCCCGGGTATATACTGGCAAATCAGTATCCAGGCCTCTTTATTTTTGCCAGCCCTTGCCAGCATGGCCGGCAAATCCCTGGCCCTGAATTCGTTCTTTATTTCCGCCCAAAAACGGGTTTCCTGCTTTCCGGTATACAGTATCAATTGGGCGTCAGCCAACCACTTATTTTGCGTATTTGTCTCATTATCAATTATTTTAATATTGATTCCGGTAATATCCCCAAACCGCTGAATGGCAGTATTTCTTATTTCTACTTCACGCATGTTCAATAAAATATTTAGTTCATGAATCATGAACAATCAAATTTATTGAACATTACGTGAAAATCCAAACATTATTTTCCCGACGGGAGATAGTACTGTCTTATCATCAACATAGGTTCCTTCATCAGTCCGCTCGCTCCAACTCAATCTCCGGTAAAATCAACTTCACCTCCTTCTCTGTCTTCTTATCCATCCAGTAAACAACAAAACCAACCCTCGCAGTCACCGGCTTATAGCCCTTCTGCTGATACTCCTCCAGTTTTAGTTTAAAGGCATTGGAATACCTGATTAGCTCCTGTTTGCGGACATTACAAAGACCGCCTTCATTGAAGTTGAGTGTGGAACCACTAAACAAATTTTCCATCAGGTACTGCTTACCCGCAAAGAAGCCGAGAAACACATCCTTGTGTGTTAGTGAGGTGGCAATTACTTTTGGGTCACCATATACTTCGTTGTCTGTTTGGTAAATCACCCGCTCTGTTGCAATTGATTTCAAAAAAGCCCCGGTAAAGTGTACCTGCAGATTTGATTTGGCCCGGGTGATGGCTACATAAAAAACCCGCTTATCCTCATCCTTTGAGGTATCCAATGAAGATAAAAGCACAAATACATTATCAAACTCTTTGCCCTTGGCTTTGTGCACCGTACTTACGATCACGGTTTGGCTATCGGCATTTACAAAATCTTCCAGCCTGGATTCCCGTAAATAACTCTGCCAGTCACTTTTGTACTTACGCTGGTTATTAACGGCTTCAAAACCCCGGATCAGTTTTAGCACAAGTTCGAGGTACCGGCTCTCCCGGGCATGGATCTCCAGTTTGCGTACAGACTCCTGCCAGCGTTCCGGACTTATTGTAGGACTGTCTGGGTCAGCCAATACCATATCGGAGAAATACCGGATCTCATACAAGGCACTAAGCGGGAAGCCGTCCAATGACTGTATAAGCTTAGCAGGTATTTTATGCTTATTCAGCAATCCATTCACCAACATGGCCTCCTCATTTGACCGGGTAAGCACGGCGGTGGTACCCTTTAATGACGCCGAAAGAATAGCATTTACCACCGGGACAACCAGTTTGGTCCCGGCATGCTCTGTGATGGCTACCTCGCCGCTGGTCTGCTGCACGGCATATCCGGGCTGCGATTTCATCCGGTTACGAATAGTCTCCGCCCAGCTATTAGCAAACTGTACAATTTCCGGTTTGCTGCGGTAATTCTCTGTCAGCTCATACTTTACGGCATTATGCTCCGTAATCAGCGTCTGCATATGGCGGGAATCGGCATTCCTGAACCCATAGATATTCTGATCATCATCACCCACCAGGATCACTTTCATTTCTTCATTCACTTCCATCAGGGCTTTTACCAGGTCATACTCATCGCCGTTCATATCCTGCGCTTCATCCACCACTAACACTGTTTTTGTAATCCGGTTAGTTTCAATCTCCCCGGCCCGGATCATGGCCACCGTGTCTTTGACCACATTTTCCGATAGACTCAGGCTGCCGACCTTGCCCAGCAGGTCAAAACAGTAGGAGTGAAAGGTCTTGATTTCGATATAGGCCGCTGCATTACCAATGAGATCTATCAATCGCTTCTTAAATTCTGTCGCCGCCGCCCTGGAGAAGGTAAGCATCAGCAACTGCTCATGTTTTACATCTTCGGCAAGTAATAGAGAAGCCAGCTTGTGGACCAGCACCCTTGTTTTTCCGCTTCCCGGACCCGCAGCCACCACAATATGCTGTTCCCGGTCATTAATAATGGCCAACTGGTTTACCGACAGACTGCCAAACAGTTTTTTGAATTTCTCCGGGGTAAGTGTCCGTTTAATCTCCGTCTCACGACTACCCGGAAAATACTTATTCAGGAATGAAGCATAGTTCAACGTAAAATAATCATCCACAAACCGCAGGGCCTCATTGTAGTTCTTGATCATCTTACGGGCATATTCACCCACAATATGAATCTGCTG
>Ga0209717_1000775_pt1:0-7500 | contig 37560 bp, 28 predicted proteins | sample AD_UKC048_MetaG_FD_184418 | JGI IMG/M metagenome (GOLD analysis project Ga0209717, IMG submission 184418) | Active sludge microbial communities of municipal wastewater-treating anaerobic digesters from USA - AD_UKC048_MetaG (SPAdes) (version 2) | ecosystem: Engineered > Bioreactor >...
CACTGTTCTTCGCTTCGGCGCTCAGCGCGGTGGCGTCGGGCCTCGAAGTGGTCCGTATCTGGCCCGAGTATCGCAAGGCGGAGTCGTTTGAGCGCATCTCCGAATACCTCAGCGGCGAGGAAAACACCGGCGGCCAGCTCGTGCTGCGCTCGCAGAAGGACAAACGCGACGGCTACTACTTTCTGGTGCGCGTGAAAAACCACGCCGCGGCCGAGCAGGGCTGCACCTGGCAACTCGAGGTGATCTTGCCCTCCTCGCCGACGCCGCAGGTTTTCTCGCTTCCGACGGATCTGCGCGCCGGCGGCAGCGTTTATCAGCTCGGCGTGACCGGCACCGACTGGCCCGGCGCGGAGATCGTGCCCGTGGCTTGGAAGGTCACGCTCAAGGCGGCCGATGGGCGCGAGCTCGTCACGCGTCAGAGCTTCCTCTGGAGCAAATAATGCCGGCGGCCCGAGCGGCCGTGGCTGAGTTTTCCGCATGACGTCGCCGGAGATCATCGCGCTCTTACGCGCCCGGCGCAGCCCGGACGACGTCGCCGGGCAAAGGCGCTTCGGCATCACGCCGCGCGGCGAGCAACTGGGCGTGCGCTCGGTGCTGCTGCGGCAACTGGCGCGCGAACACCGGCGCGATCACGGGCTGGCGCTGGAGCTGTGGGCCTCGGGCATCTACGACGCGCGTCAACTGGCGGCGCTGGTGGACGACCCGAAGCAGGTGACGGAGGCGCAGATGGAGGCGTGGGCGGCGGAGTTCGACAACTGGGCGACGGTCGATGCGTGTTGCATGCACCTGTTTAGGAAAACGCCGTGGGCCTTTGCCAAGGCGCGCACCTGGAGCGGCCGGCCTGAGGAGTTTGTACGCCGGGCGGGCTTCACGCTGATGGCGACGCTCGCGGTGCACGCGAAGAAGGAGCCGGAGGCGACGTTTCTCGCGCTGCTGCCGCTGATCGAGGCGGGCGCGGGCGACGAGCGGAATTTCGTGAAGAAGGCCGTTAACTGGGCGTTGCGCCAGATCGGCAAACGCAGTGCGACGCTGCGCCCGGCGGCGATGGCGACGGCGGAGGCGATCCTGTTGCAGGATACGCCGGCGGCGCGGTGGGTGGCGCGCGGAGCGCTCCGCGAGTTGCGCACCTACGTCCGCTGAGCGGGCGGCGAGTGCTTCCGGGCTTTGATTTGCGCGGGCATCCGGTTTAGCTGCCGGGATGACGACGAACGACGCCTATGCGCAACTGCTCGAAAAGCTGAAACGCGTGCACCTGCTCGGCACGGTGTCCGAGCTGCTCGGCTGGGACGAACAGGTCAACCTGCCGGCGGGCGGGGCGGAGCAGCGCGCGGCCCAGTCGGCGGCGCTCGCCGATGTGCAGCACGCGGCGCTGAGCGATCCGCGCCTCGGCGAGGCGCTCGCACAACTGGAGGCGGAGGCTGCGACGTTGACGGCGGATCAGCGGGTGGTGATCCGCGAGGCGCGCAAAGACTACGACCGCGCGACGCGTCTGCCGGCGGAGTTTGTCCGCGAGAAGGCCGAGCTGTGCAGCCGCGCCTACCATGCGTGGGAGCAGGCGCGCCCGAAGTCGGATTTCGCGAGCTACGCGCCGTTTCTGGAGAAACACGTGGCGCTGGCGAAGCGCGAGGCCGGCTATCTCGGCTGGGGCGAGCGTCCGTACGACTACATGCTCGATCTGCACGATCCGGGCATGACGGTGGCGCTGATCGAGCCGCTCTTCGCGGAGTTGAAGGCGGGTCTGGTGCCACTGGTACGCACGGTACTGGCCTCGCCGAAGCGTTCGCAGGCCTCGGCGCTGCGCGGATTCCCCGTGGACAAGCAGTCGGCGTTTCTGCGCGAGGTGACAGAGCGGATGGGCTTTGATTTCCAACACGGGCGCATCGACGTCTCCACGCATCCCTTCTGCTCGGGCACGGGCGCGGACATCCGCATGACGACGCGTTTCGCGGTGGATAACCCGCTCGACTCGCTCTTTAGCGCGATCCACGAGACAGGGCACGGGCTTTACGAGCAAGGGCTGCCGGCGGAGCACGCCGGGACGGCGCTCGGCATCGCGGCGGGCATGGGCGTGCACGAATCGCAGAGTCGCCTGTGGGAAAACCAGGTGGCGCGCAGCCGGGCGTTTTGGAGGTTTTTCGAGCCGAAGTGGCGGGCGGCGTTTTCCGAGCAGACGGCGGCGCTGTCGAGCGAGGCGCTGTATCGGGAGATCAACGCCGTGCGGCCGACGCTGATCCGCGTGGATTCCGACGAGGTGACGTATAATCTGCACATCCTGCTGCGTTTCGCCCTGGAGCGGCGGCTGTTTTCCGGCGAGCTGGCGGTGGCGGACTTGCCGGCGGCGTGGAGCGAGCTCTCGCAGTCGCTGCTCGGGCGCGCGCCGAGCTGCCACCGCGAAGGCGTGTTGCAGGACGTGCACTGGAGCGGGGGCGCGTTTGGCTATTTCCCGAGCTACACACTGGGCAACATGATGGCGGCGCAGCTCTGGTACCGTGCGCAGGCGGCGTTGCCGGGGCTGGAATCCGATTTCGAGTCGGGCAACTTCGCCCGCTTGCTCGGCTGGCTGCGAAAGGAAGTGCACGGGCGTGGGCGGCGCTACGCGTTGTCGCAGCTCGTCGAACGCGTGACTGGCGCGCCGCTGTCGCCGGCACCGCTCCTGCGCTACCTGAGCGAACGCTATCTGCCGCTGGCGAGCTGAACGAGCGGAGGTTGACCCAGGCGCAGGCGGAATCTGTCATCGCGGCACCATGGGATTGATCGACACACACGCGCATCTGGAGAGCTTTGCCCTGAAGGGCGAACTGGCCGGCGTCCTGGCGCGTGCCGAGGCGGCGGGTGTGGAAAAGATCGTGACGGTGGGCACCGGGCCCGACGATTGGGTGTTGTATCGCGAGATCGCGGCGGCGCATCCGGCGCTGGTGCGTTTCGCAGTGGGCTTGCATCCGTGCTCGGTCGGCGAGGACTGGGCGGGGGCTTTTGCGCAGATGGAGGATTTTTGGAGTCTGGCGCACGCTTGCCGGCCCGTGGCGATGGGCGAGGTGGGGCTGGACCGGTTTCACCTGCCGAAGGACGAGGCGGAGGCGGCGCGGATTTTCGGCTGGCAGCAGGCGGCGTTTGCCGAGCAGCTGGCGCTGGCGCGTCGGCTCGGTTGCCCGGTGGTGGTGCACGCGCGCGGGGCGTTTCGCGAGACGGTCGAGCTGATCGATGCCAGCGGCGTGGACTGGACGCGCGTGGTGTACCATTGTTTCGCCGAGGGCGCGGAGGAGATTTCCGAGCTGGTGGCGCGCGGCGGGCGCGGCTCGTTTACCGGCGTGCTGACCTACAAGAACGCCGAGAATGTGCGCGCGGCGGCCAAGGCGCAGGGGCTGGAGCGGTTCATGTTGGAGACCGACGCGCCGTACCTGACGCCGGTGCCGCACCGGGGTAAACCCAACGAGCCGGCCCTCGTCCGGCACACCGCGGAGCATGCGGCGGCGGTGTTTGGTGTGAGCTACGAAGAGCTGGTGGCGCGGAGTGCGGCCAACGCTCGCGCCTTTTTCGGGCTATAAAAAAACCGCCGGCGGCTGCGGGCGGTTTTCAGAGGGAGCGCGGGATGCGGCTCAGACCTCGTCGAACTTGCAGGCAAACAGGGCTTCGAGCTCGGCGAGCATCTGGGCGGCGTCGCCACCAGTCGCGAGGAAGCGGACTTTGGAGCCCTTGCCGGCGGCGAGCATCATGAGGCCCATGATGCTTTTGCCGTTCACCTGCTCGTCGTCTTTTTCGACGAAGACATCGGCTTTAAATTTGTTGGTGATTCGGACGATCATCGCGGCCGGACGGGCATGGATGCCCATCTTGTTTTGCACGACCAATTCTTTGGTGAGCGGTTTTTGTGCGGCGGATGTCGTGTCGGTCGAGTCCATGAAGGAAAACTGGGCGTAACGTCCTTAGCGTCGGCGCGGCTTGCAACTCAAAAACCGGGCGGGCAGCGTAGCAATTATGCCTAAAACCGCGATCATCGTCCCGTGCCGTCTCGAGTCCACCCGCTTTCCTCGCAAGCTCTTGCATGTGATTCGGGGAAAGCCGCTGGTACTGTGGGTGGCGGAGCGTATCGCGGCGCAGGCTCCTGAGTTTCCCCTGTTTTTCGCGGTGGACGATGCGCTGTTGCGGGCGCCGCTGGAGGCGGCCGGCTTTCGCGCGATCCTGACGAGTGCGAAGCACCAGAGCGGCACGGACCGCATCGCCGAGGCCAACCACACGGTGCAGGCGGAGCAGATCGTCAACGTGCAGGCCGACGAGCCGCTGGTGACCGGCGAGCAGATCCGGAGCTTGGCCAAGCTGGTCGCCGGGCCGGTGGCGATGGCCACGCTGGCGACGCCGTTTCTGGCCGCAGCGGATTTCAACAATCCAAATCAGGTGAAGGTGGTGCTGCGCAACGATGGGCGGGCGCTCTATTTTTCGCGCTCGCCGATGCCGTACCCGCGAGACCGGGCCGGCGTGGTGGACGATGCCTGGGTGCGGGCGCATCCGTGCCTGCGGCATCTGGGGCTCTACGCGTACAAGGCGGATTTGCTGGAGCGTTTTGCCAAGTTGCCCATGGGTCGCATGGAGCAGATTGAAAAGCTGGAGCAACTTCGCGTGTTGGAAAACGGCTACGAGATCGCCGTCGGGCTCACTTCGGATCCGACCATTGGCGTTGATACGCCGGAGGACGCGGAAAAATTTGAGGCGGTGTTGGGCTGAGCGGGCAGGGCGGCACGCGTTTGCGTGGGCGTGTCGCCAAGGTGCTGATGCGACGCGGTCGTTTGCGCTTGGACGAGCTGGGATCGGCTGAGCGACTGCCGGGGCGGGACACAAAAAAGCCAGGAGGGTGACTCCTGGCTGGGTGGGTTAGATTTTGCCCGCTTTGCGTTTCTCGATCAGGCGGTAGAAATCGAGGAAGAGCGGGTCGGCGTCGTTGGGGCCGGGGGCCGCTTCAGGGTGATATTGCACGCTGAAGATCGGCAGCTCCTTGTGGCGGAGGCCTTCGACGGTGTTGTCATTGAGGTTAATCTCGGTGACGACGGCGCCGGCCTTCTCAAGGCTCTGCGGGTCGGCCGCGAAGCCGTGGTTTTGTGCGGTGATGGAGACCTTGCCGGTCTCGATGTTTTTCACCGGCTGGTTGCCGCCGCGGTGGCCGAACTTCAGCTTGAAGGTTTTGCCGCCGAGCGCGTGGGTGATCATCTGGTGGCCGAGGCAGATGCCGAAGATCGGGAAGTCCGGCACGAGGGCCGTGACGGTCTTGTGGATATAGGGGAGCGCGGCCGGATCGCCGGGGCCGTTGGAGAGGAAGACGCCGTCTGGGGCGTACTCGCGGATCTGCTCGGCAGAGGCCGAGGCGGGGAAGACTTGGACGTCGAAGCCGTGGCGGACGAGTTTGCGGAAGATGGTGTACTTGGCGCCGAAATCGAAGGCGGCGACTTTGAAGCGGCGGGCCGGCGTCTGCGGCGTGCTGAAGCTGGTGCCGACGGGCAGGTATTGGGCGTTGTGATTCTCGGGGGCGGTGGGGCTCCAGATGTACGGGGCCTTGCAGGAGACGTCTTTCACGTAGTCGCTGCCGGCCATGTCCTGCCAGCTGCGTGCGCGTTTCACCGCGTCCTCATCGCTGATGGGGAGCGTGCTGAGGCAGCATTTCATCGCGCCATCGACGCGGAGCTTCTTGGTCAGGGCGCGGGTGTCGATTTCGCTGATGCCCGGGATGCCGTACTTTTTGAGGTAGGCGTCGAGGGAGAGGTTTGCGCGCCAGTTGCTCACGATCGGTGAGAGCTCGCGGACGACAAAGCCGCTGGCTTTGGGCGCGGAGGCTTCCGAGTCCTCATCGTTGACGCCGTAATTGCCGATCTGCACGGCGGTCATGGTGACGATCTGGCCGAAGTAGGATGGATCGGTGATGATTTCCTGATAGCCGGTCATCGAGGTGTTGAACACGCATTCTCCGGCGATGGTGGCGTCTGCCCCAAAGGCGAGACCGTGATAGGCAGAACCGTCTTCGAGGGCGAGGACTGCGGGTTTGGATGTGGACATTAAAGGCAGACGAAAAGGGAGGGGGGGCCGCCTGCCAAGGGGTTTTTGCAATGAGATGCGTTTTCGCCGTGGAGAAAGGATTTGTGTCGTTTGACACTGGAATCGAGCCGGACCAATTCTGGCGTCACTCTTATTTCGATGGCTTATTCAGATTCGCGTACGACCTGGTTTGAGGGCCAAGGGCTTTGGCAGCATGTGCCGGCTTCGGACTGGGCTGATTGGGGCTGGCAGCTGAAGAACCGGCTGACCTCTGTTGCGCAGCTGGAGCAGTACATGACTCTGACACCTGAGGAGCGCGCGGGGTGTTTGCTCGCTGACAGGCGGCTCGCGCTCGCGGTCACCCCCTATTTTTTCAACCTGATTGACCGGGGCGATCCCGGCTGCCCGGTTCGCAAGCAGGTCATCCCACGCTTGGCTGAGACGGTGGTTTCCGAGGGCGAAATGGTGGATTCGCTGGGGGAGGATGCACACTCGCCTGTCCCGGGGCTGGTGCATCGTTATCCAGACCGCGTGCTTTTTCTGGTGACGGACCGCTGCGCGGCGTACTGCCGCTATTGCACGAGGAGCCGCTTGGTTTCGAACGCGCAGGACTACAATTTCCATCCGGAGTTCGAGCAGGGGTTGCGCTACATCGAGGCTCACAAGGAGGTCCGGGATGTTCTCCTCTCAGGCGGCGATCCACTTTTGTTGTCTGACAAAAAGCTCGAGCACCTGCTGGCTCGGTTGCGCGAGATTCCCCATGTGGAGTTTATTCGGATTGGCTCGCGCATCCCGGTTTTTCTGCCGCAGCGCATCACTCCCGCGTTATGCGATATCTTTCGCCGGTATGGTCCGGTGTGGATGAGTATCCACGTGAATCATCCAAAGGAGTGTACCGCCGAGTTGAAGGCTGCCTGCGAGCGGTTGGCTTTTGCAGGGGTGCCGCTCGGCAATCAGAGTGTGCTTTTGGAAGGTGTGAACGATGACGCAGCCGTGATGAAGGCTCTGGTGCACCGTCTCCTGCGGATGCGCGTGCGGCCGTATTACATCTATCAGATGGATCTCATCACTGGAGGCGCCCACTTCAAAGTCGATGTTCGCAAGGGCATCGATATCGTGCGCTCTCTGCGTGGGCACACGACAGGATATGCCGTACCCCAGTATGTCATCGATGCCCCTGGTGGAGGGGGGAAGGTCCCGATCAATCCCGATTACATCGAGAGCATGGACGATGAGGAGATTGTGTTTCGAAATTACGAGGGTGTGCGCCATCGTTATCCTCTGAAAATCGCGAGGAGTCTCTCCGTGGAGAATGCGGTTCAGTCGCCGCTCGGGAGTGGAACGGCGTCCGGTCTCGCGGCGCTTGGGTGTCAGTCCTGCGAGTGATTCGGCGCGCACTCCCGAGCGAAAAACGTGAATCCGCTTTTTAAATACACATAGGTTTTGGTTTGCCGCCTGCATGTATCCATGAAATCTTGATGC
>Ga0209717_1000775_pt1:12500-37560 | contig 37560 bp, 28 predicted proteins | sample AD_UKC048_MetaG_FD_184418 | JGI IMG/M metagenome (GOLD analysis project Ga0209717, IMG submission 184418) | Active sludge microbial communities of municipal wastewater-treating anaerobic digesters from USA - AD_UKC048_MetaG (SPAdes) (version 2) | ecosystem: Engineered > Bioreactor >...
TTCATTCTCTAGTACGAGAGGACCGAGAATGACGGACCGCTGGTGTTCCGGTTGTGGCGTCAGCCGCAGCGCCGGGTAGCTATGTCCGGAAGGGATAAGCGCTGAAAGCATCTAAGCGCCAAGCCCATCCCAAGATAAGGTCTTATTCTGTAGCAATACAGAGCAAGGTCCGGGTAGACCACCCGGTTGATAGGACAGATGTGTAAGTGTAGTAATACATTCAGCTTACTGTTACTAATGACCTTGCCGGTTTTATGCACACAAAACGCATGATATTCTCAGGCGTTTATCTTACCTCCTTTAGTGCCAGACTTTACTTTTCCTGCAGAAATGCAGGACTCACTTTCCTGGTGATTATATGCCGGGGGTCCCACCCGTTCCCATCCCGAACACGGCCGTTAAGCCCCGAGCAGCCAATGGTAGTAGGACGTTAGGTCCCGCGAGAGTAGGTCGTTGCCAGGTTTATGGCCCGGTTGTTGCGATAGCAATGACCGGGCCTTCTTTTTTTACAGAGGCCAATCCTTTCGCGATATCACCCGCCCCGGGCCGCGGCTGTTTTCGCGGCACTCGCCTTCTGTAGCCTCCCGATGCGGGGCCGAAATAACGCGTTTAGCCCGCGGTTGAGACAAAAGACCTCTTTGCTCGCCTTGTTTTGTGACGAATCAGGCTTTCATTTTCTCCCCATGAATGCCCCTTCTTCGTTGGTTCGTTGGGGCGCAGCGTTGGCTGCGTCTGCGCTGTGTTCGGTGTTCGCCCAGCCCACTGCGCCGACACCAGAGTTGGTCGAGCAGATGCGACGCATGGAGTCTTCTTCCGGGCGTTTTGCCTCGCGCGGCTCGGGTGAGCCGATGGTGGTCAATCCCGGGACACGTGCGGAATCGAGGGCCTTTTACCGCGCGGTTTTTTTCACGGATGTGAACGAGCCCATCCAGTGGACCGGCTCGATTTCGGGGACGCCAGGTACGAGCGCGACGGGGACTCCGGGCACAACGGCGGCTGGGTTTAAGGAAGCGGTGCGGACACGGATCAACTGGTACCGGGCGATGGCGGGCCTGCCCGCCGCGATCACGTTCAACGACACTTACAGCGCGAAAAGTCAGCAGGCCGCACTCATGATGTCGGCAAACAACACGCTCAGCCATGAACCGCCTACCACATGGTTGCTCTATACGGCTGATGGTGACGAGGCTGCGGGAAGCTCGAACCTCGCCCTAGGGTCGTGCGGCGTCGATGCGATCAATGGCTACATGGTCGATCCCTATTCGAATAACACGGCGGCGGGGCATCGCCGTTGGATTCTTTATCCGCAAACTCAGACCATGGGGACTGGTGATGTCCCTCAATCCGGCGATTTCTTGCCGGCCAACAGTACCTGGGTACAAGACAGCAATTATTACAATGCGCGTCCCGCCGTGCGCGATTCGTTCGTGGCGTGGCCGACCAAGGGCTATGTGCCCTACACGGTGATTCCGGCGCGCTGGTCATTCGGCTACCCCAATGCGAATTTTTCGAATGCATCCGTGTCGGTCACCAAAAACGGCGTGGCCGTCTCGGCCGTCAAGGAGACCATCACGAACAACGTGGGCGAAAACTCTTTGGTCTGGATCGTGGATGGGCTCGATACCGACAGCCTGCAGCCGCATGCCAAACCTACTGCCGATACGACCTATGCTGTCTCGATCACGGGGATTTCTGGTGCGCCGCAGAGTTCATACTCTTATCAAGTGATTGTTTACGATCCGGATGTCAGTGGCCCGGGCGAGGTCAGTGCTGTGATTAGTGGTGCCCTGCAACCTACCGTCGGGGCTGCCGAAAGTTACACGGTCACCCTGCCCGGTTTTGCATCAACTTATTCTTGGCGGACGGTGTTGCTTGCCGCAGGGCCCTCGATGTGGGGCGCGGAGATAGGAACGAGTCCAGAACTTGTCGGAGTGACCACTGGCACGTATGCTATTTCCGACTCGGCGCTGTCATCATCCGGTGCCGCCAGTTACCACCTTTGCCATCCCACGCCGGATTCGCAGACGCTGACGGTCCCGGGGTCTTATCATGTGCAAACGGTCGGGGCGCCGTCGCTTTCCTTTGCGAGTCGCCTATCGTGGGCGTCGTCTACCCAGACTGCACATGTTCAGATATCTTTCGATGAGGGGATCTCGTGGGGGGATCTCTACACCCAGAGTGGCTCAGGGGGGGCGGGGGAGAGTAATTTTACGACGAGGACGGTTTCGCTCGCTCCGTATGCAGGCCGCGTTGTTCGTTTCCGTTTTCTTTATTCGTTTGATGGTGGGAATCGCTATCCGCAGACGGACGCGTCGGTCGGTTGGCGGATCGATAATGTCGCGATCTCCGGTGTGAGCACTGCAACTTTGGGGGCGTCCCAGAGTGTAAGCGCAGGGACCTCGTTTACCTTTACGCCAAGCGCGGCGGCGCAAATTGGTCTGCAAGCGTGTCCGGTGCTTTTCCAACAGTACCCCATGGAATGGGGGCCGCTGACGATTCTCGCCCCGGTTTTCCCCTCGGGGCCGAGCATTTCCACACAACCGTCCAATGAGAGCGCGCCAGTCGGATCACCGGTGACGTTTAGTGTGGTCGCATCTGGCTCCGGCACAGTCTCCTATCAATGGCAGGTTTCGAGCGACGGTGGTGCTACGTGGACAGACGTGACCGATGGGGGTTTTTATGCTGGAGCGGGCACGTCGACGCTTTCGGTGAGCTCGGTCTCCTCGGCGATGAATGGCCTTCGTTATCGCTGTGCGACGACTGACTCAACTGGCACGCGGCTGTCCGGGGTCGCGATTCTCTCCGCCGGCTGGACTCAATTCTCGGCATTATCGGCGCGGGCGCAGGCGGGGACGGGCGATGCGACGCTGATCGTGGGATTTGTTTTCGCGGGTAGTGGAAAGCCGACGATGGTGCGTGGTGTGGGGCCGGGAATTTCGGAGACGGTTTCGACTTACTTGGTGGACCCCAAACTCGAGCTCCAATCCTATGGGGGGAGCAGCTGGACGCTGGTCGACACAAACGACGATTGGGACAGTTCCGCTGGCACGCGGGCAAAATTTGTTGAGCTTGGCTTGGGGGCATTGGCTGATGGCTCTAAGGATGCCGCGATTTATGCCACCTCGCTTGCGGGGCGGATTTACAGCGCGCACGTCAGTGGTGTCTCGGGGACTGGTGTTGCGCTCGCAGAGGTCTACGACGGTGATTTTGCTGACAAGACCAAGCGGCTGACGGCCCTTTCGGTCCGCAACCATGTGGGAACGGATAGCAGCATCTTGATCGTGGGGTTTGTGCTCGCGGGGGATTCCGTCCCGAAACGCGTCATCATTCGTGGCGTCGGGCCGGGAATTTCGAATGTGGTCCCCTCCTATCTGGGCGATCCCAAGCTTGAGGTGTACAAGCTCGGGACAGGCGGCTGGACGAAGGTCGCGGAAAATGACGATTGGGACGGCTCGGCGGCGACCAGTCAGACCTTCGAAGATGCGGGCATGGGCGCGCTCACCGCAGGATCCAAGGACGCGGCGCTGATCACAGATTTGGAGCCAGGCGTCTATACGGCACAGGTTTCCGGCGTGGCCAGCACGACTGGCGTGGCGCTCGTCGAGATTTATGAGGCGCCGTAATCCTACCTAGTACCGTCCTTGCTAAGTCTTAAGCCTATTGGATCTGCTTTCTTACGTTCCTGTTTTTAGAGCTCTCAACTGTTTTCAGATGGGGCGATTTGCCGGATTCTGAAGAGTGGTTTTGGGTCGGTGGATGTCAGTCCACTACTCAACGCTCGCATCTGCTCCGCGCTTGACGGTTGCGCGGAGTGAACCCATTGACGGGGGTTCATAATGGCCAAAAGTTTTTTGTTATGGACCCCGTTTCAACATACGACCTGATCTACATCTTCGCCTTCTGCCTGGGCGGGCTGGGGTTTGCAGTGGGCCCATTCATCGTGGTTTATCTGCTCTCGCCACGGAGGCTGCGCGAGTCGGCCGGGAAAAACGGCCAGTTCGTCGAGTGCGGCATGGTGCCGATCGGCGATGCGTGGATCCGCTACAGTGCGCTGTACTATCTTTACGCGCTGGTGTTTGTGGCCTTTGCGGTAGATGTACTTTATCTCATTCCTGTGGCGTTGGTTTATAATCGCCTGCCTCAGTACCCTGTCCGCGACTTCGTGGAAGTGGTGATTTTCATCGGTATTTTGTCCCTCGTGCTCGTTTACGCGGCCAAGAAAGGAATCTTCGAATGGAAACGCCGGTAGATACTTCGCAGATCGTCAAGTTTGCCACGCTCGACGACCTTCTCGCGCTCGGCCGGGCGAACTCGCTCTGGCCGCTGACCTTTGGTCTGGCCTGCTGCGCCATTGAAATGATGGCGACCGGCATGGCGCGTTTCGACCTGTCGCGTTTTGGCGCGGAGGTTTTTCGTCCATCGCCACGCCAGGCCGACGTGATGATCGTCGCCGGCACGGTGAACAAGAAAATGGCGCCGGCGATCAAGACGCTTTACGACCAGATGCTGGAGCCGAAGTGGGTGATCGCGCTTGGCAACTGCGCCATCTGCGGCGGCCCGTTCGTCTATCCCAACCAGTACTCGGTCGTGGAGGGCGTAGATAAACTATTCCCGGTCGATGTGTATGTGCCTGGTTGCCCTCCTCGCCCCGAAGCCCTCATCGAGGGCATTTTGGAGCTGGAGAAGAAGCTCACCGGCAAACGCCGGTTCCCGGAGGTGAAAATCCCATGAGCGTGACCGCCGAGCAACTCGCCGCGGAATTCGCGCCGCTCGCCGCGGCCGATTTCATCCCGCTGCCACCTCTTCCGAAGCCCGTGCCGCCCAAACCGGCTCCGGCTGCCGCTCCTGCGGCGCCTGCTGCCGATGGCACGCCAGCTCCCGCACCTGCGCCGAAACCTGCGCCGGCGCCTGCGGTCCCCGTGGCTCCGCCGCCTCCCCCGCCGAAGGCTGTCGATGTCTACAATTTCGCCGAAAAGGGCTTTCATTTCGAAGCCACGGTGCCGGCCGACAAGGTCGTCGAAGCCGCCCAGATTTTGGACCGGCACGGGTTCGCGATTGATGCCGTGACCGGCATGGATTGGCTCGACCAAGGCTTGATGGAGGTCGTCTACGATTTCCTGCATTTTCCCACCGGGCTCCGTGCCGTCGTAAAGGCCCGCATCCCGCGTGCGAAGCCGGAGATCGCGACGATTTCGGGCGTGTTTCCCGGCGCAAACTGGCACGAACGCGAGACGCACGACATGTACGGCATCGAGTTTATCGGCCATCCCGACATGACGCCGTTTCTCATGCCGGAGGACTCCACCGACCACCCCTTGCGGAAGGACTTTAACCCGTGAAGGCGCTCAATCTCATCCCCGTTGGCGATCCCGCCGACGAGACATTCACGCTCAATCTTGGGCCACAGCATCCCGCCACACACGGCGTGTTGCGCGTGAAGCTCGTGATGGACGGCGAGTATATCACCAGCGCCCAGCCTGTCATCGGCTACATCCACCGGATGCACGAAAAGATGGGCGAGAACCGCACGTGGGCGCAGTACCTGCCCAACACGAGCCGCGTCGATTATCTTTCCGCGATGACCTACACGCACGCCTTCGTCGGCGTCGTGGAGCGTGCGCTGAAGATCGAGGTGCCGCAGCGCGCCGAGTACATCCGCGTGATCACCTCGGAGCTCAACCGCATCGCGAGCCATCTGGTCGGCTGGGGCGCCTGGGTCATGGATCTCGGCGGGTTCACCCCGATCCTCTACGCATTCGACGACCGCGAAAAGATCCTCGACCTGCTTGAGGGCATCTGCGGCTCGCGCCTGACGTTCTGCTATTACCGCTTCGGCGGTTTGTGCAACGACGTGGACGAAGCCTTCGTCTCCGGCACCAAGGCCTTCGTACCGTACATGCGCGAGCGCATGAAAATGTACAAGCGCCTCGTCACGGATAACATCATCCTCCGGAAGCGCCTCGAGGGCATCGGCCCCGTCAGCGCCGAGATGTGCCGTCGCTACGGTGCGTGCGGTCCTGTGCTGCGCGGCTCCGGCGTCGCCTACGACGTGCGCAAAGCCGAGCCGTACTCGGTGTACAAGGATTTCGATTTCGACATCCCGCACTATCCGCAGGGCGACTCCATGGCGCGCTATCTGGTGCGCATGGATGAGATCGAACAGAGCCTGCGCATCATCGAGCAGGCCATCGCGAAACTTCCCGACGGCCCGACCATGGGCAAAGCGCCCCGCATCGTGAAGCTGCCGGTCGGCGATTTCTGCTACGCCACGGAGTGCGCACGCGGTCGCCTGCTCGTGCGGGTGACCAGCGACGGCAAAGAAAATCCCTACCGCGTGCGCCTTCGCACGCCGTGTTTCACCAACCTTTCCCTCTTCGAGGAAGCGTCCAAGGGCATGCTCCTAGCTGACGCGATCGCCTTCATGGGCAGCCTCGACCTCGTCATTCCTGACATCGATCGATGAGCGCCATATTCGATTATCTCACGCAGGAACCAGTCTGGTTCTACGTGCGCCTCGTGTTGTTCCTCGTGGGCACGCTCGCCTTCGTGGGCGCCAACGCCGCCTACCTCGTGTGGGTGGAGCGCAAGGGCGCGGGCCGCTTCCAGCGCCGCCCCGGTCCCGACGAAGCCGGCCCGTGGGGCCTGCTCCAGCCGCCGGCCGACGGCATCAAGCTCATGGCCAAGCAGGTCATGACGCCTCCCGGCGCCGATGCGCTGCTCTTCCGCCTCGCGCCCGCGCTGGTGCTCATGCCTCCGATGATGTGCCTGGCGGTCATTCCGTTTGGCGACAAGCTCCTCGCCTGCGATCTCAACATCGGCCTGCTGCTGGTGTTCGCCTTCGGCTCGATCAACGTCATGGCGCTGATGCTCGGCGGCTGGGCCTCGCGCAACAAGTACGCGATCATCTCCGCGGCCCGCGTCGTCTCGCAAAACGTCGCCTACGAAATCCCCATGCTGCTCGTCGTGATCACGCTGCTCATGATCACCGGCACGATGAATCTCAACGAGATCATCCACCAGCAGGCCGGCGGTTTCTGGCAGTGGAACATCGTGCGCGGCATCTGGGATTTCCAGGCCGGCCACATCGGCGGCAACATTCTCGTGCCGGTCACGTTCCTGATTTTCTACACCTGCATGCTCGCCGAGACCAACCGCGCGCCGTTCGACATGGCGGAGGCGGAGAGCGAGCTCGTCGCCGGTGCCTTTACCGAGTACGCGGGCATGGGCTTTGGCGTCTTCTTCATGGCGGAGTACGCCAACATCGTCGTCGGCTGCGCGCTGGCCACGTTGCTCTTCCTCGGTGGCTGGCAGAGCCCGATTGGCACTGTGCCGGCGGAGTGGGGCTGGTGGGGCACCTTGCTCGGCACCGGATTCTTCTTTGCGAAGATGTACTTCCTCATCTTCTGCGTGGTCTGGATCCGATGGACCTTCCCGCGCACGCAGTTCTACAACCTGCTCAATCTTTCGTGGAAGATTCTCATCCCGGTCTCCCTCGTCACGCTCCTGCTGACGGCCGGTTTGCTCAAACTGCCCAACCTTTTCTGAGCACATGAAAACTTTTTGGGAAGTCCTCCTCGGTCTGAAGAGCCTGTTCACGGGTCTGAGCATCACCATCCGTGAATTCTTCAAGCCGACCATCACGACGCACTATCCGCGCCAGACCGAGACGATCCCGGCGCGTTTCCGCGGCCACATCCAGTTGACGCAGAATCCCGACGGCGGGGCCTCGCTGTGCATCGCCTGCAAGTCCTGCGAGCGTGCCTGCCCGAGCGCATGCATCATCGTCGAGGGCGTGAAAAAGACCGATGGCCCCGGCAAGACGGTCAGCGAGTTCCGCCTCGATTTCGGCACCTGCAGCCTCTGCGGCCTCTGCATCGAGGCCTGCCCGGTGAAGCCGGTGAAGGCCATCGAATTTACCAAACGCTACAACCTCGCGAGCACGACCAACGACTACGCCGACATGGACCTCGTGCAGCGATATAAAGATTTGCAGGCAAAAAAATCATGAACCTGACCCCGCTTCTCGCGGTGGCGGCTCCCTCGGCCAATCCCGCCTCCAACTGGATCACTCTCGGGCTGTTTATCATGTTCGTCGCGACGACCGTCGCCGGCGCGCTGATCGCGGTGAACACCGTACGCATCATCCGCAGCGTGAGTGGCCTCGCGCTGGCGTGCGTCGGCCTCGCCGGCCTGTTCTATTTCCTCCACAGCCCGTTCCTCGCGCTGATGGAAATCCTCATCTACATCGGCGCGGTCTGCGTCACGATCATCTTCGGTGTGATGCTCGCCGAGCCCGACGAGCCGGCGCCGGAGACGCACAAGCGCCCTTATCCGGTGATCGCTCCGCTCGTCGCGGTGGTGATCGCGGCCGGCATTTTCGGTGGCCTCGCCAAGCTCGCGCTCGGCCACAAGTGGGAAGCCCCGGTGGCCAAGATCAACGACGGCTCCGTCGCCGCCATCGGCACCTCGCTGCTCTCCACCTACAGCATGGCTTTTGAACTGATCTCGCTCGTGCTCCTCGTGGCCATCCTCGGGGCGCTTGTGATTGCCCGCGGCGGGAGGACCAAAGAATGACGCTCGCACACCTCTACGAACAACCCGACGTCTATCTCGTCGTCGCCGCGTTTCTGCTGGCGACCGGGATCTTCGGCCTGATGCGCCGCCGCACCTTGATCGGCATGCTCATTTCCGGCGAACTCATCTTCGCCTCCGCCGGCCTGAATTTCGTGGCGATGAGCCGCTTCGTCTCGCCCGATCCGGCCGCCGGTCAGATCGCCGTCCTTTTTCTGATGGGTATCGCGGCCGCTGAGGTCGCCATCGCGCTGAGCATCATCATCGCGGTCTATCGCAATTACCGCTCCATCGTCTCGAAGGAGCTGTCGGAGATGAAGGGCTGAGCCATGGAAAACGTCACTGATTACCGGCTCGTCCTCGCGTTGCTCGCGCCTCTCGCAGGCGCCGGCCTCGTCATGGCCACGGGCAAGAAACCGAATCTCCGCGAAGCCTGCTCGTTCGTCGCGGCGCTTACGCTCTTCGGCCTCACGTTCTCGCTGGTCCCGGCGATCAAGGCCGGCCAGACGCTGCACTACACGCTGTTTCAGCTGCTGCCGGGCCTGAGCTTCTCGCTGCGCGCCGACGCGCTCTCGATGATCTTCGCGCTCGTCGCCTCGTTCCTGTGGGTGCTGGCGGTGTTTTACTCGGCTGGCTACATGCGCGGCCACCACGAGGAGAACCAGACGCGTTTCAACACCTGCTTCGCGCTCGCGATCTTCGGCGCCATCGGTTGCGCCTTCTCGGCCAATCTCCTCACGCTTTATCTCTTCTACGAGATCGTGAGCGTCTGCACCTATCCGCTCGTCGCCCACCATCAGGACGAGGAAGGCTACGCGGGCGGCCTGAAGTACATCACGTACCTCACCTCGACGGCCAAGGCTCTCATCTTCCCGGCGATGGCGCTCATCTACGTGCTCTCCGGCACGCTCGATTTCGCGACCAACATCCACACCGGTATCCTGCCCGCGGGCGTGCACAACGGCGTGATCATCGCGCTCTACGCTTGCTGCATCCTCGGCTTCGCCAAGAACGGCATCATGCCGCTCCATAGCTGGCTGCCGAGCGCCATGGTGGCGCCGACCCCGGTCAGCGCGTTGCTCCACGCCGTGGCCGTCGTGAAGGTCGGCGTGTTCTCCACGGTGCGCGTGATGCTCTACGTCTTCGGCGTCGATCTGATGGACAAGCTCCACCTCGGCACCGCGACCGCCTACTACGTTTCGTTCACCATCCTCGTGGCGTCGATCATCGCGCTCTCGAAGGACAACCTGAAGGCGCGGCTCGCGTACTCCACGGTCTCGCAGCTCTCATACATCATCCTCGGCGTGGCGTTGCTCACGCCGGCAGGCATCGCCGGCGGTCTCTTCCACATCGCGGCGCACGCCTTCGCCAAGATCACGCTCTTCTTCTGTGCCGGCGCGATCTTCGTCGCCGCCCACAAAAAGGACATCTCCGAGATGAGCGGCCTCGGCCGCTCGATGCCGTGGACCTTCGGCGCCTTCGCGCTCGCCGCGCTGAGCATGATCGGCGTGCCGCCGGTCGGTGGCTTCGTCTCGAAGTGGCATCTGCTCGTCGGTGCGATGGACGCCAACTCCATCGGCATCCTTTGCGTGTTGATCGCCTCCACGATCCTCAACGCCGCCTATTTCGTCCCCGTGGTCTATAAAGCCTACTTCGGCCAGGTGCCGGCGGCGGCCCATGGCCACGGTGAGCATCACCACCAAGGCGAGGCGCCGCTCTCGATGCTGATTCCCCTCTGCATCACCGCGCTCCTCTCCGTCGCTGTCGGCGTCTTCCCCGACTTCTTCATGCAATTTGCCCGGGCTGTTGTGTCATGAACCTCGTTCGTCTCATCGATTTCCTGCGCGATCGCCTGCCGTTGGTGATCCGCATCTGCTGGGTGATTCTCGGCCTGCTGGTCGTGATCGACGCCATTCCGGCGCTCGTGGACAAGCACCACGCGCACACCGCGCCGGAGCACATCCCCGGCTTCTGGTCGGTCTTCGGCTTCCTGGCCTGCACGATCATCATTTTCGTTTCCAAGTGGTTTGGCCACTCGGGCATCATGAAGCGGGAGGATTTCTACCGTGAATAATTTCTGGCTTCACCCCGCGCTGATCATGCTGGTCGGCGCCCTGATCGCCCCGCTCGTCCCCGAGCGCCTGCGCAAGGGCTGGCTGCTGCTCGTCCCCATCGCCGCGTTTGCACGCGTGTTCTCGATGTCGCACGGCACCTTTGGCGAAGTCCGCTTCCTCGACTGGACGCTGACCTTCGGCCGCGTGGACCGCCTCAGCCAGGTCTTCGGCTACATCATGAGCCTGATGGCGATCATCGGCACGCTCTACGGCCTGCACGTGAAACGCACCGCCGAGCACGTCGCTGCCTGGACGTACGTCGCCGGCTCGCTCGGCGCCATCTACGCCGGCGATTTCCTCACGCTCTTCCTCTTCTGGGAACTCATGGCGCTGGCCTCGACGTTCCTCATCTGGTTCCGCGGACGCGAGCGCTCGCTCGGTGCCGGCTATCGCTACCTGCTCGTCCACATGGCCGGCGGTGTCGCGCTGCTCGCCGGCATCATGCTGCACTACAAGGCCACCGGCTCGCTCGCTTTCGTGTCGCTCGACGTCGCCAACCCGACGCTTGCCACGTATCTGATCGCCGCCGGCTTCCTGCTCAACGCCGCCGTGCCGCCGCTTCATGCGTGGCTGCCCGACGCCTACGGCGAGGCGACCTTCAACGGCTCCGTCTTCCTCTGCGCCTTCACGACCAAGACCGCCGTTTACGCGCTCATCCGCGGCGTGCCCGGCTTGGAAATCCTCGTGCCGATGGGCGTGATCATGGCGCTGTACGGCGTCGTGTACGCCGTGTTGGAAAACGACAGCCGCCGGCTGCTCGCCTACCACATCATCTCTCAGGTCGGCTACATGGTGGCCGGCGTCGGCCTCGGCACGGAGCTCGCCATCAACGGCGCCTGCGCCCACGCCTTCGCGCACATCCTCTACAAGGGCCTTCTCTTCATGGGCTGCGGCACCGTGCTGCACATGACCGGCGAGAGCAAGTTCACCGGCCTCGGCGGCCTCTATAAGAAGATGCCGTGGACGTTCCTCTTTACGCTGATCGGCGGCCTCTCCATCTCGGCGTTCCCGTTCTTCAGCGGCTTCGTCAGCAAGTCCATGATCGTGCAGGCGGGCTTCGAGGACCACAAACTCTGGGTCGGCTTCCTGCTCATGCTGGCCTCCGCCGGTACGTTCCTGCACACCGGCCTGAAGGTTCCGTACTTCATCTGGTTCGGCAAAAACAACTGCTCCAAGCAAACCTGGGAGCGCGCCGCCGATCCGGGCTGGAACATGAACGCCGCCATGGCGATCACCGCCTTCCTCTGCATCTTCATCGGCTGCAATCCCGGCTGGCTCTACGCCATGCTTCCGTTCCCCGTCGAGTACAACGCCTACACGTCGTATCACGTCTCGGAGACGATGCAGATCCTCCTCTTCACCGCGGTCGGCTTCTTCCTCTTCGTGAAGAAACTCGCGCCCGAGCCGACAATCAGCGTCGACCTCGACTACTTCTACCGCAAGGGCGGTCAGGCCTTCCTCTGGCTCGCGAAGAAACCGATCCAGTGCATCGACACCTGCGTCGGCGAACTCTACCGCGTGGCCGGCCTGATCCCCGCCATGAAATTCTCGCGCGACGTCGGCATCTTCGACGGCGCCGTGATCGACGGTTTCATCGACGGCCTGGCCTCCACGGTGCGCAACATCGGCGGTCGCCTGCGGCTCGCCCAACGCGGCGCGCTCCAGGAGAACCTGACGATGGCCTTCGCCCTCGGCGCGCTGCTCCTCCTCGGCATCCTGTATTTCCTCTAACGCTTTCGCGAGATGACTTCTCCCGGACTTCTCAGCATCCTGATCTTCGCCCCGTTGGCCGCTGCGGCCGTCGCGGCGCTCTTGCGCAGTGAACGCGCACAGCGCTGGTGGGCGCTCATTGCGACCACCGCGCTCGCGCTCTACTCGCTGCGCCTGTACACCGGCTTCAACGCCGACTCTGCCGCTTTCCAGTTCAAGGAAAACGTCGAGTGGTTCCCGCGCCTCGGGCTCAACTACGCGCTCGGCGTCGACGGCATCAGCGTGCTGCTGGTGCTGCTCACCACGATCATCGCGCCGCTGTGCGTGCTCGCCTCGTGGACGTACATCAAGACCCGCGTGAAGGAGTTCATGGTCTGCATGCTCGTCATGGAGGCTGCGATGGTCGGCGTGTTCTCCGCGCTCGATGCGATCCTCTTCTTCGTCTTCTGGGAATCGATGCTCATCCCGATGGCGCTGATGATCGGCGTCTGGGGCGGCCCGCGTAAGATCTACGCCTCGCTAAAATTCTTCATCTACACGATGGCGGGCTCGATCTTCCTGCTCGTCGCACTGATCGCGCTGCGCCTGCACACCGGCAGCTTCAGCATCCCCGGCATGATGGGCCAGCCCTACAGCCACACCTTCCAACTCTGGGTGTTCGCGGCCTTCTTCCTGTCGTTCGCGATCAAGGTCCCGATGTTCCCGTTCCACACCTGGCTGCCGGCGGCGCACGTCGAGGCGCCCACGGCGGGCTCGGTCATCCTCGCCAGCGTGCTCCTCAAGATGGGCACTTACGGCTTCCTCCGTTTCGGCCTCACGATCACGCCCTTCGCCGCGCACCACTTCGCGCCCGCGCTCATGTGGCTCTCCGTCGCCGGCATCGTGTATGGCGGTTGCGCCGCGCTCGCCCAGTCCGACATGAAGAAACTCGTGGCCTACTCGTCCGTCGGCCACATGGGCTTCGCCACGCTCGGCATCTTTTCGCTCAACATGAACGGTATCGAGGGCTCCACGCTCATCATGCTCAACCACGGTGTGACGACCGGCGCGCTCTTCATCTGCGTCGGCTTCATCTACGAGCGCATCCACACCCGCGACCTCGCGCAGGCGGCCGGCATCGGCAAACGCCTGCCGATCCTCGCCACCTTCCTCGGCGTGTTCTGCCTCTCCTCGATGGCGTTCCCCGGCACCAACAGCTTTATCGGCGAGTTCCTCGTCATGACCGGCGGTTTCGCCGTCTCGAAATGGGTGCTCGTCTGCGCGGTCCCCGGCATCGTGGCCGCCGCCGCCTACAATCTCCGCATGCTGCAACGCCTCGCGTATGGCGGCACGCAAAACCCCGACCACTCCGGCCTCGCGGACCTCAACTTCCGCGAGATCGTCACGCTCGCGCCGCTCCTCGTCTTCGTTTTCTGGATCGGCCTCCAGCCGCAGCCTTTCGTTCGCGTGATGCACGCCACCGTGCAGCACCTGCTTGAACAAGCCAACCGCTTCTAGTCCGTCGCCATGACCTCGTTCCTACTGGCTTTTCTTCCTGAGCTCGTGCTGCTCGCCGGGGCCCTCGGCCTCTTCTGCGTGACGCTCGGCGAATCGCAGGGCGCGCTGGCGCGCCGGCTCACCCTGATCGTCGGCCTCGCCGCCGCCATTGCCGCCGTGATCGGCGTCGGGCAACACGCCGTGCTCTTCGACGGCGCCTACCGCGTCGATGCGTTTTCCCAACTGCTGAAGGTCGTGCTCCTCGGCGGCTTCGTCGGAGTCGCGCTGCTCAGCGCCGATCTCCCCGACATCCGCGCCGGCATCAAGTCCGAGTACTTCCTCTTCCTGACGCTCAGCGCCATCGGCCTCGTCACCCTCGTGAGCTGCGTCGATGCGCTCACGATGATCGTCGCCCTGGAGCTCTCGTCGTTCCCGCTCTACCTGATGGTGGCGATGCGCCGCGAGCGCGCGGGCTTCCGCCTCCAGATGGAGTCGGCCATCAAGTACATCATGTTCGGCGTCGCCGCCAACGGCATCATGTTCTTCGGCCTGAGCTATCTCTACGGCCTGACCGGCACGACCTCGTTGCCCGGCATGGTGGAGAAACTCGCCCCGCTCTTCGCGACCTCTCCGCTGGCGACCGCCGGCCTCGCGATGACCTGCTGCGGCCTCTACTACAAACTCGCCGTCTTCCCCTTCCACTTCTGGACGCCCGACGTCTATCAAGGCGCCTCCAACGAGACCGCCGGCTTCGTCTCCACGTTGCCCAAGCTCGGCGCCGTCGCCGTGCTCGTCCGCCTCGTCTCGCTCGCCGGTCCGGACAACCACACCGTGGCCACGCTCCTCACGGGCCTGGCGATCGCGTCGATGTTCTACGGCAACCTCGTGGCGCTCGTGCAAAAAGACTTCAAGCGCCTGCTCGGCTTCTCCGGCATCGCGCACGCCGGCTACGCGCTGGTCGGTCTCGTGGCGCTCAACGCCACCGGCTTTTCCGCCACCATCTTCTACATCTCCGGCTACGTGCTCATGGTGCTCGCCTGCTTCGTGGTGATCACCCGCGTGTCGCGCGACGGCACCAACATCGCCATCTCCGACCTCGCCGGCTTGCACCGCCGCTCGCCGCTCCTCGCGGTGACGCTGCTCGTGGGTGTCTTTGGCCTCGCGGGCATCCCGCCCTTCGTCGGCTTCATGGCGAAACTCGGCCTGCTGACCGGCGCCCTCGCGCAAGGCCACCTGGCGCTCGTCATCATCGCGATGATCAACTCGGCCATCGCCGTTTACTATTACCTGCAAGTGGTGCGTCAGGCGGTCTTTGGCGAAAAGACTGCCGAGGTCGCCCCGATCCAGCTCGACCTCGGCACGCGCGTGCTGTGCGTCGCCCTGATCGCCGGCATCGTCTTCTTCGGCGTCGCGCCGACCGGCCTAGTCGATGCCTACTACGCCGCCCTAGCCAGCATCAACCTGCCCCTGTAAACGCCTCCGCCCCGCGGACAGTTTTCCCACAATCTCACGGCCCCGTTTTTCCGGGGCCGTTTTTGTTGGGGGTGGTGCTACACTGTAGCACTCCTTCCCGCTTCCATTTTCGCACGGGTCGTCTCACTTTCGGCGTCCGCCCCCCATTGTTCGAATAAGCCTTTCGCAACATCGATAGAAAGCCGGCTGAAACATTTTTCCCCATGCTGTACAAACTTACTCAATCATCCGGCGCTCGCTTTGAGGCCATTGATCCTATCGCTTTTGAGGGGTTCCCCAAGGAAAAGGCGCTGGAGGATCTCATTGCTCAGAACCTCTGGGATGTCCTTTTCGAAAATAACAATCTCATGTCGATTCGCCAAGAGCGTGCATGGCAGCCCGAGGCCGACATTTATGCTCTCAACCGGCAGGGCGACCTCGTGATTTTCGAGCTCAAGCGTGACGCAGCCGGCAACGGAGCCGTCCATCAAGCGCTCCGCTATTGCGAGCAGGCGTCACGGTATCGATACGAGAAGCTGGAAGAAATGCTTCGCAAGTACCGAAAGGACGACTCGCTCTGCCTGAGTAAAGAGCACAGTGTGGCGTTCGACCTGGAACCGGCTCTGCCTGAGTCGCAGTTTAATATCCGACAACGGCTGGTCATAATTGGCACCGCCGGGGATACGGAACTGATTCGGAATGTAGAGTACTGGCGATCCCGGGGCCTGCCGGTCGATTTCATCCCCTACCGCATCTATCGCATTGGCGGTGAGTCCTTCTTTGAGTTCTTCTCGCTGCCCTATGATCAGCATTCGAATCCGGGCGATGCGAAGGGTGTCATCTTTGACACCAACCGGAGTTACGATGAGGAGGCGATCTGGTACATGTGTGAGCACAGTCGTGTTGCTGCCTTTGGCGGTATCCAGGGCATTGTACATTCGTTCAACAAGGGCGACATTGTCTTCCTATACCACAAAGGATCGGGAATCGTTGCCGTTGGAAAGGTGAAGAGCGACGTGAAGGCGGATGAAGTTAAGGATGCTCTCTACCGTGATCTGCAATGGATGACTCCCGTTCCAAGAAAAGGCGCAGAGCTGCGTGCGATGTCGGCAGCGCAGATCAAAGATACAATGGGGTTTAACTTTTGGTGGGCAAAAACGATGAAGCCCCCATTTCTGAATAAGGAAGAGTCGCTAAAGCTGTTAGGCGCTTTGAAGGCCATTCTGGCCTGAATCGACCTAGGTTTTTCTGGCGGCCTCGATGGAGGCCGGCAGGCCCGGCTCGCGGACCTGCCTTGCTTCGTCTGCGCGGACGGGCTCATAGTCCGGCGCGACCTATGAGCGACGAATCTGCCTCACAACCTCCGCCTGGTGGCCAGTTCCTCGTCTACCGCACCGAGGATGGAAAGCTGAAGATCGACGTGCGTTTCGAGGGCGAGACCGTCTGGCTCTCGCAGGCGCACATGGCGGAGCTGTTCCAGACCACGAAGCAGAACGTCAGCGCGCACATCCAAAACATATTCGAAGAAGGCGAGTTGCTGGAGGATTCAGTAGTAAAGGAATCCTTGACTACTGCCGCTGACGGGAAGCGCTACACCACGAGATTCTACAATCTCGATGTGATCATCTCGGTCGGTTACCGAGTGAAATCGCTTCGCGGTACTCAGTTTCGCATGTGGGCCACGCAGCGGTTGCGCGAGTATATCGTCAAGGGCTTCGTGCTCGACGACGAGCGGTTGAAGAACCCCGACGCGCCTTTCGACTATTTCGAGGAGTTGCTCCGCCGGATTCAGGACATCCGGACCTCGGAGCGGCGCTTCTACCAAAAGATCACGGACATCTACGCGACCAGCATCGACTACGATCCGACGCAGGAGGTCAGCATCCGCTTCTTCAAAACCGTCCAGAACAAGGTGCACTGGGCGATCACGGGCCAGACCGCTGCGGAGATCGTGCACTCCCGGGTGGATGCCACCAAGCCTAACATGGGGCTGACGAACTGGCGCGGTGCGACAATTCGCAAGCAGGATGTCGGCACCGCCAAGAACTACCTCGGCGAAGAAGAGCTGGCGGCGTTGAACAATCTGGTCGAACAGTACCTCGTTTTTGCCGAAGGCCAGGCGATGCGGCGGGTGCCCATGCACATGGCCGACTGGGTGAAGAAACTGGATGGCTTCCTCACGCTCAACGAACGCGAGATTCTCACGCATGCCGGAAGTATCTCGCACGAGGTTGCGGTCGAGAAGGCCGAGCTGGAGTACGACAAATTCAAGGCGGCGCAGGCGGCGTTGCCTCGCCCGGTGGACGCCGATTTCGAGCAGGTAGCCCGGCAGGTGCTCAAGTTGCCCAAGCCGAAGCCGTCGAAAAAGGGGTGATTGGCTCCTCGGGGGCGTTGCGTGTGCGGCGGGGTGGCGGCTGGCGCGTGCGTTTTGGGGGCGCGGCGTCGGCTTCGAGGCGGCGCGGCAGGCGGTGGACTTTGGGTTCGGGCAGGCGGGGCTGGACGAGTTGGTCTCGTTTACGAGCTGTGGGAATCTCCGTTCGCGTCGCCTGATGGAGCGCCTGGGCTTTGTCCACGATCCCGCGGGGGATTTCGCTCATCCGAATATCCCGGCGGGGCATGAGCTGCGTCCGCACGTGCTCTATCGGAAACGGGAGCCTCGGCGTTGAGGGCAGTCGCCCCGGCGCGCGTGTGGCGGTCGGGGCGTGGTGCGGGCGCTCAGAGGGCGCCGGCGTTTTTCGCGAGGTAGTCGGCGACGCCCTTGGGGCTGGCGGTCATGCCGGGTTTCCCCTTTTGCCAGTTGGCCGGGCAGACTTCGCCGTGTGACTCGTGAAATTGCAGCGCATCGACGAGGCGCAGGGCTTCGTCGACATTGCGGCCGAGCGGGAGGTTGTTGATGTGCGCCGATTGCACGATGCCGGCTTTGTCGATCAGGAAGGTGCCGCGCAGGGCGACGCCGCCGGGCAGCAGCACGCCAAAGGCGCGTGCGATGTCCTTGGTGATGTCGGCGACCATGGGGAATTGGACCTGGCCGAGTCCGCCCTTATCGACGGGTGTATTTTTCCATGCGAGGTGGGTGAAGTGAGAGTCGACGGAGACGGCCACGACTTTGACGTTCTTCTCCTTGAACTGAGCGAGGCGGTGGTCGTGCGCGAGGATTTCGGACGGGCACACGAAGGTGAAGTCGAGCGGGTAGAAGAAGACCAGGCCGTAGTGTCCGGCGAGGTAGGACTTGAGGTTGAACTGCTCGACGATCTCGTTGTTGGGCATGACGGCCGCGGCGGTGAAGTCGGGCACGGGTTGGGTGACGAGGGAGGTCGGGCTGTTGGTGGCGGGTGCGTTGCTCATAGATAAGAGAGGGCCAAGGAAGTATAAGAGAGGGCCAAGGAAGTCGGACGGCGGCGGCGCGCAAACGAGCGCCCCATTTTTCGGCTGCAGGAGACGGCTGGTATTTTCACGTAGCGCCGCCGCTCCGCGAAAGTGCACCGGGCGGCAAAATACGTCGACGCATCGGGGCCGGGACTCTCTTCTGGGCGCGTTTAGGAAACCCCATCCCCTCATGTCGTTCCTTCGTCGTGTCCTGTCCGCGCCCGGTTGCGGCCGTCTCGTTTCTTGGCTGTTGGCGGCCGTTTTTTGCGCGTGCCCTGCGTGGGTACGAGCACAGACCTTCACCGTGACGCCCGAGCGGGCTTCGGCGATTTACATTCCCGGCGAGACGATCCGTTGGGAGGTGGCCGTGGCCGGTTCGGCGACGATGGGCAGTCCCAAATATAAGGTGAAGTCGGGTGGCCTCGACGTGCCCAGTTGGACGCCGCTCACGTTGACGAATGGCAAGGCGACGGTCTCGACGATGGCCGGCACGACACCGGGCTGGGTGTTGCTCGAGGTACAGGGTACCAACACGAGTAGTGCCACGGTGACGGGTTACGGCGGCGCATTGATTTCTCCCGAGCAGATCACGCCTGCTTCGACGGCGCCGGCGGACTTTGACGCGTTTTGGGTGGATAAACTGGCGCAGCTGGCGGCGGTGCCGATGAACGCGGTCGTCACGCCCGGCACGGCCACTCGGAGTGGCGTCGAGTACTCGCTGGTGACGATGGACAACATCAACGGCACGCACATTCGCGGCCAGCTCGCACGACCGACCTCCGGCACCAAGTTCCCCGCAGTAGTCATATTCCAATGGGCGGGCGTTTACGGGCTCGAAAAAGACTGGGTGGAGTGGCGCGCCGCCAATGGCTGGCTGGCGCTCAACATCCAGGCTCACGACATCGCCGTCACCGAGTCCGCCTCCTATTACACCGATTTGGACAAGGGCGCGCTTAGCGGGTATTACCGCATCGGCAATGAGGATCGCGAGACCAGCTATTTCCTGCGCATGTACCTGGCGTGCCATCGCGCGGTCGAGTATCTCGCCACGCGCGACGATTGGGACGGTCGGACGATTGTGGTGACGGGCGCCAGTCAGGGCGGGCAGCAGTCGCTCGTGGCGGCGGCGCTCAATCCCCGCGTCACCGCAGTCGTCGCCGAGGTGCCGGCGGGCAGCGACCAGTGGGGCCCTGATGTCGGTCGACTCGCCAGTTTCCCCACCCAGCTTTCGCAGGCTTGGGACCGCGATCTCGCGAAGGTGCGCCAGGCTTGCCTCTACTTCGACGTCGTCCACTTCGCGCCGAAGATCCATTGCCCGACGCTGATCGGTGCCGGCTTGATCGACACGGTCGTGCCTGCGCCCGGCCTCTACGCCTCCTACAACCAGATCCCCGGTGGTAAGGAGATCGTGCCGATGCCGAAGGCCGACCATCAGGTCGGGCACGATGCCTACTCGACGCGCGCCACTGCGTGGCTCAACGAGATCAAGGCCGCGCAGCCGCCGGTCATCGCGACGGGACCGGTCTCCGCGAGCACGTACGTGGGGCGCAATGCCGAGTTTTCCGTGGCCGCGTCCGGGGGCACAGTTTACAGTTACCAGTGGAAACGCGACGGAGTGGCCATCGCCGGCGCGACGACCGACCGCTTGCAGGTGACGGAGCCTGCAGTCGGCTCCTTTTCGTACACCGTCGAGGTGCGCAGTCTCGGCGGCAGCGTCGAAAGCGCTCCGGCGGTTCTGACGGTGACGAAGCCCACACTGACCGTGCGGGCGGACGACAAGGCCAAGGTCGCCGGCGCGGTCAATCCGGCGCTTTCCTGCACTTACTCCGGCTGGCTCGACGGCGATTCGGTGGCCTCGCTCGCCGAGCTGCCGACGCTCTCCACGCCCGCGACGACAGCCAGCCCCGTTGGCACCTACCCGATTACCTTGAGTGGAGGCACCGACGAAACCTACGCGCTGGTGCTGGAGCCGGGCACGCTGACAGTCGTCGCGAGCGCAGTGGCACCGACGGTCGAAACCCCGCCCGCAGGGGTCACGGCGACGGCCGGCCGGGGAGCACGTTTTTCCGTCGCGGCCAACAGCACGGTGACGCTCGCCTACCAATGGGAGTACTCTGCCGATGGCGGAGCGAGCTGGGGCGCGGCGTCCGAGGGGCCGGAGTTTATCGGCACGGAGACGTCGACGCTCACGGTGCGCACGGCGCCGCTTGCGATGCACGGCTATCAATTTCGCTGCGTGATTTCCGATGGTGCCAATCCCGCGGTGACGACTGCGGTGGCGGCGCTCGCGGTGAAGTGGAGCCAGTTCTCTGCGCTCTCGGCGCGTGCGCCGGCGGGGACGGGCGAGCAGACGCTGATCCTTGGCTTCGTGTTTGCCGGTGGCGGCAAACCGACGCTGGTGCGCGGTGTGGGGCCGGGCATCTCCACGGTGAGCGGGTACATGATGGATCCACAGTTGCGAGTGTACACGTCGGGGAGCGTCGAGGTGGCGAGCAACGACGACTGGCCTGGCTCCCAGGAGTTGATGGACGCGTTTGTGCAAACGGGCGCGGGAGCACTCGATCCTGCCTCGAAGGACGCGGCGCTGCTCCAAAATCTGACGGGCAACGTATACACGGCCCATGTAAGCGGGGCGAATGGCACGACCGGCGTGGCGCTGGCGGAGGCGTACGACGCGGATTTTTCCGACAAGACGAAGCGCCTCACGGCGCTTTCGGTGCGCAATCAGGTGGGCGTGGACGATGCGATTCTGATCGCAGGTTTTGTGATCGCGGGCGATGCGCCGAAGCAGGTGATCGTGCGAGGCGTGGGCCCCGGCATCTCCACGGTGAATGGCTATCTGCGCGACCCGCAGCTGCAGGTCTGGAAGCTGAACACTGTGACGGGTAAATGGACGCTGTCCGGCGAGAACGACGATTGGGACCACACGCTTGCGACGGCGGCGTTGTTCAAGGCCGCGAGCATGGGCGAACTGGGCAACGACTCGAAGGACGCGGCCTTGGTGCTGACGCTGGATCCCGGCATCTACACGGCGCAGGTGAGCGGTGTCGGGCGCACGACGGGTGTCGGCCTCGCCGAAATCTACGAAATGCCATGATTCGCTCCGAGACGCTTCCGCCGGACGGTGGAGGCGTGCGGTGAGTGGGCGTAAAAAAGCGCCGGCGAAAACGTCGGCGCTTGGCTGAAAGTGCGAGGGACGCGGCGACCGCTTATTTGAGGGCGGCCCAGACGCGTTGGACGTCGTCGTGGTCTTCGAGTGCCTGGAGGAACTCGCCGACCTCGGCGCGCGCAGTATCGTCGAGCTCGGGGAACATCTTGGCGACGTAGCCGATTTCGGCCGTAATGACGGACCAGCCATTTTGTTTGAGCCAGGTGGCGGCGCCGTGGATGGCGGTGCGGTCGGTGAGGAAGCGCGCGCCGGTGGCCTCCTCGGGCACGTCGTCGTTTTGCGCGTGGGAGAGGGGTTCGAATTCGTTGGCGCCCGCCTCGATGGCGGCCGCTTCCAGATCGGGACTCGCTGCGGTCGTGTGGGCCTCGACGATGCCGACGTGGTCGAATAGGAATTTGTTGCTGCCGCTCGCGCCGAGAATGCCGCGCTTGAAGAGCACGCGGATTTCGCCGGCCGTGCGGTTGTTGTTATCGGTCATCACTTCGACGATGACGGGCACTTTGTGCGGGGCGTAGCCTTCGAAAACGATGTGATCGAGGACCATGCCTTCGCCGCCGATGCCGGCGCCTTTTTTGATGGCGCGCTCGATGACGTCGCGGGTGACGCTCTGCTTTTTCGCCTTTTCGACGGCGGCGAAGAGGCGCGCGTTGGCCTCAAGCTCAGGACCGCCGAGCTTCGCTGCGACGGTGATTTCTTTGACGATTTTGCCGACCATCTGCCCCTTTTTGAGGTTAACGATCGCGCGTTTAGCGTGGAGCCACTGACGTCCCATAGTGCGTGGGGAGCTTGCGGTTCGGTGGCTGCTCGGCAATGCGGAAGCGCGCTTCCTGTCAGGATTTAATTCGCCGGAGGGCAAACTCGCGCCGGGCCTGGTCGAGCTGGGCGACGGCGTTTTGCACGGAGTCGGCGGCCTGGACGGAGATGTGGCGAATGTCTTGCAACAGCACGGAAAGGGTCGCGTGCATGATCTGGAGATCCTGGTCGATCACTTCGCGGGAGAGCGGAGGGGGGCGGTTGTTCATGCTCGGTTTCAGACGCGCGCCGGCCCGGAATGTTTCCTCCGGTGCAGCGAGGTCGGGTGCCGGCGGGGCCGAATTGTACCGTTGTGAAAAACGCCGTGGTGCGGACCGCGCTGGGGGCGCCCTTGAAACCGAGAGTTGCGCCCGGCGTTTTTGCCCGCTCCAATGCCGCGCTCGTTATTTTTCACCTAATCCGACTCTGAGCTTATGAAGCCTACGGTAAAACCGGTTAATCCTAACTTCTCTTCTGGTCCGTGCTCGAAACGCCCGGGCTACGCGCTGAGCGCGCTGCCGTCCGATATCCTCGGTCGCTCCCATCGCTCCAGCCTCGGGAAGTCCCGGCTCGCCAAGGCGATCACGGAGACCAAGAGCCTCCTCGGCCTGCCCGCCGACTATCGCGTGGGCATCGTGCCCGCCTCCGACACGGGCGCCTTTGAGATGGCCATGTGGTCGATGCTCGGCGCGCGCGGCGTGGACGTTTTCCACTGGGAATCGTTTGGCGAAGGCTGGCTGACCGACATCCGCAAACAGCTCAAGTTGACCGATGTCCGCGAGTTCAAGGCTCCCTATGGCCAGCTGCCCGACATGGCGCAGTACGATGGCACCCGCGACTGCGTTTTCACCTGGAACGGCACGACCGGCGGCGTGAAGGTGCCCAACGCAAACTGGATTCCCGACAACCGCCAGGGCCTGACGCTGTGCGACGCCACGAGCGCCGTCTTCGCGATGGACCTTCCGTGGCCCAAGCTCGATGTCGTGACCTTCTCCTGGCAGAAGGTGCTCGGTGGCGAGGGCGCGCACGGCATGCTCATCCTCTCCCCGCGCGCGGTGGAGCGTCTCAAGACCTACAAGCCCGCCTGGCCGCTCCCGAAGATTTTCCGCATGACCAAGGGCGGCGAGCTGCTCGAGGAGATTTTCGAAGGCTCCACGATCAACACGCCCTCGATGCTGGCCAACGAGGACTACCTCGACGCGCTCGCCTGGGCCAAGTCGATCGGCGGTCTGCCGGGCCTCATCAAACGCAGCGAGGCCAACCTGGCCGTCTTCGAGCAGTTCGTCTCCACGCGCCCGTGGATCCGCTTCCTCGCCGAGAAAAAGGAGCAGCGCTCCAACACCTCGGTCTGCTTCACGCTCGATCTCACCCCTGACCAGGTGAAGAAGATGGTGAAGCTCCTCGAAACCGAGAAGGCTGCCTTCGACTGCGGCGCCTACAAGGATGCTCCGGCCGGTCTGCGCTTCTGGTGTGGCGCCACCGTCGAAACCTCGGACATCGAAAAGGTGCTTCCGTGGATCGACTGGGCCTACGCCGAAGTGAAGAAGGCCTGAGCCTCTCTCGCTCCAAATAAAAACGCCCGGACATTCCGGGCGTCGTTTTCACAGCGGCCACGCCGAAAAGGTGTGGCCGCTTTGTTTTGGCTCGTGGCGGCGTTACTCCGCCGGCTCGGCGCCAGACTCCTCAGTTTTCGCCAGCGTGGGCTCAAGCTTCTGGCTCTTCAGCCGGATGCCTGCGAGTTTGCTGAGGACGAGGGCGACGTGCTCCGTGGAGACGTCCACGATCGAGTGGCGCTGGTGGATGTCGATCGCGCCGACGATGCTCGCCGGCAGGCAGGTGACGCCGGCGATTTTGCCAACGAGGTCGGCGGGCGTGACGAGCTGTTTGCGGCCGATGTTGAAGAAGACCGGCGTCTTGCCCGGCTCGCGCCCGGTGCGCGCGGGGCGCTCGTACTTTTGCTTGCTGCGCGGGTGGGCGCTCGGAGTGGGCGCGGCGTGAGCCTCGGGCTCATCGCTAGAGTCGTCGGCTTCGGCCTCGGGTGCCGGTTGCGCCGCGCGTGCGGGGGCCGGAGCCCTGGTGGCGGATTTCGGCGTCGGTGTGTCGGCCGTGTAACCGTCGGTTTTTGCGGCGGCGGTGGTGCCCTGGCCTTGGAGGATGTGGATCAACGCGGAGGCGATGTCGGTGCTCGCGTAGCCCTGCTCCAGCAGGCGGTCGATCATGCGGTCCTGTTTGCGGAACTCGCCCGAGTCGAGGGTGGCGCGGAGTTTCTCAAAGAAGACGTTTTCGCGGGCCTCTTCGACCTGGTCGAGCGAGGGGATGTTTTCGCGGCGAATCTTGAGCTTCGCGAAATGGACCATGCTCTGGAGTTTGTAGAGCTCGCGACCGGAGACGAAGGTGAAGGCCTTGCCGG
>Ga0209717_1000777_pt1 | contig 37480 bp, 25 predicted proteins | sample AD_UKC048_MetaG_FD_184418 | JGI IMG/M metagenome (GOLD analysis project Ga0209717, IMG submission 184418) | Active sludge microbial communities of municipal wastewater-treating anaerobic digesters from USA - AD_UKC048_MetaG (SPAdes) (version 2) | ecosystem: Engineered > Bioreactor > Anaerobic >...
GGGGGCGCAGCAGGGCCTGCACCGTTCGCCGAACCACGGTGCGTCCGTCGAGTTTGCGGAGTATCGGGAGTACCGGCCGGGCGATCCGCCGAACATGATTGACTGGGCGGTCTATGGCCGGAGCGACCGATACATGATCCGGCGTTTTCAGGAGGAGACGAACCTTCGCGGGCACGTGTTGCTCGACACGTCGGAAAGCCTGTCGTTCAAGTCGGGTGGCCCCATGACCAAGCTCGAGTACGCGTGCTATCTGGCGGCATCGATGTTGTTCATTCTTGTGAGGCAGGGCGATACCGCCGGGCTGATGACATTCGACGGGGCGGTGAGGGATGGATTCGCGCCCGTTGGCAGCTTTGAGGGATTGAGGCCGATGTTGCACCACCTGGAGAAGACTGTGGCGAAGGGGCCCAGTGACATCGAGGCGGGCCTGCACGAGGCTGCCGGGCGGCTCAAGTCGAGGAGCCTCGTCATCGTGATATCGGACCTGTTGCAACCAGCGGATGGCATCCTGCGAGGCCTGCGACATCTCCAGCACGATGGGCACGATGTGACGGTGTTCCAGGTTCTGGATCCCGGCGAGCTGGAACTGGGGTTGGACGGGCTGGCGGAGCTGACCGAACTGGAGACGGGGCGACGGTTGCTGGTCGACGCGGGGGAGATGCGCGATTCGTATCGGAAGGCCGTTGAACGGCATCTGGACAGGCTGAGGCATGGCTGCACCCAGAGCATGGTCGATTACCTGCAGGTGAGCACGCGTATGCCGGTCGAGGAGGCGGTGCATTTGAGGGCGAGGCGCAGCTGATGCAGTGGTTGATCACGAATCCGCTGTTCGCCTGGATGCTGCCTCTGGCGGCGATGCCGGTGTTATTCCATTTCTTCCTGCGATTTCGGACGCGGCCGGCGGTGTTCTCGACATTCATGTTTTTCGATGACATCGACCCTCGGATGCGGGCGCGGCGGCGGATCCACGAGTGGTTGGTGCTGCTGTTGAGGTGCCTTTTCATTGTGCTGCTGCTGATGGCCTTATCGAGGCCGGTGTGGATGGGGGGCCACGGCGGCGGTCGGACGGCCGCGGTGATGATCGTGGACAACTCGGGATCGATGGGTGGCGGGTTCAGGGACGACATGACGCGATTGCGGGCGGCGACCGACGCGGCGCGCGGGATCGTCGGGCGGATGGGAAATGATGATTTTGCCGGCGTGGTGCTGGCGGTGGATGATCCGACGGTGTCGCTTCCGGCGGAGTTGAGCGCCGACAAGGGGCTGATCCGAACATCGCTGGACCGGATCGTTGAGACGGATGGCAGTGCGGATCCGGCATGGGCGCTGCGGCGAGCGTTCGGGATGCTTGAGGCGGGGAGCGCCGTGGCGAGGGAGGTCCACATCTTCAGTGATCTTCAGGAGGGCGAATGGGGCAGGGAGATCGCCGGGGTGCCCGAGGCACCGGCGGGGACGTTGGTCTTCGTGCATCGGATTCCCGCGGCCGCGCCGGCGAAAGGGAATCTGTCGTTGGCGGGTTTTGGGATGCCCGCGGGGCGGTTGTTATCGGGTCGCAGGGCGGTGGTGCGGGCAAGGATCTCGAATCCTGGGGTGAAAGAGGCCACCGGGGTATTGCACTGGATGGACGATGGTGGGGCGCGCGGGACTGAGGCGCTCGCCGTGGTGGGCGGGACCGAGAAGTCGGTGCCGATGTTGCTGCAACCCGGGGGGCCGGGGTGGCATTGGGTGTACGCATGGCTGCAGGATGACGGATTTGGGGGCGACAACCGGGGTGGCATCGGCCTGGAATACGCGGAGAAAGTGTCGGCGCTTCTGGTGGGAGCCAAGGATGAGTTTGGCGTGTTGCCGCTGGCGCTCTCCCCGTCAGAGGGGGGGCAGCTTTCTGGCATCAGGGTGGAGTTTGGATCGGTGGAGGAGTTGCCTGCCCGGCTGCCGAAGTTGAAGCCTGCGCTAGTTGCGGTATCGCGCGCGGCGCTGGCGGCGGCTGGTTCGGTGCTCGAGCAGTATGTGCGCGGCGGTGGGAACCTTCTGGTGTTGCCCGGGGTCGTGGCGGCGCAGGAGGGTGCGCTGCCCGCATGGGTGGGTGCGAAGATGTCGCGGTTGGAGGAGACCCGAGCGGGCGCGGCGGTGGTTGTCCAGGGGGAGGGCTCGGTCCTGCTGGCGGATATCAAGATGGGACAGGGGCCGGTGTTTGGGGAAGTGAAGGCGTTTCGCTTTTGCCCGATGGAGGCCAACGACGGACGGGAGGCAGTGATTGGGTTGGAGGATGGGCGGACGCTGCTGGTGGCGCATCGGGAGGGGGGCGGCTTCGTTTTTGCCTGCGGCATCGGGTTCGACCCGTCGTGGAGCACACTTCCGTTGAAGGCAGCGTTTCTGGCGATTGTGCAGCGGATGGCGCTTGCGTCGGGGGCGACCGGCACGTCGGTGCAGGGGGTTGTGGCGGGCGAGCGCCCGAGTCATCTGATCGAGGGTTCCAAGGTCGTCATGGTGAAGTCTGTGGCCGGAAGCGCCTTCGAGTGGAAAGGCGAAGTTTCGCTGATGCCGGGGTTTCCGAGGGCGGCGGTGCTCTCGATCCGGGGGGGAGAGCAGGACGCAGTCGTGGGAGTCAGGTCGTCGGAGCGCGAGGGCGTGCCGAGGTATGTTGCGGGGGAACGGGTTCCGGCGCTGGGTGTATTGTCGCACAAGGTTCGGGCCCTGGGTGACGTGCATTCATTTGTGGATTCTATTGCGGATGAGCGGCGGGGCCTGGATCTGTATCCGCAATTGCTGGCGCTGGCGTTGCTGTGCCTTCTGGCGGAGACCTGGTTGGCCAACACGAGGTGGCGAGCCCCATCAGTTCGCGGCGGAGTTCGGAAGCCAGGATTGGCGGGGGGAATTACGTGATCCCGGGGCAGTCGATCCAGTGGCGGGGGCAGATCGATCCGTTGATCTGCGGGTTGCTCGTCCTCGGCATTGGGGTGGGCCTCTGGTGGGGTCACAGGCTATTGGCGGGGCGATCGCGGCATCCATGGCGACTTTTTTGGCCGAAGGTCGCGGTGACGCTGATTCTGGTACTGGTGCTTTTCGAGCCCGTGTGGACCGTGAGGCAGAAGGCAGGGATCCATGGGTCGCTGCTGGTTCTGGTGGATTCGTCTTCATCGATGGAGGTGCGCGACGATGGCAAAGAGTCGCGGCTCGTGCGGGCGCGGCACGTGGTGGAGCGGCTCCGCGGATCGTTGCCCGGCAGACTGGGCATGGATGTCAGAGAATTTGACACGGGCGTGCGGAAGGCGGGTGAACCGCCGCCGGCGGCCCCGGTTCGGGGAACGGATATCGGCGGTTGTCTGGCGATGCTGGAGCAGAAGGGTGAGCTGGCATCGGCGGCGGGCGTGGTGCTGCTGACAGATGGCGGGGATGAATCCCTGGACGAGGTGCGGGCGCCGCCGGTGCCGGTCCACGTCGTTGGGATCGGCGGCTCACCCGATGGCTGGAACGACGTGGCGATCGATCAGGTGCAGGCTCCGGCGACGGTCGAGAAGGGCGTGGGTTTCGATGTCGACGTGGGCCTTGTGGCGCACGGGGCCGATGGGCGGTTTTCCGGGTCGCTGAATGCGGTTGATGTCCGGGTCGAGCGAGATGTCGACGGTGGGGCTGAAGTGGTGGCGTCACAGAAGATCGATCTGTCGCGGAAGCGGGCGCGGGTTCGTTTCAAGGTCGCGGCGCAGGATCCGGGCTTGCAGCGATTCCGTGCGCGGGTGGTGCCGGTGGCTGGGGAACTCTCGGAACTCAACAATGTCAGGCCTTTTGCCGTCAACGTGCAGAAGCGCTCGTTGCACGTGCTGTATTTCACGCGCGAGCTTGGGGTTGAGTTCAAGGCCCTGCGGGCGGAGTTGGGGAGGGATCCTGGCATAGCGTTCACGGCGCTGTTCCGGACGACCAGCGAAAGATTCACGATTCAGGGCGACCGGTTTCCGGGGGACGACATGCTTGGGGCCGGATTTCCTCGCAAGCGGGAGGAACTGGCGCTCTTCGACTGCATTGTGATCGGATCCTTTGAGGCAAGCGATTGGCGCGCCGACCAGATGAAGGCGCTGCTGGAATTCGTTGAGGATGGGGGTGGGGTAGTTTTCCTCGGGGGGGAGAAATCCTTCGCCGCGGGCGGGTATGAAAAGACGGCGCTGGCGCCTCTTTTCCCCTGGCGGATCGAGGAGGGGGACGCGGGCCTGTTGGCCGGATCGTTTCCGGTGTCGATCGCGAGCGTGGGGTTGGGTCATCCGATGCTGGCGGGACTTGATCGGGCATTTTCCGGTGGGCCGGGTCTCGCGAGCGTGAATTTGGCGGGGCCGCTGCGACCTGGGGCGGTGGCGCTGGTCGAGGCGCAGGCGCGCGACCGTGCGGTTGCGGTGGTGGCGGTGCAATCGTATGGGCGAGGCAGGGTGCTGGGCGTGGCGAGCAACACGCTGTGGCAGTGGACGCGTGCGGGGGAGGTCATGCGAGTGGGTTATGGTATCTTTTGGCGACAGGCGATTCGGTTTCTCTCGGGCAAAACAGAGGGCGGGAGGGTTCTCAGCGTGAGTTGGGACAAAGAGCATTATCGGCCCGGTGAGACGGCCGTGGCGACCGTGCGACTAGGGGCCGATCGCGACGCCGAGGGGGTGCGCCTTTCGCCCGCGTTGACGCTGGATGGGAAGAGCCGTCCAGTGAGCTTGGATCCGGGGGGGGCGGACCGGCGGACGTGGACCGCGCAGATGCGCTTTGGCGAGCGGGGAACGTATGAGATTCGGCTTTCGGCCTACGAGGGAGAGCAGTTGCTGGAGACCTACGAGAGAGACGTTTTGGTGGAGGCGCTGCTGCCGGAGGGGAGCAAGCTGGAGATGAGGGCCGGGGATCTGCGGCAGCTTGCGGAACGCAGCGGTGGGGGATACGTGAGCGAGGCGGAGGTCGCCAAGCTGGGCGGCAATTTTGCGGCGACATTGGGGGAGAGGACGGTGGCCAAGGAACTGCCTTTGGCGCAGACGGGGCCGTATTTTGCGCTGCTGGTGATGGGGTTATTGGCCATGGAATGGTGGCTGCGGAGGAGGTCGAACCTTGTCTGACGCCGCACCAGTGGAAAAGTTCTCCAAGATGCAGTTCGATGAGAGGATTTCCTCAATGGGCCCAGCGTGACGTGATGAGTGGGATCGGAGAAATGGGCGAAGGGCGAGCACGGGGTGAGGGCCCTGGGGCGGGTGGCGTGTCGCGGCTGATCGCGCGGGCTAGGAGGCGGATGCGCATCGCGGCGACGCTGAAGGGCACGTGTCGGTGGATCGTGACCGCCCTGGGTCTCTGGCTGCTGTTTTTTGTCGTGGACAATCTGCTGGCTTTACCGGCTGGCTTGAGACTGCCGGTAGCCGTGGCGGGGGGAGCGCTACTGGTTGGTTTTCTGGTGCGCGAGGTGGTGTTGCCTGTGTCGAGGCGACTGCGTCCAGAGCGGGTGGCCATCCTTTTGGAAACGAGGTATGGGATCAAGGACAACCTGCTCATCAATGCCTTTCAGTTTGAGGGGAGAGACTTCGCCCAGGCCGAGGCGCCATTCGCGGGGCGAACGATCACGAACTGCGAAGCGGCCCTGGGGGGATTGGACATAGGGCAACTGTGGGAGGGCCGGAGGCTATGGCCATGGGCCGCCGGGGCGATGGCGGTGCTCGCGGCTTGGCTTGCGTACGCATGGATGTTCCCGATGTTCTTGACGAATGCGGGGCAGCGTTTTGCTCTGCCGCTTGCCGAGATCGCCCCCCCCGGGGCACCGGTGATCACGGTTTCGCCGGCGGGCGATGTCGTGATCGCGGAGGGCGACTCGATCGATGTGTCGGCGGAGGTGATTGACAGGCGACCCCTGGCGCCCGGGCGTGATGCGCCGGCCCGGATCGTTTGGATCGAGAACGCGAAATCGGTACCGGCGGTGAGGGGAAAGGGCGAGGAGGCCGCGATGGTTCCAGCGGAGGGGAAGAGCGGCACATGGACCCACACGTTTGCTGGGGTTCGGCGGTCGTTCGCTTTTCGGGTATTTGCGGCGGGGACGCATTCGGGGGTGGTCACGGTGCGAGTCTTTGCGCTGCCGAAAATCACGGCGTCACTTTTCCGAGTGACCCCGCCGGGATACACGGGGCTGGAGCCGTCGACATCGGTCGGCCCACCGGCGATGCTCTCGACGCTGGCGGGGTCGAGGGTCGAGGTGGAGTTGGCGGTCGAACCGAAGCCGCGCGGAGTGCGGTGGACGGATTCCGCCGGGCCGCTGGATCTGGCGGCGCGTGAGGGCAAATGGCGAGCCTCCCGGCTCGTGTCGGGGGCGACGCCGTACGAGATCGAGGCGCGCATCGTGAAACTGGACCGGAACGTGGTTATTGCCAGATCCCAGCTGCAAGTGGCGCCCGATGCCTCACCGGAGGTGGAATTCGAGTCTCAGGATCGAAATCGATTTGTGTTTCCGGGGACGACGGTTGTCCTTGGGCTGAAGGCGCGGGATGATTTTGGTCTGAGGGAGGTTTGGGTCACGACTCGTCCTGCGGAGGGAGAAGGGTTGTCGCGGTCCGAGGCGAAGCGGTGGGGCTACATGGGTCCTCCAGGGCGGAAGGACGAGGTTCATGAGAGAGTTGGGCTTGCCATTGACCCGGCGCAGTTCCGGGTGGGCGAGGCCTATCTCGTGGAGGCGTGGGCGACCGATTTCAATCCGGCCGGGAAGCCCGCGGTCTCGCGGCCGATCCTGATCCGAATCAGGTCGCCGATGGAGAGTGATTTGGATCGCGGCGATCCCCTGGTGCGCGCGTTCGAGCGGCTCAGGCAATCGCTGGCCGCTCAAGAGCGGGCGATTGGGCTCGCGGGTAACCTGCGTGGGCACCTGGAGGAGGCGGTGGCCAAGCAGGACCTGCACGAGCACCGCCGTGCGATCGGCGAAGCGCAGGGGGCCGGGCTGCAGGCTGCCAAGGAATCGCTGGAGAGTTTTCGCGCGGACGAGGATGGGAAAGCCTATGCGGTGGACCTGGCGCCGTTGGTGGATGGCGAGATGCCGTGGGTGATCGGTGATATTGAGAAGCTGAGCTTGGCGGAAGCCGCCGGAGCCTCGCGGGTGGTGGAGGAGATTCTGAAGCGCCAGTCGCACGTCCGCGATTCGCTGTTGGCGCTTCTTGGGAAAGTGGCCGAAGAGCGGAAAGGGAAGGGGGGCCAAGCGAAGGAACAGGAGGAACCTTCGGCAGCGACTCGTGCGGAGATGGCCAAGGAACTCAAGGCAAAGTTGAATTCGTTTGTCCGCGACCAGGCCAAGATTCTTAAACGGAGCCAAGAGTTGGCCGGGAAGGCGCCCGCGGATCTCTCCAAAGATGAGGAACAGAGCTTGGGCGAATTGGCCCGGCGCGAGGCTGACTGGGCGAAGGATATCAAGAAGAAGGTCGATGCGATCAGGAAGCGGGAGCAGAAGGAGCAGAAGGAGGCAGCTGCGCCCAAGGAGGACTCATTAGCGCGCAAACTGGAAATGGTGTCGGAGGAGGTGCAGTCGGCAGCGAATGCCCTCTACAAGAAGGAGCCGGGCAACGCGGTAGCGCACGAACAGGCGAGCCTCGAGGGGGCGGCCAAGGTGGCGCAAGAACTCGATAGGGAGAAGGACGAAGTGGCCAACGCCGCCAAGCCCGAGGAGAAGGGATCGTCTTCGGCAGAGGAGCGACGGGCGGAACCGCCGGCCAAGTTAGCGGACAAGATTGGGGACTTGCTCGACCAGCAGGCAGCGATCGGAAAAGAGATTGAGAATGTCGTTCAAAAGTTGAGCGACGCTTCGAAAGAGGGTGTCGCCGGGACGGAGAAGGATCTGGCGACGTCGAGTCCTGGAGCGAAGGGTATGAGTGACCTTCCGCTGCCTGGCGAGAAGGAGGTGGGGGGGCGCGCCAGCACAGGGCCTTCCGGTCGCAGCGCCGGACAAATGGTCGGTGAGACCGCGGAAGCGGTTGGGCAGGGGGTGGGTGTGCCCCGGCTGGCCATGACTCCATTCGAGCAGGGCCGGGTCAAGGATGCCGATCCGAAGGATCCGGGAGCCCGGACCGGGGGCGGGAAATTGTCTGGGTTTTCGGGTGTGGGGCTTCGGGGCCCGATGGCTCCGCCGATGGAGGGCGAGGCACCCCGACTCGCCGAGAAGCAGACATTTATCCGCCAGCGCGCGGAGGAACTCGCATTGCGCCTGCGGTCGAATCGCTTGGCGAGCGGCGATCTGGAGAACTCGGTTGCGGCGATGCGGCAGGTGGAGAATGGGCTGCGGGGTGGCGATGGCATCGGTGTGCAAAGTGCCTACAGCCGGGCCCTGGATGCCCTTGAAGAATCGCGTGCGACCATAAGGGCGCAGGCCGGGGTGTTGCGCGAGCGGTCGCAGGTGTCGCCCCGGGAGCGGGACGAAATCACCTCGGGCATGAGGGATGTGATTCCGCAGGGCTACGAGGAGATGACCTCCGCGTACTTTCGGGCGATGGCAGAGGGGGCGGCGGTCGGGTCAGGGGCGCCATAGTGACCCGTTTAAAAAGGCCATCGATTCCCCCAGATGGCGCGCGTGGCCCGATTCGGCCGGGAGGGCCCGCGGCCTCGCGGGCCGCGCATGTCAGGTGCCTTTCGTTACCCGGCGGGATGCGGACGCCGGGGCCGGCGTCCCTCCCACACCCAACGCGGCTGTTGTGTGGGCTTTTCAGCGGGCCGCTGGCGCGGGCCGGAAACAGCACTCGAGATCCATGACCGCGAGCCGAGAGATTCGATCCGACATTGCACGGCACGGCAACGGCTCGTGACCAAGGGCAGGATTGGGCGCGCCGCGCGGGGGACGTTCCCCCGAGAGCTGCGTCGCGAATGCGCGGCCGACCGTGTGTCGAAGACGGGATCAATCCGACAGGCGTATGTCGATGAAATCGACTTCGTAATGGTAGTCGGTCCCGTGCGCACAAATGGCGGGTCCGATGAGGACTTCAGCTGGCAGGGCGATCTCGGTTTTGTCCCGCTGGCGCCATGGACCCGATGGCCCGTCCGTGGAGTCGAAGGCGATCACCGTTTCACCCGCCCTGACGAGCTTAAGCCACACGGGGGCATAGCGCTTTTCGATTTGCTCGGTCTTATAGGCTGGCTCGGTGGCGCCGTCCTGTTGGAGACGCCTCTGAAGGCGCGTGCCAGAGAGGGGTGCGATCATCAGGAAGGCATTCTTGGCACCGGGTTCGGTGGAGGCGCGCAACATGATGCCCGCCTTGTTCCACTGATCATGGCCGCCACGGGTGGCCGCCACTTTTGCGATCATTTCGAGATCGCCGGACGCGCGGCGATAGGCGTAGCAGCAACTATCGGCGTTGGCCCAGACGTCATTGCCCTCGTGCCAGAGGCTGATGGCATCGGGGCCAGCGGAGATCGTCCCGCCATGATTATTTGGGAAGCCGACCTGGAGACTTCGCCACCCGTGGCCGATATCGGTGCCGGAGCCGTCATCTTCTTTGGGCGACGCAACGGCGGTTGGCAGGGATGGAGCCCGGGGTGTGGTTTTGACGGTCGACCGGGCGGCTGCATCGACATCGAGGACGTCGCTATGTGTCGTGCGGGACGCGGCGATGGTTGCGATGCTGATGGTGACGATGGCCAAGGCCGCCGCCGCAGAAGCCCACCGGAGTTTGGAAGCCGATGCGGCGTTGCCGGCGTCCAATGCGAGGTTCTTTGGGCGGGCGGTGGCCGGCGCAAGTGCGATGTGTTTCTTTGCGGTCTCGATCGCCCCGATGAGGTCGAAATACGAAGCAAACCTATCTCTGGGGTCGCGTTGGACGCAGGAGTTGATGATCCACGCGGTTTCTTCCTGAAGGTGGGGGGCGAAGGCTTTTACGGACACTTTCTGGGCCTTGAGGTGTTTCCACGACATGAGTGAGGCGCTGGAGGCCTTGAATAGAGGGCGGCCTGCGGCGGCATGGAAAATCGTCGCGCCAAGGCTGTAGATGTCGCTGCGAAGGTCCTCGGCCTCGCCCTCCAGACGTTCGGGGGCGATGTAATATGGGGAGCCCCACACCAGTCCGCGTTGGCGGCGGGTCTCGTCTACGGGCAGCGACAGGCCGAAATCAACCAGTTTGGCCCGGCCGAACGAGTCGAAAAGGATGTTGCCAGGTTTGACATCGCGGTGGAGCAACCCTTTCGCGTGTGCGGCCTGGAGGCCTCGGGCAACATCGAGCGCTATTTGGAGGATGTCCGCTTCCGGGATGGGACCGGCGGCCATACGACTCTGGAGGGTGCCGCGGTCGAGGAATTCCATCGCGAGATAACAAACGCCATCGCATTGCGCGAATTCGTAGACTTGAACGACATTGGGGTGACTGATGCTGGCGACGATCTGTGCCTCGCGGGCGAAGTCGGAGACGAATTCGGGGTTCGAGAAGAGTTCGCCCCTCAGGAGTTTGACACAGGCGCTTCGGCCCGTGAACGAGTCGATGGTTTCATGGACGGTGCCGAGGCCACCAGAGGCGACCTCCCGGACGATCTGATAATGGCCGAAGAATTGTTCGGGGATAGCGGGGATCGAGCACGCGGGGCACGTCATGCCGGGGCCCCAGGAGTCCGCGTCGATGGTCCAGGCGTGCCGGCATGCGATACACTTGGCAAAGCGCGCGTCGGGGGTCGCGAGCGGCGTTTCCATTGGAAGGGTTTCCCGAACAGGTTCCTCGCTGGCGAACGAGAAAGCAAGATGGGACTGCGGTTCGGAGTCCTACCGCTGGGGCGACTTCGGTTCCGGTCGCCGTCGCCCGCGGGCCGCGCATGCCAGGTGGCTTTCGTTAGCCGTTGAGCCCGAAGCCGGGGACGGGATCGGCAGCGCGAAAGCGCTCGAGCACCTGGTGGGGGGGGAGTTTCGTGAGGTCGGCCGCAAGGTTTTTGTGGAGCCGTTGGCGGTGGATGGGGAGCAGTCCCTCGATGATACGGTGATTGATGTTGCCGGGCGCGGCGAGGTACCAGGCATCGCAGCTCGATTGATCGAGCAAGGACTTTAATTGCTCGAGCTGGATGTTGATCAGCCGGCGCTCCGTCTCCGTGCGGCCGTTGTGGTCCTCCCCTTGGGACATCGAACCACCGCGGACGTTCTTGGCGGAGGGAAAACGGCCCGCCTGGTCGGTCACCTTTTGGCCGAACCGGACGTGGGCATCAACGTTGTCATGCCGGTGCACAGCTTCGAGCCGATCGCTGCCGCCGATTTCATCCCGGACGAGCCTGTATCCGTACAAGCAGCCCAGGTCCATCAATACGATGAGTTTTTTCATGGTGGGTGGATTTCCCCGTGAGATCGGGTTGATTGACACAATTAAATTTATGCCGGGATTGGCCGATTGTCTACTGGTGGGCGATGCGGGATGCGTGAGAATATTCGTGGAGAATATTCGAGGAAATCATTTGCTTTTTTTCGGGGTCAGGCTAGGCAGTTCGCGATTCTGGAGGAATGCGTGTCTGAAGCGAATTTTCTGCGACGTTTGGTTGGGTGGGTGCTTGGGGCACCGCTGGTTTGCGTATTGCTATTGAATGTCGCGCGGCCCATGGCCTCGGCGGCGCCGGGCGGGGTGGTGGACCTGGTTGTGGTCAGTCTGCCGGATCAAGCGTTCGCGGCATTCTCGAACGGGGAGCGGGTGATGCGAGGTCCGATCTGTAGCGGGATGGGTGGTTATGAGACGCGCACGGGGGCCTTTCGGGTGACGAGCAAGCACGAGCACTGGGTGTCCACGATCTACGGGGTGCCGATGCCGCATTTCCTTCGGCTCAATGGCAGTTCGATGGGATTGCACGGCGGCTATTTGCCGGGATTTGCGGCCTCGCACGGATGCGTGCGGCTGACATTCGCCGACGCGGCAACGTTGTTCGGGATCGCGCCTATAGGCACCCGGGTGGTGATCACCGGCGAGAGCACGGCGGACACCAAGGGTGTCAAGCAACCGCGGCAGCGGGTGATCTATTACCGCGTGGTTAGGGGCAAGAAGGTTATTCTGTCGGACAGCGAGGCGAAGCGCCTGGGCCAGATCAAGTCGGGCGATCCCGCTCGGACGAGCAGCAAGGGCCGGTGATGGGGAGATGGTTTAGGCCGGCGTGGATGCGATCGCTGGCCCCCTGGTTTCTTCCCCTGTGGTTCTTCCCGGTTCTGTTGGCCGTGGCATCGCTTGGCGGGATGGACACCTTTCTTGTGGGGTGGTTTGTGTGCCTGTGGGGCGCGGGGGCGGTCATCTGGGCGGTGTTCGGGGTGTTGCGGGGCGAGGTGCCGGCGGGTGACGCGCTGTTGGGCGGGCTGGTTCCGACCCTCGTGATCGCAACGATCACATTCGGCTTGCTGGACTTGGGGCGACGGGTTTTTGGGCCGTGACGTGGTTGGCAAAAGCCCGCCACGCGCCCGGGCGGGAACCGCGGGGCTACTTTTCAGGTGTGGGACTCTGCCGTTTGGCGAGGAGTCGCTCGACGAAGGCGGTGGAGTAGCGACCGCGGCGGAAATCGGGATCATTCATGATGGCCGCGGCGAAAGGAGCCGTGGTCTCGACGCCCTCCACGTGCGTTTCTTTGAGGGCGCGGGCAAGGCGGGCGACGGCCTCTGCGCGGTCGGCGCCCGTTGCGATGACCTTTGCGATCATGGAATCATAGAGGGAAGGAATAGTATATCCGCCATAGGCGTGGGAATCGACCCGGATTCCGGGGCCACCTGGCAGATAGAGCAATCCTATTCGACCCGGGCAGGGGCGAAAACCATTCTGGGGGTCTTCGGCATTGATGCGGGCCTCGATGGCATGGCGGCGGGGCATGGCCTCAAGGACACGTTGTGAGATGGGTTCTCCCGCGGCGATCCTGATCTGTTCCGCCACGATATCTATGCCGTAGACCTCTTCGGTAACCCCGTGTTCGACCTGGATGCGGGTGTTCATCTCCATGAAGTAGAACCCGCCGGATGGATCGACCAAAAACTCGATGGTGCCGGCGTTTTCGTAGTGGACCTCATGGCACAATTTGATGGCGGCACGGCCCATGCGTTTGCGGAGTTCGTCATCCACTGCGGGCGAGGGGCACTCCTCGATGAGTTTTTGGTTCCGGCGCTGGATGGAGCAGTCGCGCTCGCCGAGGCTGACGACCCTGCCGGAACGGTCCGCGAGAATCTGGATCTCGATGTGCCGGGGATCCTCGATTAGCTTCTCGATATAGACGTCGCCGGAGCCGAAGGCCTTTTCGGCCTCGGTGCGGGCGGCGTGGAAGCCTTTGGCGAGGCTGACATCGTTGTGCGCGGGGCGCATGCCGCGACCGCCGCCGCCGGCGGCGGCCTTGACCATCACCGGGTAGCCCAGGCGCTGGGCAACGCGCATGGCCTCCTGCTCGGTGGAGATGATACCGTCGCTGCCGGGAGTGATGGGGACTCCGGCGCGGCGGGCGGCGGCGCGGGCCGCATTCTTGTCGCCCATGGCCCGCATGGCTTCGCCGGAGGGGCCGACAAAGCGGATGTTGCAGCTGTCGCAGACATCGGCGAACTGGGGGTTTTCGGAGAGGAATCCGTAGCCGGGGTGGATGGCATCGACGTCGCCGATTTCTGCGGCGGCGATGATGCGCTCGATTCTCAGGTAGCTGTCGCGCGCGGGCCCTCTGCCGATACAGACGGCTTCGTCGGCAAGCTGGACGTGGATGCTGTCGGCGTCTTCCTCCGAGTAGATGGCGAGGGTCCGAATCCCGAGGTCGCGGCAAGCGCGGATGATTCGAACGGCGATCTCGCCGCGGTTGGCTATGAGGATCTTGTCAAACATGTTGCGCTGCGCCGACCGGGCTCGGCCGGGGTGCCGATCAGTTGGGTCGGATCCTGAAGAGAGGTTTTCCGAAATCGACCGGACGCCCGTTTTCGGCGAGCGCCTCGGTGATGAAACCTCGCGTCTCGGCCTTGATCTCGTTCATCACTTTCATGGCCTCGATGATGCAGACCACGGTGTCTTCGGTGACCTGCTGGCCGATCTCGATATAGTTTGGGGCATCGGGCGATGGGGCACGATAGAAGGTGCCGACCATGGGGGAGAGGATGTCCCGCGAGTCAGTCGGCGCCTCGGGCGGGGGCGGCGGGGCATGGCTGGGCGCCGTTGCCTGCGGAGCGGCGACGGCGACCATCGGAACCGCAGGGGGGCGATCAACTTCACGGCGGATGCGGATGCGGGATCCCTCGCGCTCGAGATCGAACTCCGCGAGTCCATTCTTTGCCATCAATTCGATGATGGCCTCGATGTCCTTGAGCTCCATGGGAAAGCGTAACAATGAAGGATTCTTTCGGAGCGTCAAGGGGGACTTATCGCAAGCGGCGCGGACGGGGACGCGCGCGGCGCGTCCTCGGGGCGAACACCTGATCGCTGGGACCGGTGGCTCAGGATCGGTTGCTGGATATCCGCATGCCGTAGAACGAGCGGAAGACGAAGATGAGGCCGAAAACGATGAGTCCGGCGGACACCCAGTGCGCGTACGGGGCGAAGTTCTTGCTGACGGCGATCTCGACGGCGAGGATGCCGAACAGTGTCGTGAACTTGATGATCGGGTTCAGGGCGACCGAAGACGTGTCCTTGAAGGGGTCGCCGACCAGATCTCCGACGACGGTGGAGTCGTGGAGCGGGGTGCCCTTTTGTTTCAGTTCGGTCTCGACAACCTTCTTGGCGTTATCCCAGCAGCCGCCGGCGTTCGCCATGTAGATCGCGGCGAACAGACCGAAGAGGGCGATGGAGATGAGATAGGCGGTGAAGAAGGTGGGGTTGAGGCAGGCGAAACCGAGGGTGAGGCCGAAAATGACCAAGAAGATGTTGATCATTCCGTACTGCGCGTAGACCGTGCAAATGCGGACCACCTCGTTGCTGTCCTTGGCCGAGGCCTTCTCGACCCCGTCGAGCTTGATGTTCTTCTTGATGAAGTCCACGGCGCGATAGGCGCCGGTGGTGACGGCCTGCATCGAGGCACCGCAGAACCAGTAGACGACCGCGCCGCCGGCCATCAGGCCCAGAAGGACCCACGGTTCGACGATGCTGAGCTGCTCGAAGTTCTGCCACCCGAACTCCTTCTTCAGCATGAGGATCAGTGAGAAGATCATCGTGGTGGCCCCGACGACGGCGGTGCCGATGAGCATGGGTTTGGCCGTGGCCTTGAACGTGTTGCCTGCGCCGTCGTTTTCCTCGAGGAACAGTTTGCCGGTCTCGAAGTCCGGGGTGAAGCCGAAGTCATTCTCGATGGACTGCTTGACCCCGGGGAAGTGCTCGATGGTCGAGAGCTCATAGACAGACTGGGCGTTGTCGGTGACAGGGCCGTAGCTGTCGACGGCGATGGTGACCGGGCCCATGCCGAGCATGCCGAATGCGACGAGGCCGAAGGCGAAGACGGCGGGATAGGCCATGGCCTGGTCGAGGCCGAGCGTGCTCGTGACGAAAGCGACCAGCATGAGACCGGCGATGGTGAGGCCCATCCAGAAGGCGGAGAAGTTGCCGGCGACGAGGCCCGAGAGGATGGTCAGGCCGGTGCCTCCCTCCTTGGTGGCGTCGACGATCTCGCGGCAGTGGGCGCTCTTGGTGCTAGTGAAGATCCGGGTCAACTCGGGGATGACCGCGGCGGCGATGGTGCCGCAAGAGATGATGATGGCCAGTTTCCACCACAGGTCGGGGAAGGCGGGGAACTGCTGTGGCAGCATCATGCCGCTGACGATGAAGGTGGCGACGATGCAGAGGAAGGAGGTGAGCAGGACCAGGGATGTGAGGGGGTGCTCGAAGTCGAACTTGGATCTCCCGCCGAGGACGATCTTGGCGAAGATGCTGTTGAGCTTCCAGGCGCCGATGGAAACGCCGACCATCAGGATGCGCATCGTGAAGATCCAGACGATGAGGGGCCACTGGAAGTCGGGTTTGACTGCGAGACAGATGAAACTGATGAGCGCGACGCCGGTGACGCCGTAGGTCTCGAAGCCGTCGGCCGTGGGCCCGACGGAGTCGCCGGCATTGTCGCCGGCGCAGTCGGCGATGACGCCGGGGTTGCGGGCGTCGTCCTCCTTGATCTTGAAGACGATCTTCATCATGTCGGAGCCGACGTCGGCGATCTTGGTGAAGATGCCGCCGCATATGCGGAGCACGGAGGCGCCGAGGGACTCGCCGATGGCGAAGCCGATGAAGCAGACACCGGCGAGGGCGGGGTCGACGAACTTGAGCACGACGATCATGACGATCAGTTCGACGCTGATGAGGAGCACGCCGACGCTGATGCCGGAGCGGGTCGGGATCTCGTGGAGGGGCATGGGCTTGCCGCGGAGGGCGGCGAAAGCCATGCGGCTGTTGGCGACGTTGTTGATCAGGATGCCGAACCAGGCGACGGAGAAGGAGCCGGCCATTCCGATGAGCGACCACATGAGGATGAGGCCGACCTCACCGACGCCCATGCCCTTGAGGACACCGAAGTAGAGGGCCATGGTGAGCCCGATGATGGCGCCGAGGCCGAGCAGGAGCTTGGCCTGTTGGAAGAGGTAGGTGCGGCAGGTGCCATAGATGAGTTTAGAGACTTCCAGCATGCTGGTGTGGGCGGGGAGGCCCTTGAGCCCGAGGTACTGGGTGAGGCCGAAGACCATGCCCGCGAGGCAGACGACGATGCCGACCCAGAGGATGTTGCCGCCGGAGACTTGGGCGCCGCAGATGTTGAACGCGACCTTGGCCTGGATCTCCTTTGAGGGGAGGGCCAGTTCGGCCTCGCTGGCGAGCACGGTCGCTCCGCCGGCGGCGCACCAGAGCACCGCGGCGAAAGCGGCGCGGGCGATCCATTGGTTCCAAGTCCGGGTGATCTTCTGCGTGTCCATGGTATCTCCTTATGCTGTATCGGGTCACCCGCCGGGCGGCGGGCAAGCGGCGAGGGTGTGGATTCGGGCGCGAAAATCAAGAGGATTATTTGGGTGATCAAGCGGTTTCGCGCTGGGGGTGCCCGCAAACGGGTGGTGGCGAGGGCCTTGATTGCGCGCCCGGCGGTCTTAGCTTGATCGGATGGGCGATGGAGTGGAATGAGGTGACAGATGTCCGCGCGAAAGACTGGCGATGAAATCGGGGGCGACGATCTTGTCGCGAAGAGGTGCGTGCCGTGCGAGGGCGGGGTTCGGCCTTTGGCGGAAGCGGAGATCGTCCGGCTGATGGCGCGGGTGGGGGAATGGAGGCGCAAGGGTCCCGCGATCCAGCGGGAATTTCGGTTCAAGGATTTCCATGAGACGATGGCCTTCGTGAATGCGGTGGCTGGGGTGGCGAACCGCGAGAATCACCACCCCGATCTGGAGGTCGGGTACAACAGGTGCCTGGTGCGATTTTCGACACACGCCATCGGAGGGTTGTCGGAGAATGATTTCATCGCTGCCGCCAAGGTGGATGCGCTGACATGAGCGCCAATCGAGCGGGGGCGGGCCTGCGCGGCCCATTGAACGGAGCGCGGAGACAAAACTCGTGAAGATTCTTTTCATCGGGGCGGGTGGGAACATATCGGGTGATTGCGCGGAGCTGCTGCACGGGCGCGGTCACGAGATCATCGCCCTGACGCGGGGGCGATCCGCCGTCGCCGGATGCTGTCGCGCGGTGAAAGCGGATCGGAAAGATCCGGCCGCGATGCGCGTGGCGCTGGCCGGGGTCGACGCGGATGTCGTGGTGAACTTTCTTGGCTATGATGTTGCGGACGTTTCGCTGGACTTTGATCTCTTCGCGGGTCGCGTGCGGCAGTATGTTTTCATCAGCACGGCGGCCGCGTACGTCAAGCCGCCCCGGGCGATGCCGATCACCGAGGACGAGCCGCTGGGCAACCCGTACTGGGATTACGCCAAGAAGAAGGAGGCGTGCGAGCGATGGCTCTGCGAGCGGCGCGACCGGGATGGATTTCCGGTGACGAGCGTCCGGCCATCGCACACCTACTCGCCGCGCTGGTTTCCGAATCTGGTGGGCAGCGCGAGCTGCACGCTGGCGGCGAGGCTTGAGTCGGGCAGGCCGGTGTTCGTTCCCGGCGATGGCGAGAACCCTTGGACACTGACGGCGGCGAGCGACTTTGCGGCCGGTCTTGCGGGATTGATCGGGAATGAGGCCGCCATTGGTGAGGCCTTTCACATCACGAGCGACGAGGCGTTGTCATGGAACGAGATACTTGGCGAGACAGCCGCCGCGCTCGGTGTGGCGGCGCCGAGGGTGCTCAAGATTCCCACGGATTGGCTGTGCGACCGGTTCCCCCAGTTGACCGGTCCGCTGAAAGGGGACAAGGCCAACGCGGCCATCTTCGACAACTCGAAGATCAAACGATTCGTGCCCGGCTTTCGGTGCCTCAAGCCGTTTGCGGTTGGGATCCGGGAGTCGGTGGCATGGTATCGGGAGGCGCCGGAACGGCGCATCGCGAACGCCGACGCCGATCGACTCTTTGATGAGGTGGCGGCCGCGTGGGGCGAGGGGCTGGCATAGCTGGGATGCTCTGACAGCCGTCCCGTTTGGGATGGAAGGGCGATTTTCCGTTGGTGGTCCCGATTCACTCGGCGGTGGCGATGTAACGGGTGGTGGGCATCCCTCCGGTGAGGCGCTCGAGGGGCGCGCAAGCCAGGTCGATCCGGGGGAGAGGGCACGATCCATGCGATTGTTGCGGGACTGCTGGATTCCGCCAAGGCCGGGGATATCGAGGCGGCCTTGCCGCCGCTGATTGAGTCCGTCGAGCGAGAACTGTATTCGCAGGCGATGCCGCGATTATGCGACCCGGGGAGAATTGGACGGACTGACCCCGGGAAGGCGCCGCATGAAATGCCTTGCCGAGAGGGCGTCTGCCCATTAAGCGAATCGCATGGATACCTTGGAGGCGATTCGCACGCGGCGGAGCATCAGGAAGTTCGAAGGTCGGGCAGTGCCGAGGGAGTTGCTGGAGCGCATTCTGCGGGCGGCGATGAGCGCGCCCTCGGCGATGGACGAGCAATCCTGGCGGTTTGTGGTCGTCGCGGATGCCGGCCTTTTGCGACGGGTGGCCGAGTTTCATCCGGGGGCGGAGGCGGCCAAGCAATGTGCGGCGGGTATTCTGGTGTGTCACGATCCCTCCCTCGAGAAGTTGGCGGGCTACTGGGTGCAGGATCTTTCGGCCGCCACGCAGAACATTTTGCTGGCGGCCCATGCGCTGGGCCTCGGGGCGTGCTGGATTGGGGCCCATCCGGTCGCGACGTTTGAGGGGGGGTTCAAGGATCTGCTGGGATTGCCGGAGGGGCATGTGCCGGTGGCGTTCGTGGCGCTCGGCTACCCGGCGGAGGTGATCCCCGCGAGGGATACCTATCTCGCGGATCGGGTCAAGTGGTTGGGGTGAGCTGCCGGGGGGCGCACGGCGTCCGACTTCAGGACCCAACGCTCCGCTTCTGGCTGTCGCGATCCCTGTTGGGGGAGTCGGAGCGTGCCCGAATGGGATGGGCGGGTCTCTATCGGCGGTGCGGGGGACGTCGTCTGGGGGGCGTCGTGGGCGGGTTCTGGAGTGTGCGGATTTCGGCTGCCGAGAGGAGTCGCCATTCGCCCGTCTTCAGGGGCCCTAGGTGGAGTGGTCCAAGCTGGACGCGCACGAGCCGTTTGACCTCGTAGCCGGAGTAGAGGAGCATGGTTCGGATCTGGCGCTTGAGGCCCTGGCGCAATTCCACGCGCACGGTGCGGCGACCGGCGGGCCAGATGGCCTCGAATTTCGCATCTTTGCCCTCGAGGCGCATCCCGCGCAAGAGGCGGGGGGCGTGGGAGAAATCGAAGGGGCGGTCGAGGGTGGCGAGGTAGATCTTGGCGATGCCATGGCCGGGGTGGCTGAGTCTCTGGGCGAGATCCCCGTCGCTGGTGAGCAGCAAGAGCCCCTCGCTATCGGCATCGAGACGCCCCACGTGGAAGAGGCGGGATGGAAGCTTGGGCAGAAGCGAGAAGATCGTGGGCTTGGTTCCCTGTGAGCGGGTCGATGAGAGATAGCCGACCGGCTTGTTCAGGATGATGGTGATGGCTTCCTGTGGGCGCGCGGTCCGTCGATCGACGGTGACGGTGTCGGTGGGGGAGACGCGCTGGGCGAGGGTTTCAGCCGTGACGCCATTGATGGCTACGCGGCCCTGCCGGACGAGTTCCTCGCAGCCGCGGCGCGATCCGAGGCCACAGGCCGCCAGAAAGCGGTTCAGGCGGACAGGTTTTGCCGGTTCCAAGGTGCTCGCGGTTTGGGGGACCGATCCCGCGTAAGTGGGGCCACGGGAGCCGGTCAGGCGTTAGCCTTGGTCTTGCGCAGGCCGGTCACCCGGTCGCCGGGTTTCCACTGGCCCCGGGACTTCAGGATCTCGACGCGCTCGAACCGTTTGAGCACGCTGCGCTTGGCGGCGGTGGCGCCTTTGGGGCGAAGACTTCTGTGTTGTGACATGGCTGGCTCCAGTATAACGTCTGCCCACCGTATGAAACGACTAGCGCTTGGCTGCTTCGTCTGCTTTGTCCCGGCGGGAACGGTTCTGCTAGCACGCGATCTGCCGGATGTCAACCGCCAGCAGTTGATTGCCGAACTGGAGAAGATGGAGCAATCGCGGAAGGAGCAGTGGGAGGTCGGCATCAAGAAGGTGATCGCGGAGATCTCCGCCGCGGCGCAATCACCCCTCGGGGCGGTCAAGCTGTATCAATCGGCGGTGCGGGCCACGCAGGAGGGCAAGAAGGACCAGGGTCCGGCGACCCGGAGGACCGCGCGCAACCAACAGCAGCAGGAGGACGTCTTCGGCAGCTCGACGTTCAAGCTGGGCATGCAGTTCCGGTTGCGGTACCTGACCATGCTGCTGAGGATTTCGGCGGGCGAGTCACCGGAGTCGCTGTTTCCCGAGCTAGAGCGGTACGTCAACGAGATCCTGGGCGACCAGAAGCTCATGGAGGACGAGGAGGCATGGCGCATCTGGGGCAATGCCATTGGCGCCGACGATCCGATCGTCCAAATGTTTCGCATCGAGCCCTACCTGAAGGGGGCGAAGGAATGGGGGACGACCCCGGGCAACATCGATGGCCTGATCGACTCCGTGCTGATGCCGCATTACCGGGAGAAGAAGGATCCGAAGCTGATCCAGTGCTGGGATGATCGGATCGAACGGCAGCGCGAGAAGGTCGACAAGGGCGGCCTCGATATGCGCATGGACCGTTTCGAGACGGAGACGGTGCCCAAGCTGCAATGGCAACGGGCAATGGACATCAGGAACCTCGATGAGCCGAACCGTGCGATATCCGAAATGATGGCCCTGATCCGTCAGAATCCGGGTCATCCGGATTTCGTGCAATGGGTGGCGGAGTTGAAGGGGCTGTTGGCGGGCGGGACGTAGCGGGGGCGCGGCGTGAAGTATCAGGTCAGCGCCGCCCCCGGCGCGAGGGGGCGGCGATAGCCAAAAGCGTCCACGCGCCGGATTATTCAGGGTGAAACTTCTGAGGGCGGGGCCGTTTTGGCCTGCGGTGGCAGAGCGAAGCGGCGACACCGCTTTTGCCTCCGGCGGAGCCGAAGCCGATGGTCCCGGCTCGCGCTTCGCGCGCTGCCAAAGCGGTGGCGCCGTCCGGCGGTTGCCGGACTCTGGCACCGCAGTCCAATACCCTCCCGGCCCGGATCCTGGATCGGGGCACGAGCCGCGCCCGCGAACAGCGGCCTGAAGTTCCTGGCAAGATTTTATGCCCCGGGCGGCGCGTTGCTACCGGGGAAGAACATGGGATGTGGGAGTGCGCTTGCGCGCGATTCGAATCGCCTGCAAGCAGGCTCCTACGATTCGGTGTCTGAATTTTCGAGTCAGCCGGCGGGTCTGGCGGCCCTGGTGGGGAGGGGTCAAATGTCGAGGTTGCGGACGTTGAGGGCGTTGTCCTCGATGAACACGCGGCGGGGCGCCACCTCGTCACCCATGAGGGTCGTGAACATGGTCTCGGCCTCGACGGCATCGACGACGTCGACCTTGAGCAGTTTCCGATTCTCCGGGTCCATGGTGGTCTTGAACAGCTCCTTGGCGTTCATTTCGCCGAGTCCCTTGAAACGTTGGATCTGGATGCCGCGTCGCCCGTTTTCGAGGATGCGGCGGAGGATTTCGGGGATGGAGTGGAGCGGGGCGGCCTTCTGGTTGTCTCCATCTCCCTCGATCAGCTCGAACAGGGGCTCGTCTTGGGGGGCGTAGTGCTCCACGGCGAGGCCCTTCTTCTCGAGCTTGTCCAAGAGCGTGGCTATCGCCTTGGCCTCGGTGAGGGGGACGTGATATGCGCGCCTGGAGACATCGCCCTTTGTGGCGGCATGTTTGCCGTTACCGTTCTCCTCTTCCTCGGCGCCAAAGAGACGAAGGTCGGCATTCTCTTGAGCGAATCCGGCGAGCTGTTCGTCATTTTGGAGGTAGTGCACGGACTCTTCATTTCCCTCGCGGACGCGCACCATGTGCTGGGGCAGGGAGCGGGACTTCTTGTCGCGCGAGGCCAGGAAGGCCTCGAAATCGCCGCCGTGGCGGGAGAGCGCGTTCTGGTACTTGTCCATCTGCTCGAGCAGATCGAGGATCTCGGCCAACTGGTTTTGGGAGAATTCCTTCTTATTGGCTAGGTTGCGGAGTCGGACGTCCTCGCTGCCGAGTTGGATGAGGATGCGGTTGAGCGAGGCATCGTCGTCCACGTACTCTTCCCGTCGGCGCCGAGTGACCTTGTAGAGGGGCGGCTGCGCGATGTAGACGTACCCGGTCTTGATGAGCTGGGGCATCTGACGGAAGAAGAAGGTGAGGAGCAGGGTGCGGATGTGGGAACCATCGACATCTGCGTCGGTCATGATGATGATCTTGTGATAGCGGAGGCGATCCATGTTGAATGCGCCCTCCCCCTCGCCATCGCCGATGCCTGTGCCGATGGCGGTGATCATCGTGCGGATCTCGTCGTTGTGGAGAATCTTGTCGAGGCGGGCCTTTTCGACGTTGAGGAGTTTTCCTCTGATGGGGAGGATCGCCTGGAAGCGGCGGTCGCGGCCCTGTTTGGCGGAGCCGCCGGCCGAGTCGCCCTCGACGATGTAGAGTTCGGTGCTGGCGGGATCTCGGTCGGAGCAGTCGGCGAGTTTGCCGGGGAGGCCGCCGCCGGTGAGGGCGGTTTTGCGGACGGCGTCGCGCGCCTTGCGGGCGGCCTCGCGGGCGCGGGCGGCGGTTAGGCTCTTGTCCACGATTTTTCGCGCGACTGAAGGGTTTGCGTCGAAGTGCTGCATCAGGCCCTCGTAGATGACCGAGGAGGTGATGCCCTCGACCTCTGGAGAGACGAGCTTGACCTTGGTCTGGGATTCAAATTTCGGGTCGGGGTGCTTGATGGCGAGCACGGCCACGAGCCCCTCCCGGACATCGTCGCCAGAGATGGCGGGATCCTTGTCCTTGAGCAGGTTATTATTCTTGGCGTACTGGTTGATGGAACGGGTGAGGGCGGTCCGGAATCCGGACATGTGGGTGCCCCCGTCTGGGTTGGGGATGGCGTTGGTGAAGCAGAGCAACTGGTCGCTGAAGGAATCGTTGTACTGGAGGACGCACTCGATGATGATGTCGTCTTTAGTTCCCTCGATGGCGACGGGTTTGGGGTGGAGGACGGCCTTGGCCTTGGCCAGCTGCTTGACGAATTCGCTGACGCCGTCCCGGTAGAAGAATCTCTCTTGCCGGTTTTGCTTGTCTTTCTCGACGCGCTCGTCGATCAGGAGCAGTTCGAGGCCGGGATTCAGGAAGGCGAGCTCGCGGAGCCGGTTGGCGAGCCGGTCGAATTCGAACTGGATGGAGCCCGCGAATATTTCGGGGTCGGGGTGGAACGTGATGAGGGTTCCGGTGGACTTCGACTTTCCGATGATCTCGAGTTTCTTCGTGGTCTTGCCCCGCTCGAAGGCCATGTGGTGGACCTTGCCCTCGCGGGAGACTTCGACCTCGAACCAGTCGGAGAGGGCGTTGACGCACTTGGCGCCGACGCCGTGTAGGCCACCGGAGTACTTGTAGGCGCCCTGGCCGAATTTTCCACCGGCGTGCAGGTTGGTGAGGACGAGTTCGACTGCGGGCATTTGAAATTTTGGATGGGGGTCGACGGGGATGCCGCGGCCGTTGTCCTCGATGGAGCAGGAGCCATCGATGTGGAGGGTGACGCGGATGCGCGTGCAGAAACCGGCGAGGTGTTCATCGATGGAATTATCGAGCACCTCATAGACGCAGTGGTGCAGGCCGCGCTCGTCCGTGTGCCCTATGTACATGCCGGGCCGCTTGCGGACGGCCTCGAGGCCCTCGAGCTTGTCGATTTTCGATGCGTCGTACGAGTACGGATCGGTGCTGACCTCTGGGGAACTCATCGAAAAATTCTGGCGTTATCGGGGGCATTGTCCAGCGGATTTGGGGACTCCGCATGCACTATTAACAAATTGCGGCGCAGGGTGTTACGGACCGGCATTCGGGCGCGTTTCCGATCTGGAGTCCGGGCGACGGGATGGCATCACGGGGGATCAGAATGGGACGTAGGAGCGCGCTTGCGCGCGATTGAATCGCCTGCAAGCAGGCTCCTACGATTCGGTGTCTGAATTCTCGAATCAGTCGACGATTTCAGTTGGGCATTTGGGCAAGGCATCTAGGAAAGCGCGACCGTAGCTCATGTTGAGGATGCGGCTGTCGAGGATGACGAGGATGCCGGTGTCGTGCGAGCTGCGTATGAGGCGGCCCACGCCCTGGCGGAATTTTAGGATGGCCTCTGGCAAAGAGTATTCGCGAAACGGGTCGCCGCCGGCCGCCTGGATGGTCTCGAGTTTCGCCTCAATCAGCGGGTGGTCGGGGACGGCGAATGGGAGGCGGGTGATGATGACGTTGCTGAGGCTCTCGCCCTGGATGTCGACGCCAGACCAGAAGCTGTCCGTTCCGAAGAGCACGGAATCGATATCCTCGCGGAACTGGCGAAGGAGCTCGTGGCGCGGGAGACCCGATCCCTGGACGAGGCAGCGCGTGCCGAGTTCCTCAAAGAAACCCTGGAGGCGGTCGGCCATTGCATTCATCAGGCGGTAGCTTGTGAACAGGACAAAGGCTTTTCCGTGGGTCATGCGGACGAAATGCCGGATGTGATGGTCGAGGGCGTCCTCGTAGTTGCCCGTATCGCGGGGCGATGGCATTTTGCGGGGAATGAAGACTTGCATCTGGCGGTCGTAGTCGAACGGCGAGTCGAGCTGGAGGGTTTCGGCGGACTCGCCGCCGACGCGCGACTGGAAGTACCCGAGGCCCCGGCCGACCGAGAGCGTGGCGCTGGTGAATATCGAGACGGCGCGCTCGCGAAAGAGCAACTGGCGGAGGTGCGACGAGAGGTCGATGGGGGCGGCGTTTAGGGACAGATTCGTCTGGAACCGGCCCTCCCGGCTGACCCAGTAGACCGCGTCCGGGTCGGGCTGCATGAGGAATTCGCCCAGGGCCTCGCGGATTTCCGCAATGCGGCGATTGAGGTCATTGAGTTCGGCGCGCTGCTCGTCGTTTTCGAGGCGCTGTGCGACTTGGCGGAGAGTGGAATTGAGTTTGGCGAGGGGACCCGAGACGCAGTCGGTCACGATGTCTGGACGCCGGACGCGAAAGTCGCCGCCTTTCTCGAAGGAGCAGGAGGCCTCGACGGATGAAAAGAAGCGGTCGGCGGATTCGAGGGCTTCGACGACGAGGGGGACGGGCTCCCCCTGGCGGAGTGCGGCGAGGAGGCCCTTCTGGGAACGGGGGTGGTAGAGGCGATGGAGGTTATACCGGAGCGAGCCCTGGGAGACGGCGAGACCGATGTGACGGGACGCCACCTGCTCGAGCGTGTGGGCCTCGTCGAAGACGACGAAATCGTCGCCGAAGAGATAGCCATTGTCGTCTGCGCCGAATTCCCGGTCGCCGAGGAGCATGAAGAAGAGCGTGTGATTGACGATGACCAGATCGGCCCCGAGGACGGCGGCGCGCGCCCGCTGGTAAAAGCAGTTGTGCGGCGCGCATGTCTTTGGCGTGCAGACGCCGCGCTCGCTGCAGACAAGGGACCAGACTTTGGCGTCGGGTTCTGGGGCGATGTCCGACAGGCTGCCGTCGGTCGTGGTGGCGGCCCACTCTCTGAGGCGGGCGAGTTCGGCGGCTTCGGTGCTGGCGACGAGTTCTGGGGCGTGCTGCAGGGCGCGGGCAAGGCGCTGGGGGCAGAGGTAGTTTTGGCGTCCCTTGATGAGCACGTATTTGAAGTCTCTGCCCAGGAGGCGCCTGGTGACCGGGAGGTCCTTGTGGAAGAGTTGTTCTTGGAGGTTGATGGTGTGGGTGCTGACGACCATCTTAGTGTGGTGGTCGAGAGCATGGATGAGGCCCGGGACGAGATAGGCGAGGCTTTTCCCGACGCCGGTGCCCGCCTCCACGATCAGGTGATGGCGCTGCGCGAGGGCGGACGCGATGGCCATGGCCATCTGCCGCTGTTGGGGGCGGAGTTCGAAATTCTTGGCTTGGGAGAGTGCGCCGTCGGGCCCGAAGAAGGCCTCCATCGCTTTTGTCAACTCGCCTGGGAATCCCGCGGGCGCGATCATGAGGGGGTTATCATGGGGGCGCCGGCGAGCAACGCAAACGCGAATCGGGCTTATCCCGAGCCTTGGCTACACGGTTTAGCCGCGCTAATATAGATTAGGAAATGGCAATGGAGCGGGTGCTCGTGATCGAAGGCGACGGGTTGTTGCGGGGCCGGATCGTTTCGGCGCTTCGAACGGCGGGCATGGGGGCGGAGGTGTGCAGCGGCTTAGAGGAGGCGGCGTCGCTGTGTTCGGCTGGCGGGGTGGGGGCGGTGGTGTTGGACGTGGGTGTGGCCGGGGCGGGCCTGAGGGCGTTCTGCGAGCGGGTGCGCGAGGCGGTTTCGATCGTGGCGATGGTGGACGATGTCTCGGGCACGAAGGGGGAGGCAGTGCTGTCGATGGGGGCGGATGATTTTGTTGCGTGGCCCGTGGATCCCGACGCCCTGGCGCTTCGAGTAAGACTGAGGATGGGGATGCGCCGCGATGCCGAGGGGGAGGCGTTGCTGCGCAGGATGCTGGATGTGGCGCGCGACATGGTTGTGGCGGTGGACGGGTCGCGCCGGATCATCGGATTCAACGCGCCGGCGGCGGCGGGCTTCGGGTGGACGCGGGACGAGGTGTTTGGTCACTGCATGGACGAACTGTTCGCGGAACCTGGGGAGGGGGTCCGGATCTACGAACTTGTCCGGCAAAAGGGATCGTGCGGTGGCGAGGTGACCAATCAGCGGAAGGACGGGAAATGGTTTGTCAGCGAGGTGGGGGGCGCTCCTCTCGAAGGGGGCGGGGCGGCGCTGGTTTTCCGGGAGATCACCCGGCAGCGGGCCGCCGAGCGGGCGCTCAGGGAGAGCGAACTGCGATACCGGGCCATGGTCGATGATCAGACGGAGATGGTCTCGAGGTCTGATGTGTTGGGCCGGATCACCTTCGTGAACAGGGCATTTTCCCGGAAATTCGGGGTGGATGCGGGGTCAGTGGTAGGGGCGGATATTCTGGATTTCGTGTATCCGGACGACCGGAAACTGGTGAAGGCGAATCTGGCCAAGCTGGGTCCGGGGAATCTGGTGGTGGTGTGCGAACATCGGATTGTGAGCCCCGCGGGCGCTGTCGCGTGGGTGCTGAGGACCGATCACGGGATCCTTGGCGGCGAGGGTGTGCTGTCGGAGGTGCAATCCGCGTGCCGGGACATCACCGAACAGCGAATGAGCCGGGCAACGCTCCTGGAATCGGAGGCGCGATACCGGTTGCTGTTCGACGCGAATCCCTCGGCGTGCCTGGTGTTTGATGGAAAGACCGGGGGGTTCCTCGTCGTCAATGACGGGGCGGTGGTGCGCTATGGGTACTCCCGCGCCGAACTGCTCAAGATGCGGATTGAGGATCTGCACCTTGAGGAGGATCGCCCCGCGCTCCAGCAGTTCATCCTGGGGCTGGGGGGAGGGTTGACCCGGGCGGGGGTCTGGCGGCAGCGGAAGAAGGACGGTTCGATCATCTATGCCGAGACGGTGTGCCACCCATTCAGGGTGGGTGAGCGGACGGGATATCTTCTGGTGGCGCATGACATCACGGAACTGAAGCTTGCGGAGGAGCGGCTGCGCATGAGCCAGGACAGGTATCGGCGGCTGCTGGAGAACACGAAGGCGGTTCCGTGGGAAGCGGACGTCGCGACGCACCGTTTCCTGTACGTGGGGCCCCAGGCGGCAAAACTGCTGATGTATCCGCCGGACGATTGGCTCGTCGAAGGTTTCTGGAAGGACCGGCTGCACCCGGAGATGCGAGAGCGCGTCATCCAAAATCGGCGATCGGCGATCGCGTCGGCGGGCGAATTCGACGAGGAGTATCGCCTGGTGGCGCGGGATGGTTCCACGGTGTGGGTGCGGCACGTCGAGTCGCTGGGCACGGATGCCAGGGGCGAGCGGGTGCTGCGGGGTTTCATGGTGGATATCAGCGATAGGCGCCTGGTGGAGCAAAAGTTTCACGCCGTGGCGCGGGCCGTGGAGAGCACGAGCGATCCCGTGTGCATCACTGACGCCAAGGGGGCCATCACCCACAGGAATCCGGCGTTCAACATGGCGTTTGGAGAGGCGTGCACCTCGCTCGATGGCGATGGCGGCCTGGAGAGCCGGTTCGTGGAGCGGGGCGCGATGGAAGGGGCGAAGGAGGCGTTCCACATAGGCGGATCGTGGGCTGGGCAAGTGACGATGCACGTGGCCGGGGGGCGACGCAGCTACATGCTTTTGCGCGTGGACAGCATCGCGCGCGGGACCGATCGCCCCGCGGGCAGCGTCTGGGTGTTCACCGATCTGGCGGGGCGCCAGACTTTGGACGCCGAAATGATCCGGTCCAGCAAGCTAGAGTCCATCGGTCTTTTGGCGGGCGGGATCGCGCATGATTTCAACAACCTGTTGCTGATCATCAGCGGCAACATTTCCCTGGCAAAAATGGAATCGCCAGAGGATGCGCCGACGGTGGCGCTGTTATCCGAGGCGGAGAAGGCATCTGAGCGCGCCGCGGAACTGGCAAAACAGCTCCTCACGTTCGCGAAAGGGGGCGCGCCAAGGCGCCGGCCGGTGCGGCTCGCGCGGTTGTTGGAGGAGACGGTCAAGTTCAATCTCCACGGTTCGAAATCCGTTGGCGAGGTGGCGTGCGCCGACGACCTCTGGCCGGTAATGATTGACGAGGGGCAGATCGTGCAGGCGCTTTCGAACCTGATCATCAACGCCAAGGAGGCGATGCCGCAGGGTGGCACGATCCGGGTGCGCGCGCGAAACCAGAAGCTGGCCGACGGCGAGATCGCTTCCCTGGAGGGGGGCGAATACGTGTACGTGCGGGTGAGCGACGAGGGCGTGGGCATCTCGGCGGAGGTGATGGACAAGATTTTTGATCCCTATTTTACGACGAAGTCGCACGGCAGTGGGCTGGGGCTGCTGACGGCCTATTCGATCATCCGGAAGCACGAAGGGCTCATAATGGTGGAATCGGAGCCGGGGGTGGGCACGACTTTTGATATCTACCTCCCTGCCGAGGCGCGGGCGGTGGTCCGCGAGGAGACCACGCCGAAGGGTGCGCTGGTCTCGACCTCCTTCTTGTTGCGCGAGGGCAAGGGCAAGATCATGGTGATGGACGACGAGCCGGGCGTGAGGCTCACGATGATCAAGGCGTTGCGGCGACTCGGATACGATGGTCACCCGGCCCGGAACGCCGAGGAGGCGATGGCGGCTTTTCAGGAGGCGAGAGACAGTGGCCAGCCGTTCGATGCGGCGATATTGGATCTCACGATTCCGCGGGGCCCCGGCGGCGAGGATGTCGTCAAGATGATGCGCGAGGTGGCCCCAGATTTTCCCGCGATCGCGTTTTCGGGCTATTCCGAAAATCCGGTGTTGGCGAACTATCGAGAATACGGTTTTGCGGCGGCGATGGCGAAGCCATTCCACATCGAGGAGCTGGCCCGGAAGCTGGGGCACGTCCTGCGGCGTCGTGGCGGCCGTTGAGGGGGGTGGGTCAGCAGCCCGTTGAAAGCCCCTCCGGTGGCGCGCGTGGGCCGATTTCACCGAGGGGGCCCGCGGCCTCGCGGGCCGCGAATGAGAGATGCCTTTCGTTGCCCGGTGGGATGCGGACGCCGGGGCCGGCGTCCCTCCCATACCCAGCGCGGCTGTGGTGTGGATTTTTCAACGGGCCGTTAGGCCGCGGCCGCGGCAGGCGAGAGGGCGGCGCGGCGCGTCCATCGCATGGCGGGGTTCCGTCCAACGATTTGCTCGCGCCGATTGTCGTATCGGTATGTCAGCCCGAGCCTGAGCCCGAGGAGGGCGGGTAGCGGTCCCACCGCGAGAAAGGTTCGCGCGAAGCGAAGAATGATCCGGTCGAGCCGATAGAATTGGGCGTAGAGCCAATCGGCGCCAGCCTGGAGTTCCTCGGCACTCATGCCGCGCGGCCTGAAAACGACGTGGCGGAAGTCGTAGTGGCCCCAGTCGTGATCGGTGACGCGCCCGGCCGCCCACATGTCCTGAAACAGCGGGGTGCCTGGCAGCGGCGTCAGGATGTTGACCTGCGCGGCGTCGATTCCGGATTGATCGAGGAAGCGCAGCGTGCGCTGGAATACCCCAGGATCGTCGTGATCCAGCCCGACGATGATGCCGGCCACGATGCCGATACCGGAGCCGCGGATTCGGGAGATGCGCTGGCGGTAACTGGCGCTGCAGTTGAAGGCTTTTCCCATCGCGGCGAGGTTGTCGGGATCGGTCGTCTCTATGCCGATGAACAGCCCGCGGCAGCCCGCGTCGCGCATGAGGCGGAGGAAGCCGGGGTCGTCGGCGACATCGATCGAGCATTGTGACACCCAGCGTTTGCGCAGCGGGATCATCGCGTGGAAGAGGCTGGCCGCGTACGCGCGGTCGGCGGCGATGTTGTCGTCGACGAAGATGAAGTTGCGGGGGATGCCCTTGAGTTCCTCCAGGACTTCGCACACCGGTCGCTGGCGATGGGTTCGTTGGTGGAACGTGGTGATCGAGCAATAGCGGCACCCGTGTCGGCAGCCGCGCGTGGTCTGGACGGCGTTGACCGTAATATAGTGGCGGGCGGTGCGTTGGAGCAGTTCGCGGCGGGGCGGGGGCGTGGAAAACGATGTTTCCGACGAGGGCGCATCGGTGGGCGCTTGGCGGTAGACTTTCTGCAGTCTGCCTGCCTGGGCATCGGCGAGCAGCCGCTGCCATGGTCCTTCGGCATCGCCGGCGACGACCGCGTCGAGGTGTCGGATGGCTTCGCCGGGGCAGAGCGTCGGATGATAGCCCCCGCCGACGACGATCTTGCCGCGGGCGCGAAATTGGAGCGCGATTTCGTAGGCGCGTGGAGCGAGCGCCGTCATGAAGGTCAGCCCGACGAGGTCGCAGTCGGCGCCGAAGTCGATGGGTTCAACGTTCTCGTCGATGATCTTGACTTCGTGCTCTCGGGGGGTGAGGGCCGCGACGGCCGTGAGCGGCAGGACGCTGAATCGCAGCATGGCGCGACGCGGGACTGAGGGGCGATCGCGGGTGACGCGGACGTTTTCGGCAGCAGGGAGGATTAGGAGGATTCTCATGGGGGTTAACTCAAAAGGGGGTTGAGGGCGATGATGCGGGGGTGATGGTGTCCGGGGGCTGGAGTGGCATTCTTCATACACTTCCAACCTGCGAGGCGTCGTCGGCGAGCGCTAATCGATAAAGACGATGGGCGGCATCGGTCCTGCCGATGGGGCACAATTATGATTTGTAGGCCGGGCGATTTCCGGTGAGGCTGTTGGGCGGATGAACATCCACCATCTGGAGTTGTTCTACTATGTGGCCCGGCACGGTGGGATCAGTCGGGCGGTGAGGCACATGCCCTATGGCATCCAGCAACCGGCGGTGAGCGGCCAGATGCTGCAGCTGGAGCAGGACCTCGGGTTGAAGCTGTTCGTGCGGACACCGTTCAGCCTAACGCCGGCGGGCGCGGAACTGTACGCGTTCGTGGAGCCGTTTTTCGGCAACCTCGGGGCGGTGGAGGCCAAACTGCGCGGCCACGCTTCACCGCTTTTGCGCGTGGGCGCGTCCGAGATCGTGCTGCGGGATCATTTTCCGAAGATCGTCGAGCCACTGCGCAGGCGCTTTCGGAATCTGCGGCTCACCCTGCGGTCGGGATTTCAGCCCGACTTCGAGGCGTGGCTCGAGAATCGCGAGATCGATGTGGCGATAACCCCGCTGGAGAAAAGGCCGCCCGCGCGCCTGCGCTGCCTTCGCTTGCGCAAGCTGCCCCTCGTGCTCCTGGTCCACCGGAAGTCGGGCATCCGGTCGGCGGAGGAGATCTGGGGGCAGGACCGCATCGAAACGCCCCTGATCAGCCTGCCCGCCACGGAGAGCATCTGCAGGCTTTTCCGACAGGGCCTGAAACGCTGGCGGGTCGACTGGCCGCCGGGCGTGGTGACGAGCTCACTCGAGCTGGTGACGCACTATGTCGCGAATGGCTACGGCATCGGCCTCGGCGTGAACGAGCCCGCGATCGTGCGGCATCGCGACGTGCGCGTGCTGGAGCTGCGGGGTTTCGATCCGATCGAGATGGTGGCCCTGTGGGTGGGGAAGCCCTCGGCGCTCGTGGGGGCGCTGTTGGCCGAGGCGAAACGATACGCTGCCGAAGGCCCGTAGACAGAAGGCCGGTGCGGCGTGGCGAATGCCGTCTGGACCGGTTGTGGCCACCGCTAGCCTGCATATTTCACGCTTCCGCGTGAAACATGCAGGCTCAAAGGAAAACCGCGCTCCGAAAAACGCGATTTTGGAGGGTCTGGTGCCACCGATCCGCGAAACACACTCTGCAACCGAGAAAAATCCCAGTCTTTGCCTGACCTTTCCCAATAAATGGCTCTCATGGCGCGGTTTTCCCAGGGCCCGGAATTTCACAGCCCGCAAGGCTGTGAAATATCCGGGCTAGGTGGCCGTGGTGCGCCGGCCCATTGCGCCAGACCCGCGCGACGGGCAGTTCAGGCGGGCTTGTTCTTGAGCAGGGCGACGGCGAAGTCGCGGTTCATCCGGGCGATGAAATTGACGCTGATGCCCTTGGGGCAGGCGGCCTCGCAGGCGTATGTATTGGAGCAGTTGCCGAAGCCCTCGGCGTCCATGGCCTGGACCATGCGGAGTGCGCGGCGGTCCTTCTCGGGCTTGCCCTGGGGAAGGACGTTCAGCTGGCTGACCTTGGCGGCGACGAAGAGCATGGCCGAACCATTCTTGCACGCCGCGACGCAGGCGCCGCAGCCGATGCAGGCGGCCGCGTCCATGGCGATGTCCGCGATCTCTTTGGAGACGGGTATGGCGTTCCCGTCGGGGGCACCGCCGGTGGCCACGGAAACAAACCCGCCCGCCTGAATGATCCTGTCGAACGCCGAGCGGTTGACGACCAGATCCTTGAGAACGGGGAAGGCCCGGGACCGGAACGGCTCGACCGTGATGGTATCGCCATCGCGGAAGGCGCGCATGTAGGTCTGGCACGTTGCGACCTTGGACTCGGGGCCGTGGGGTTCGCCGTTGATGACGCACGAGCACATGCCGCAGATGCCCTCGCGGCAGTCGTGATCGAAGGCGATGGGCTCTTCACCCTTCAGGATGAGCTGCTCGTTGACGACGTCGAGCATCTCGAGGAAGGACATGTCGGGGTTGATGTCCCGGGCCTCGTAGGTCTGGAAACTGCCGTGGGCCCCGTGGCCCTTCTGTCGCCATACGCGTAGTGAGACGTTCATATCACTTGTAGCTGCGCTGGGCCATGTGGACTTCCTCGTAAACGAGGGATTCCTTGTGAAGGTCCCAGCGTCCCGAGCCGTTCAGGCCCTTGAACTCCCATGCGGAGACGAAGGAGAAGTTCGCGTCGTCGCGAAGCGCCTCGCCCTCCTCGGTTTGGTATTCTTCCCGGAAGTGGCCGCCGCAAGACTCTTCGCGCGTGAGCGCGTCGACGCAGATGAGCTCGGCCAGCTCGAGGAAATCCGCGATCCGGCCGGCGCGCTCGAGGGCCTGGTTGAGATCTTCGCCCTGGCCCGGGACCCTGACGTTCCGCCAAAATTCCTCCCGGATTTTTGGAATTGTCTTGATCGCATCCTCGAGGCCCTGGCGGTTCCTGGCCATGCCACACTTCTCCCAGAGGAGCTTGCCGAGTTCCTTGTGGAAAGAGTCCGGCGTGCGCGAGCCGTTGATCGACAGGAGGCGGCGGGTCTGTCCCGCGACGTCCTCGATGGCCTTGCGAAAATCGGGGTGGTCCAGGGGCAGCGTCGCGCCGGGCTTGAGGGTGGCGAGGTAGCCGCCGATGGTATACGGGAGGACGAAGTAGCCATCGGCGAGTCCCTGCATCAGGGCGCTGGCGCCGAGGCGGTTGGCGCCGTGGTCGGAGAAGTTCGCCTCGCCCGCGATGAATAGCCCGGGGAGATTGCTCATGAGGTTGTAGTCCACCCAGAGGCCGCCCATGGTGTAGTGCATGGCCGGATAGATGCGCATGGGCACATCGTACGCGTTCTCGCCCGTGATCTCCTTGTAGATATCGAAGAGGTTCCCGTAGCGTTCCTCCACGACCTTCTGCCCGAGTCTGCCGATGGCATCGGCGAAATCGAGGTAGACGCCGCGGCCGCCCGAACCGACGCCGCGGCCCTCGTCGCAGACCCGCTTGGCCGCGCGCGACGAGATGTCGCGTGGGGCGAGATTGCCGTAGGTGGGGTAGAGGCGCTCGAGGTAGTAGTCGCGATCCTCCGCGGCGATGGAGGCCGGGGGCCTGCCGCAGTCCTCCTTGCGTTTCGGGACCCAGACGCGGCCGTCGTTTCGGAGCGATTCGGACATCAGGGTGAGCTTGGACTGGTAGTCACCGGAGACAGGGATGCAGGTCGGGTGGATCTGCGTGAAGCAGGGGTTCGCGAAGAGGGCGCCTTTCCGGTGGGCCCTCCAGATGGCGGTGGCGTTGCATCCGCGGGCGTTGGTGGAGAGGTTATACGCGTTTCCGTAGCCGCCGGTGGCCAGGATCACGGCGTGGGCCGAGTGCGCCTCGATCTGGCCGGTCACGAGGTTGCGCGTGACGATACCGCGCGCGACGCCCTCGGCTACGACCAGTTCAAGCATCTCGGTGCGGGGGTACATTTTGACCGTCCCGGCGCCGATCTGTCGGCTCAGGGCCTGATAGGCGCCGAGCAGGAGCTGCTGGCCGGTCTGGCCGCGGGCGTAAAAGGTGCGCGAGACCTGCGCGCCCCCGAAAGAGCGGTTTGCGAGCGTGCCGCCATACTCGCGGGCAAAGGGCACGCCCTGAGCGACGCACTGGTCGATGATGTTCGAGCTGACCTGGGCGAGGCGGTAGACGTTTGCCTCGCGCGCGCGGAAGTCGCCGCCCTTGATCGTGTCGTAGAATAGCCGGTAGACGCTGTCGCCGTCGTTCTGGTAATTCTTCGCGGCATTGATGCCGCCCTGGGCCGAGATGCTGTGCGCTCGCCTGGGGCTATCTTGGAAGCAGAAACACTTCACGCGGTAGCCCAGCTCCGCGAGGGTGGCGGCCGCCGAGGCGCCCGCGAGGCCGCTGCCGACCACGATGACCTCGTACTTCCGCTTGTTCGCGGGATTGACGAGCTTGATCTCGGCGCGGTGCCTGTCCCATTTCTGGGCGAGGGGGCCGGAGGGTATGCGCGATTCGAGCTTCATGGTGAATTCAGGAGATCCATTTGAGCAGTACGGACACGGGCACGAGCGCCATGCCCACGAAGATGATGATGGCGGCGACGATGCCGGCCGCGCGGATGATCGACTGATACCCCGGGCTCACCAGGCCGAGTGACTGGAAGAAACTCTGGACCCCGTGGCTCAGGTGGACGCACAGGAGGCCCACCCCGACGATGTACGCAACGGAGACCCACGGGATCGAGAAACCGTGAATCACCATGCGGTACACATCGTGCCCCTCTCGCCCGTGGACCATCGTCTTCCACGACTGGTAGTCCGTGAAGATATCGCGCGTGGTGAAATGGAGGATGTGGAATACGATGAAGGCGGCGACGATCACGCCGCTGATCATCATGGTGCGCGAGGCGATCGTGGCGCCGAGCGGCTGCTTGTCGGCGTAGCCGGCCGGCCTCGCCCGCCGATTGTCGATTGTCAGGGTGATCGCGCAGTAGAGGTGCAAGGCGACCATGCCCAGCAGGGCCAGCCTAAAGCCCCACAGCAGTTCCTCGGAGGTCCGGAGGAGGATCGCGTACTGGTTGAGGGTCTCGGCCCCCGCGAAGATCTGAAGGTTGCCGAGCATGTGGACGATCACGAAGCCGAAGAGGCCGGCCCCTGTGGCGCCCATCACGAGCTTCCGCCCGAGGGAACTGCGGAGCAGATTCACGAGGACATTCATAAGTTTTCTTAAAACGCGCGGGAAGTTTTGTAGGTTCATCAGGCCGCAATGTCAAACCGGGTCGTCAGGTATTAGAGAATTTTCGGCAAAGCGACATGAAACTTATTTATGGCGCCCGCGAGGGCACTTGTGCCGCACTGGGTCTTATGCCGTGTTCGCTCCACAAGGGACAGGTTTGGGAGGGTTCTTCTGTGAGGGAATTCACCGGTTCACGGACGGTTTCGACGGTCGGGTTGCAGATGGCGCTGGACCCGGGTCCGAGCACGCGCACGTCTGGTGTCCACGAGAGTATCCAGCGGACGGGTTCGATGCCCGGCACCGCCCGCAGCCGCAATTCGACCTTCCCGTCTTGGCGGTGGAGGATCTGCTGGCTGGGATGCCAGACGCGCTCGGTGATGGCCGCGGCAACGGGCTTCGAGAAGAGGAGGCGCACGCGCCCCTGCCTGCCGCCAAGCCCAATCCCAAAGGTATCTTTCGCCGCCCTGCACCAGTCGAAGTGCTTCGGAGGGTGGAAGGTCTCGCCGGTTGGGGTTGCAGAAGCAAAGCGGGATAGAGCGAACGCGCGCAATTCACCGCCGGGGCGCTTGCGCGCCAGTGCATACCAGTTGCCGCGGTGGGAGACGAGCCGCAGGGGCTCGATCACGTAGTCGCGTTCGGCGCCGTCGAATCGGCGGTAGCGAGCGGCAATGACGCGGCCCGCCGCTACCGCATCGCTGAGGACAGTCCAGGTGTCCGACTCGATCCGCGCGGGCGCCTCGTGCAGGGCGCCGAAACGGTCACCGATCTTGTCGAGGATCTCAGCGTATCCTGCGGGTGCCGCCTCGGCGATCTTGCCCAAAAGGCCATCCACGGCTCGTGCCGCTGGCAGGGAGGATATACGGCCGAGGGCGGCGCGCACCGCGGCGAGGTTGGCGAGGTCGCCTTGCGACATCTCGACGGGCGGCAGTGCGTAGGTTTCATCGGTCAGTCGATAGCCGCGCCCTTTCGCAGGGAAGGGGTCAGGCAACAAACCTTGACACACGAGGCGCGAATGGCAATTTCAGAGTATGGCTCGAGTGGTGCGGGTGGAGTACGAGGGTGCGTGGTATCATGTCATGGCTCGGGGCAATCGGCGGGAGGCGATTTTTCTGGAGGAGGGCGACCG
>Ga0209717_1000778_pt1 | contig 37434 bp, 27 predicted proteins | sample AD_UKC048_MetaG_FD_184418 | JGI IMG/M metagenome (GOLD analysis project Ga0209717, IMG submission 184418) | Active sludge microbial communities of municipal wastewater-treating anaerobic digesters from USA - AD_UKC048_MetaG (SPAdes) (version 2) | ecosystem: Engineered > Bioreactor > Anaerobic >...
TTGGCCCCGCGGTTTTCCGAGCCCAGGCGGTTCAGCCTGCTCATGAAGCGGGAATTGGAGTTTTGGGTGATGATGGCGAACATGGCTTCCATCTGGCCCAGGCTGTGCTGCTGCAGTGATTTGCGCGAAACCTGCACGCCGTGGGCCTGCAGGCAGCTGTCCAGGTCCAGCCTGTGCTTCACCGGCAAGTGCTGTTCCACGTGGCTGGGCCAGAGCTGCTGGAAGGTGTTGCTCTGCGGCGGTAGATAGAGTATCTGGGAGCGCAGTTTCCGGAAGTGCTCAAAGGCTGCCAAAGCCATGATCCGGGAACCGGTGGTGAGATTCACCCAATACTCCGCCGCGGGGTCGTTCAGCTGGTTTTTCAGGACCGTGTCGATATCCTCGAGGCTGAATTCGTTCATCTCCAGCACCAGGGGTGCTTCGATGTGGGAAACGGCGCACAGGCGCTGGACCTGTTGCCGCGCCTCCCCGCCCCTGGGGCAGAGGAATACATAGTGGTCACAATCGCTCAAAGTCTTGATCAACAGAAGGTTGGGAATCACCAATTCCCCCACCAGCGACACCAAATATCGGGACATCGATCACCTCGGAAAGCTTTTGCGGACAACTTCCCTGCTCCCGCCGCTGAAGTCAACCCTTTTCCCGCCCGCGGAATTTTAGCTTGACATTTCCGCCGCGCGGGGATTTTGCAAACCTTGCCTCCGCGCCTGGCCCGCAAAGCCGTTGGCGTGGGAGGCGATCACTGATCAGAAACCTGACTCACGCCGCCAAAAATCGCATCACAAGGATGACAGCAATGCAACAATGGACAGGACTCAGCGCCGCGGAAGCCCGCGACCGCCTGGCTGCTCACGGCCGCAACGTGTTGCCGGAAAGCCGGTTCAGCCTGTTTAAACTGATCTGGCGCCAACTTAAGGGTATCTTCAACCTCCTGCTGCTGGCCGCCGCGGTGGTCACCTTTTTTGTGGGGGAGGCCACCGACGCGGGCTTCATCCTCTTTTTCATCATTCTGGGCACCGCCCTGAACGTTTATCAGGAATTCAAGGCCAACGCCGCCGCGGCCAGCCTCAAGAGCTATCTGGTGAACAGGATCACGGTGCTGCGGGACGGGCGCGACCAGGAACTTGACACAGCGGAACTGGTTCCGGGCGACATCATCAAACTCAAGCCCGGCGACATCGTTCCCGCCGACGCCGTGGTGCGCGAGACGCGGGACCTGACGGCGGATGAGACCACCTTCACCGGGGAAAGCATTCCGGTGGCCAAACACGCTGTGGCGGAAGGCGTTGAACCCACTGAAAAGAACCAATTGCTGCAGGGCGTGGTGATCGTGCGGGGCAACGCTTTGGCCGAGGTAACCGCCACCGGAACCTCCACCCGGCTGGCCGCGATCTCCGCCACCACCTCCGAGGTGCAGCAGGAAAGCGAACTCACCAAAGGCATCGACCGCATCAGCAAATTCATCCTGCGCGTGACCCTGATCACCCTCGTCTTCGTGGTGCTGGCCAATCTCTTTCTGAACAAGGGCAAGGACCTGCCGACCCTGCTGATCTTCGCCATCGCGCTGGCGGTTTCCGTGATCCCGGAAGCTTTGCCGCTGGTGCTCACGTTTTCCCTTTCCCGCGGGGCCCTGCGTTTCGCCAAAAAAGGCGTGATCGTGAAGCGGCTCTCCTCCGTTCAGGACCTCGGCGGAGTGAATCTGCTCTGCACGGACAAGACCGGCACCATCACCGAAAACAAGCTCACGCTGGTGGGCGCCAAACAAGCGCCGGGCGCGGCCTTCGAACCTTTGCTGCTGGCCAGATTGGCCGCCCACGACCTGGACAGGCAGAATCCCGAACCCTTCGACCGGGCCCTGGATGAAGCGGTCTCGGATGAAATGCGGAAGCAGTTGGATAGTTTTAAAGTGTTGGAAGAAGAGGGTTTCGATCCCGCTCTGCGCAGCAACGGGGCCTTGGTGCAAACCCCGTCCGGCGCCCGCATCCACATCCGCCGCGGCAGCCCGGAATACTTTATGGACCAGGGTTTGGCCGGCATGGACAGCCTAAATGCCTGGTTGCTGGAGGAGGAACGCCAGGGCCACCGCATCCTGGGTGTGAGCTACCGCGAGGAGGGCGAGGCCAGATTCGCCGGCTTTGTCTCTTTCATCGACCGGCTGAAAGACAGCACCCTGGAAACGGTGAAAGCCGCGCGTGAACTGCATGTTCAGATCACCGTGATCACCGGCGACGCCCTGTTGGTGGCGGAGGCCGTGGGCCGTGAGGCCGGCTTGGTGACCGGCGCCGACGAGGTCACGGAAGCGGGCGCTTTCCTGGCCCTGCCCGCGGAGGAACAAGCCGCCAAAGCTGGCCGGATCAGGGTTTTCGCGCGCACCACCCCGGAGCAGAAACTCCAGCTGATCAAACTGCTCAAACGGCAATACACGGTGGGATTTCTAGGTGAGGGGATCAACGACGCCCCGGCCCTCAAGGCCGCGCATGTCTCGCTGGTGGTGGAATCCGCCGCCGACGTGGCCCGCGAGACAGCGGACATCGTGCTGCTGCGAAACGACCTGCGCGTGATCGTGGACGGCATCCGCTCCGGGCGGGAAACCCATGCCAATACGCTCAAATACATCCGGGCCACCCTGGTGGCCAATTTTGGCCATTTCTACGCCGTGGCCATCGGCTCCGTCTTCATCAACTTTCTGCCCATGCTGCCCAAACAACTGCTGCTGCTCAATCTGCTCTCGGATTTTCCCATGCTGGCCATCGCCTTCGACCGCGTGCCCAAAAACGAGGTGGAACGCCCCCAAACCTACGATTTCCGCTCGCTCTACATCACCTTCCTCGCTTTGGGCTTTGTGAGCACCATCTTCGACCTCATCTGCTTCGGCCTCTTTTTCCGCCTTGAGCCCGGCGTGCTGCAAACCAACTGGTTCATCGCCAGCGTAACCATGGAACTGCTGTTGCTGTTTTCCATCCGTTCGCTGCAAAACATCGAAAAAGCCGGCTGGCCGGCACCAATGATCATCGCGCTTTCAGGCATCGCCATACTGCTGGCGGTGGCTTTGCCCACGCTGCCCTGGACCGCCGGATTCTTCGAATTCCAAGCTCCCCGGCCCGCCCACCTGGGCTTGATCCTGGGCCTCGCGCTGCTCTATCTGGCGGTTACTGAACTGGTGAAACGCCCCCTGGCCAAACACCTGCGGGAAATGAACCGGGCGGAGGGCTGAGCCGGCCGGACGCAACGCAGCCTGGACCGGGCCTGGCTTCGGAGCCGCAATCGCTTTACAGGCAGCGGTTTGGACTTGTGTTTTCTGAGAGATGTTTTCCGGCTTGGGATCTTGGCCAAAGCTTTGCTCAGAACCCTCACTCTGGGAAATTCTTGGTTGATCCCATACTGACATGGGAGCAGGGTCTTCAAGCGGAAGAGGAATTATGCTTCTTTGATTATCTGCCCAAATCTATCCTGACGTGAAACCATGATTTACCCCTTGATTTTGCTTGATGTGAAACCCTGCTTTGCCCCCCTGATTATCCTTGCTTTGCCCACCTGGTTTATCCTCTGATATCCTCCCTGATTTACCCTGATGTGAGACCCTGATTTACCTCCCCTGATTTTCCTTGATGTGAAACCCTGATGCGCAAGGCGGAAGGCGGTGGCTTCAGCCACCGTTCCCGGGCATCAGCGGCCCAAGGGATACGATCTCCGGCGGTTTCAACCGCCGGCATGTTTTACCACCGCCAGGGCAGGCCGATCCCATCTCCGGTGGCTGAAGCCGACCGGACATCGTCTTTTTCCTGCTCCAATAATTTCGGGACACGGTGGCTGAAGCCACCGCCTTCCGTCTTGGGGCTCAGTCCCGCCCTCGCCTTCCGTCTTAGCGCTCGGTTCCCGCCCTCGCCTTCCGTCTTAGCGCTCGGTTCCCGCCTCGCCTTCCGTCTTGGCGCTCGGTTCCCGCCCTCGCCATGATCTACCCACTCCGGGCTGAACCTTGCGAAAACCATTGAATCTCCCGCCCGGTTCGAAAGAGCGCCCTCTGTTTTACCCAGAATCAACGAATCTGAGCCAGAAAGACGGCCTCCCTGAAGTGAGCAGATTATTGGCACCCTTTCAAATCGGGTGGGTAAAGCCCAGATGCGAAATACGTTGGCGTGAGGGTGAAGTGGCCGGGGACCCTGCGCAGGAGCGAAACGGTGCCCCTTTGGCCATTAAGGCCATTTCCCGGGTCCCGGACGCGCCTCCCGCCTGATGGCCGCGTTTGATGCGATGATCAGGCGGGCAACGTGGGAGGGGGATGGAAGCGAGCGCTCATGGCGTGACTGACAGGACGTTGCGGGGGGTAAGCATTTTTGGCTCTCTTTCGCATCGTGTGGGTGGAGGGATCGGCTGGATACAAGCTTTCCAACGCCTTCTCCCGTTCGATCATTCCGGGCGGTGAAGCTGGAGTCGAGAGATGCTGGAGTCGAGCGACGCAGGAGCATCGACTCCAGCAGTGCCAGATCCGGCTCCGGCCAACAGGTTGTCCGGCGAGGACCCCGACGGATCTCCGGCGCCAAAGCACCTGTGTCCGGAATGACGAACGATACTTGTTGGGTTAAGGTTCTTCGGTCATTTTGTCACTCAACCCACCCGGTTTGAAAGAGAGCCAGATTATTCTGTCCGCTCTTCAGCGCGAGAAAAAACCGGCAGGGTGCTGCCGGTGATACTGCTTGGGTGGGATGCTTGTCTAAATCAGTTTTGACCTTGGGTGGTGCTTAGGGTATCCGCTTCCGTGCTAATGAGTTCCGTGTCCGAGGCGGGTTGGTCGGAGCCGGATTCCGGGGCGGCAGATTCCAGCTCGGTTTCGGTTTTTTCCTGCGGGGGCTGGCAAGCTGAAAATGCCAGCATGCCGATGAGCAGGGCGGCCAACAGGATGAAGCTGATGATCTTCTGCATGGATCCTCCTATGTTCTTGATTATGCTGGTTTCATAGAAAAAACGGGCATCCTGATGGACACCCGTTTTTTAAGGACTGCGCAACTAATAACGACTAGTCGAATTAGTTAGGGTTTTAGTTATTTGGCAACGTCGGGGACAACTTCGGCAGCCTGGGCAGCCAAGGTGTCAACCACGGGGGCGATAGTGGTGTCAACCACTTCTTCGACAGTCTCTTCGACTGTTTCTTCGGCTTCTTCAGTGTCGCAAGCCGCGAAGGCCAGCATGCCGATGAGCATCATTGCGAGAAGAGCAATAAGAGTCAGTTTTTTCATTTTGATTCCTCCATTCAGTGAAATCGTATTTTTTTGGTTTTGTTTTTTGGTTGATTTAGGTGGCATTTTAGAGCCCTACCGTGGCTTTTTGCTGAGAGGGCTTAAGAGCCGCGAAGCCTTTAGCAACCTCTCACACAGTCCTTAGACACGTCTATGTGCTTGCTTAATTGTGGCCACACTACAGGAGCCGCATTTTTTGGCAAGTTATTTTTTTTAGAAGTTTGCATCGAGGCCGGCATGCACCATTCCCGCGGCGAAGTCCGCGAAGCCGTTTTCCCTGTAACCGAGAGCGTATTCGATGCTCAGCACGCCCAGCCGGGTGCGCAGTTTGATGCCCAGCCCGGGGGCCAGCAGATCGGCGCGCAGGCTGTTTTCGGCCCGGGCGAGCAGGCCGTGGTCGTAAAAGAGGTAGATCCGGGCCTGGGAACTGATCAGATAGCGCAGTTCCAGCGAGGCCCAGCCGAGGCGCCAGCTGCTGAATTCGTCCTCGCGGTAGCCCCGCAGCGAGTTGTAGCCTCCCAGGCGGTAAGTCTCATAGGCCACGGAACTGCTGTCTGCAAGGCTGCGCAGGTGTACGCCCAGGGCGCAGTTCCAGCGTGGCGCCAGTCCGATGTATTGGGTGTGGTCGGCCTCCAGGGCATTGTTCCAGCCGCGCTCTGCGGTTTGGCGCAGGCGGTAGGTGATATTGGTCTGCATGCCCCGGGAGGGGTTGAAAGCGCGGTCGCGGCTGTCCAGGCGCCAGAAGGCACCGATGCCGCGGCTGGAGGTGGTTTCCACCGGTAGTCTGTCCCTGGCGGCGGGCACATAGTAATTCACGCTTTCCGCGGCGAGTTCCAGTCCGTAGCGGTGCGCGTCGAAATAGGAATAGACATCGGCGCCCACGGCCGATTTGATCCAGCTTTCGGTTTCCTCTTCACGGGAAAGCCGAAGGTCTCCGGAGAGGGGAAAGCTGTTTGGCCCGGATTCGTGGTAGGAAAAGCTGAGCAGGCTGGAGCGCGGCAGCTTTCTCCAGTTCAGGGCCAGGGCGCGGTCGCTGCCCCAGAGGTTGAGGAAACCGAGGTTGAGGAAACCGGTGAACTCGTTTTTCTCACCCACCCGGGTGAAGCCCAGCACGCCTTCCAGCGAGGTCATTTTGCCTTCCCCGATCTTGATCAGCAGGCTGGCGGGGTCCACTGGCTCGATCAGGCAGGCCTCGATGTAGCTTTTGCCCAGGATCCTGTCCTCGGCGGCGCGGATGGACTCAGGGGTCACCACCTGTCCGGAGCTGAAGCCGGCCAGTTTGATGAGGGTTTGGTCGCGGGTGTATTTGTTGCCCTGGAAGTAGTATTTTTCGGGCTTTAGCGGCTTGCCTTCGTCGATGCCGAGATGGGCGGCGAGGTTTTCCCCCAAGGTGAGGGAATCCAGCCGCACGCTGGCAAAAAGGTAGCCGCGGCGGTGATATTCGTCCAGAACGCGGTCCATGAGGCCGGGCAGTTCGGACAGGCCCACCTTCCCTTCATCAGCCAGCAGCAGCAGGGCGCGCAGCTTGCCCTCGGAGAAATAGCGCAGGCCGCGAAAGCGGAGCTCGCAGCTCTGGGCCGGCTGCACTTCCGTGAGCTTGAAGGCCAGTTCCAGGCTTGTTTCGGAGAGGGGCACCAGCTCCGGATTGGCGATCTTCACGAAAGGATGGCCGTTCGCCTGCAGCCAGGCTTGCATCAGGGCGATGGCGGCGTTGACATCCGCGGGGGCGTAATCGCTGCCGGTGACCAATCCGGAAGCCTGCAGCAACGCGGTCTCGTCGAGGGGGAAATTGGCGGAGAAACTGATCTTGCCCACGCTCAAGGCCGGGGCCAGAGCCCAGGCCAAAAGCAGAACTGAGGCCAGCAGATAGCGTGTCATGGCCGGAAGGTCAATCGCGGTCGGCCTTCAGCACGGCCAGAAAGGCTTCCTGCGGCACGGTCACGGAGCCGATCTCCTTCATTTTTTTCTTGCCTTCCTTCTGTTTTTCCAGCAGTTTGCGCTTGCGGGTGATGTCGCCGCCGTAACATTTGGCCAGCACATCCTTGCGCATGGGGTTGATGGTGCTGCGGGCGATGATGTTGCCACCGATGGCGGCCTGCAGCGCGATCTTGAAGAGATGGCGGGGTATCACCTCCTGCAGGGTGTCGGTGACGCTTTTGCCCCAGTTGTGAGCTTTGTCCTGGTGGCAGATGAAGCTCATGGCGTCCACCTTTTCGCCGTTGATGAGGATGTCCACCTTCACCACGCGGGAGGGGCGGAACTCCTTGAAGGCATAGTCCAGCGAGGCGTAGCCGCGGCTCACGGTTTTCAATTTGTCGTAAAAATCGAAGATGATCTCGATCAGCGGCATCTCATAGTGCAGGGCCACGCGCTTTTCATCGATGTACTGGATGTTTTTCTGCACTCCGCGTCGTTCCTGGGCCAGTTTCATGATGTTGCCGATGAAGTCGGTGGGAACGATGATCTCGGTGTCCATGAAGGGTTCCATGATGCTTTCGATGTAGTTGGGATCGGGAAAATCGATGGGATTGTTCACTTCGATCTCGTCGCCGTTTTTGAGGGTGATGAGGAAGCGCACGCTGGGCGTGGTGGCGATGATGGGGATGTTGTATTCCCGCAGCAGGCGTTCTTTCACGATCTCGAGGTGCAGCATGCCCAGAAAGCCGCAGCGGAAGCCGTAGCCGAGGGCGCTGGAGTTTTCCTTTTCGTAGATCAGGGAGGCATCGTTGAGCTTCAGCTTGGCGATCGATTCCACCAGGTTTTCATAGTCCTCGCCGTTGATGGGGAAAATGCCGGAATAGACCATCGGCTTGGGCTCCATGAAGCCCGGCAAGCTCTCTTCACAGCCGCCTTTGGCCAGGGTGAGGGTGTCGCCCACGCGGGCGTCCGCCACCTCTTTGATGTTGGCGATGACGTAGCCGGCCTCGCCGGTGTTCAGTTGCTGTTGGGGGGCGAATTTCAGCCCCAGGTGTCCGATCTCCTCGATCTCGTATTCCCGTTCGGTGGCGAAGAGCTTGATCTTGTCGCCTTTGGCCAGCGAGCCGTCGAAGAGCCGCACCAGCACCACCACGCCGCGGTACATGTCGAAATAGGAATCGAAGATCAGGGCCTTGGGCGGTGCTTCGGGATCGCCCTTGGGGGCTGGAAGCCTTGCGCAGACTGCGTCCAACAGCTCGGTGACCCCGGTTCCGGCCTTGGCGCTCACCCGCAGGATGTCTTCCGGCAGGCAGCCCATGATCTCGCAGAGGTCGTGTTCCGTGCCTTCCACATCGGCTTTGGGCAGGTCGATCTTGTTCAGGGCCGGCAGGATCTCCAGATCGTTGTCCAGCGCCAGATAGAGATTGCTCATCGTTTGGGCCTCGATGCCCTGGGAGGCGTCCACCAGCAGGATGGCGCCTTCGCAGGAAGCCAGCGCGCGCGAGACCTCGTAGGAAAAATCCACGTGCCCGGGGGTGTCGATCAGGTTCAGAACGTAGTCCTGTCCTTTGTACTTGTGCACCATGCGGATGGCGTGGCTCTTGATGGTGATGCCTTTTTCGCGCTCGAGGTCCATGCTGTCCAGCACCTGCGCCATGTCCACCTTGCCCACCACGTGGGTGCTTTCCAAAAAGCGGTCCGCGAGGGTGGATTTCCCGTGGTCGATGTGCGCGATGATGCAGAAGTTGCGTATGTATTCTTGTTTCATGTTTGTCCTTGAAAAATATATCCATCCTGCTGTTCCGGATGGTTCCAAAACCGCGGAAGGATGTTACCCAGATTTGACGGTGTTGAGTTTTGTCAACAATTTAATCGGCACCTGCCCCTCCTTTTGCTTGACACATATCGGAAGAATATGCTAGCAAACAAAAAAAGATACTGATAAGCGGTGGCCCCCCCACCCTGGCCATCACAAGGAGAATATCATGAAAGCGTGTTTTTTCCTTCTTTTCTGTCTGTTGCTGGTGCTCCCGCTCGCGGGCGAGACAAGCATCAGCGCCAACATCAGCACTTCCCAGACCTGGACCCTGGCCGGCTCGCCCTACATCATCACCAACAGCATCAGCGTGGGCGGAAGCGCCACTCCAGTCCTCACCATCGAGGCGGGGGTGGAGGTAAGGCTGAACGGTGGAGTGAGCATTTCGATCGGCACGCCCTACTCCACTCAGGGTGGCGCGATCGTGAGCAACGGGACCGAGGCCGAACCGGTGGTCTTTACCGCCAACTCCGACACCCCGGTGCCCGGTTTCTGGGACTGCCTGCAAACCCTGGCCTACGCCCATGTGGCCAGCACTTTCACCCACACCGCATTCGCATACGGCGGCTCCTCAACCGGCATGTTCAACGTTAACAATCTCCAGCCAGACTTTGCGCCCAGCTTCGATCACTGCGTCTTCAGCCATTCCTCCCACCAAGGCCTATACCACATTTCCACAAACGCGGCCATCGGCGCCAGCGTCAGCAACTGCGTCTTTAAAAACAATGCCGGTTACCCGCTGCAGGCCAATGCCAACCAGGCATACAAACTGGGCGCGGGCAACAGCTACACGGGCAATGTTCCGAACCGCATCCTGCTGCGGGACGTCATCATCTCAACGCCCCAAACCTGGCTGGACCAGGGTGTGCCCTACGAAGCGGAGAATGATCTGCAGGTTCGCATGGGCGCGGGCGGACTGCTGCAGATAATGGAAGGAACGGAAATCCGCTTTGGTGGCGGCCACAGCTTGATCGTTGGCTACACATCCAACTCATTCCATGGCGGCCTGGTGGCAACGGGAGCGACTTTCAGCGGCTGTGACGGCATGGACTGGAATGGCATCCAGTTCCAGCCCTACATCACCGCCAGCTCGCTGGACAACTGCACGGTGAGGGATGTGGTTTCCACCGCCACCGGCGCGGTCTGGCTACGCAACGCCAATTTCGCTGTGAGCATCACGGACTGTGAAATCTGCTACAATGACAGCTACGGGCTCCAGGCCAATGACAATGCCCCCTTCAGCCTCAGCGGGACAGACTTTCAGAACAACTACCTGTGCGTGTCCGTGGCTGCCAGGGACCTGCACAAACTTGGCCCGGGAAACACTTACCAGCTTAACACGGACAACCGAGTGCATTGCCGGGGCGGCATCGTTTATGAATCTGCCCTCTGGACCAACCAGGGCACCCCTGTCCTGGTTCAGACCGGCATCAACCTGCGTTTCAGCGCGGCCGGCTATCTGACCCTGCCCTGGGGAACCATTTTGGAGTTTGCCTCCAATACCAGTTTTTCGGTGGGTTACACCAGCAACTCCTACGCCGGGGCCGTGAGTGCCACCGGCGTCACTTTCAGGGGTGAAAGCCCCAGCGCCGGCCATTGGCAGGGCCTGCTGTTCGAATATTATGGAGGCAGCAGCCTGCTCTCCGGCTGCACCATCCGCGATGCCGGTTACGGGGATGTGGCCGGAGTGCGCTTCAAGGTCCCAGCCGCCACCATGACCGGTTGCCAGGTGCTGAACTGCCTGGCTGTCGGCATCCGCTACGAGACCAGCCAAACCCAAGTGGCCCTCACCGGAAACAGCATCAGCGGTTGTGGCTCCTATCCCCTTTCCCTACCGGCCAACTGCGTGCGCGCCATCGGGGAGGGCAACGATTTCAGCGGCAACAACCTGCCTGAATGCGACCGGGTGGAGGTCCGGCACGAAACCGTGAACGTAAGCTGCACCTGGATCGACCCCGGCGTGCCCTATCTCCTCACCGGCACAATGGGCATCTATGGCAGCGGCAACATCCATCTGAAGATACTGCCGGGAACGGTGCTCTATCTGCCCGCGGATGGGACCCTGACCGTGGGCTACACCAGCGCCTCGTTTTTCGGCTCCCTGGAAGCCGAGGGCGTTATATTCACCAGCGTTCCCGGCGGCGGGATTTCCTACGGATTGTTCTTCAATCCCTATCTCACGCATGCCCTCTGCGTGCTGGAAGGATGCGTGTTTGAGAATCTGCGGGATGCCAGCCACAACACCGCCGTTTATGTAAACAACTCCTTTCCCAGCTTCCTTGGCTGCAGCTTCCAAAACAATGCCGGCAGCGGGATCGCGGGGTCGGACCTGGCAAGATTCACCCTCACCGACTGCGATTTCATCAACAACGGCTCCCATCCCGTGCGCACCAGCGCCAAAGCCTTCGAGGCCGTGAGCGGCACCGGCAATTTCTTCAGCGGCAACACCCCCAACCGCATCCAGATCACTGGCGGAACCCTGGACCAGAACTACGTTTGGGGCAATCCCAGCGTGCCGGTGGAGGTGATTTCGAGCATCAATGTCTGGTCGGGGGCCGGCTGCCTCCTGAAGATAAACTCCGGCCTTACACTGCTCTTCACTGAATCGACAGGACTTTCAGTGGGTTACACCAGTAACTCCTACAAGGGCAGCCTCCAGGCCGAAGGCGCCACTTTTTCAGCTTTGAACGGAACCGCCGGCGGCTGGGACGGCATCACCCTGAACCCCTATTTATACGAGGCCCCCAGCGGCTACATCAGGAATTGCGTGGTGGAATACGCCGGCAGCAACGTCTATTTTGGAAACTCCGCCTTTCCCCTGCTGGAAAGCTGCGTGATCCGCCACGGCAGCAATTGTGGGATCAGGGTTTACGGGGCCAACAGCCAGCCCTCTTTGATCCGCAACTACATCCAGGGCAACCCCGTGGGCATTCATTGCTCCAACGGCGCCAATCCCCTCATTGGCGGCAGCAGCGGTGACGGCAACAGCTTCAGCGGCAACACCGACTACGCCGTGCAAAACACCAGCACCGCTTTCAGCGTGAACGCGAGATACAATTGGTGGGGACACGAAACAGGGCCCGCTCACTCCGGAAATCCCGGCGGCAGTGGCGATCCCGTCTCGGATCACGTGGATTACGGCGACTGGCGCGATACCGACATCGGCGACGCCCCGGCCCGCTTCCATCTCCTTTCTCCGGCGGACCTCACGGTGCTGGAGACCCTGGAGCCTGTCCTGGACTGGGAGGAAGCCATCGATCCCAGCCCGGGCGACGTGGTCACCTACACCCTGGAGATCGCTGAAAATAGCGGCTTCACCCTGGGCCTGATCACCATCACGCCGCTCTCCGCCTCGGTTTACCACCTCCCGGCCGCGGTGCTTGAAGACGACAGCCGCTACTACTGGCGCGTGAAGGCCACCGACCTTCAGGAACAAGTCACCCTCTGCTACGAAAACTACTGGTGGTTCGACACCGCGGTGCCGGAAGCGCCCCAGGCCTTCGATCCCCTCTCGCCGGCTTACAACGCGACGGTGCATTTCACCAGCAACCTGCTGAGTTGGGAGGAAGCGGTCGATCCGGATCCCGGCGACCTGGTAAACTACACCGTCTATCAGGACATCTCCGCCGGCTTTGAGAACGCCCAAACCTTCACTACTGACGCCACCCAGATCTATTCCGGCTTCTGCTCCCCGGGCAGCCTCATCTACTGGAAAGTGAAGGCCACGGATCTTACCAACCGCGAAACCTTCAGCCCCGTCTGGCGCTTCTTTGTGGATTGGAATGCCAAACCCCGCGCCCCGGTGGATTTCACCCTCACGCCCTCGGGAAACGACATCCTGATCAGTTGGGACGTGGTGCCAGGGGCGGATTCCTACGATATCTACTTCTCCAGCGATCCCCACTCCGGCTTCAGCCTGCTGCAGAGCGGCCTCAGCAGTCCCTCCTGCCCGCATTTGGGCGCTGCCAACCTGCCCCGCTGTTTCTATTATGTGACCGCGCAGGACACGCAGTGAGGTTAACAACTTCATAAGCATTAAGATAAGGCTCTGTAGTCTCAATCTGGCCCCCGTCTGGAACGGGGGCTTTTTCTGGGCTGGCTCCCAATATCAATACGGTATCAATACGGAATCAATACGGATGAAATCCGTATTGATTCCGTATTGATACCGTATTGATATTGGGAGCGACGCGGGGGTTTTGGGAAAATTCCAGCTGGATGGCTGGCTGGGGGCGGGGGCAAATAAACGGCTCTCTCAAACCGAGTGGGTATGGGTGCTCGACCACAAAGAAGCCCGGAGGGCGACAGAACGATAGCGAGGGAGCGTAAGCCCCTCGTAACGAAACAAGAGACAACAAATGGAAATTTCCTCCACCCCTCCCCCGAAACGCAAAAGGTTTTGGGGAGGGGTGGAGGCCTGTAAAATGGTTGATTTGTCCGTTCATCGAGGGGTTCCGTTCGCTGCGCTCACTTCACACCCTTGCTATCGTTCTGTCGCCCTCCGGGCTCAGACTGCTGACAAAGGCCCGATTTTTTGGATTGATTCGGACTGTTACCCACCCGGCACGAAAGAGAGCCCTATCTTTGTGTAGCCATCCGGGCTTCTTTCTGGGTGAGCGCCCGTACCCACTTGATTTGAAAGAAAGCCAAAAAAACCCTGAATGTGGGTGGAAGCGGACCTGTGACCTCGCCCTGGCAAGAGGTTCAGCTTTCGGCGAGTTTTTGTTTGTAGGCGCGGAATTTGGCCTGGAGTTCGGGATCCTGCAGGGCCAGGATCTGCACAGCCAGCAGGGCGGCGTTTTTGGCTCCGCCGATGGCGACGGTGGCGACAGGCACCCCGGGCGGCATTTGTGTTATCGACAGCAGGGCGTCGAGTCCGCCGAGGCCTCCGTTGGAAAGGGGGATCCCGATCACGGGCAGAGTGGTGTGGGAGGCGATCACGCCGGGCAGGTGGGCCGCCATGCCGGCGGCGGCGATGATGATCTGAACTCCCTCCGCTTCGGCGTTTTTGGCCAGCCGGGCGGTTTCGGTGGGTTTCCGGTGGGCGGAGGAGACGTGGAAATCGAAGTCCACCCCGAAATCCGCCAAAACCAGCTTCAGAGGCTCACAGGCGGCCAGATCGCTCTGGCTGCCGAGGATCACTCGAACGCGCGGCATCTTATTTGTTTTGCTGTTCGGGCAGCACGGTGAGGCAGTTGTGGATCTCCTCCACGCTGGCGGCGGTGCTGAAGGCGGCCAGGATCTCGGGATTCATGATCAGTTTGGAGATGTAGGAGAGGCTGAAGAGGTGCTGTTTGTCGTTGTGGAGCAGGAGCATGAAGAAGATGTTCACCGGTTTGTTGTCCGGAGCGTCAAAATCCACAGGCACGCTGGAGCGGCCGAAGAGGATGCTGGGGGTTTTGATCTTGGAGGGATGCAGATGGCGGGGATGGAGCAGGGCCACACCGTGTCCGATGGCCGTGGAGATGAGTTCCTCGCGGGCCACCACCACTTCATAGAGCCAGCGGGCGTCGCGCACGAGCTTGAGTTCCTTGGCTTTGACGCTGAGGATGCGGATGGCGTCGAACTTGTTTTCGGCCTCAAAATCCAGGAAGATGTTCTCCGGCCGCATGTATTCCTCAAAGTGGCAGATCACGCGCTTGAGGGCGAGCATCTTTTCGTCCGATTCGTTGAGGTTTTCCAGCCATTCGTTGAGGGAATCCTCGTCGATCTTGAGGTTTTTCCCCACCAGCTTGGTTTCGAAGGTCTTGCTGTTCATCATTTCCTGGATAACGCGCTCGGAGACCTTCAGCTTCCTGGCCGCGTCGGCTTTGGACAGAAATTTCTTCGCCATGGTGTACCTCCCTTGGTAGTGGCGTGCGTAAAAACCGTGTTCGGGTGCTTTGACAAGGTTTAACTTGACAAAGATAGAGAATTTTTTGAGTATGGCATAATGGTCAAGAAATTTATTTGGTTCGGACTGCTGTCAGCGGTACTTTTCGGATGCTCATATTCCGTCTATTCAAATGCTTACCCGCATTTGAAAAAAATTGCCGTGCTCCCGTTTGAGAACCAAAGTTCCCAGTTCGACCTGGGCGATACGGTGCTAAATGGCCTCACGCAGCAGTTCAGCCGCGACGGCCGCCTGAAACTGGTGACCCAGCAGCCGGACTGCACGCTGGAAGGGACGATCCAGGACTTTTCCGAGAGCGTGTACAGCTACGACAGCGGCAACAACGTGCAGGACTATATGCTGCGCCTGGGCTGCAGCGTTGTTTTCACCGATCTGGTGAACAACCAGGTGATCTACGAAAACAAGAACCTGGTCCTGAGCGAGGCCTACGCCGCGGAAGGCGCCGACGCCAGCACCGCCAAATCCAAAAGCAAAGAGGAAGCGACCGATGAGCTCATCGAACGGCTCTTCAGCACGATCATCCAAAACAGCCTTGAAACCTGGTGAGGGCACGCGCCTGAACCGCTGGCTGGCGGAATGCGGGATCTGCTCACGCCGCGAGGCGGACGAACTGATCCGCTCAGGCAAGGTGCGCGTGAACGGCGAGCCCTGCCTGGACCTCAGCCGCAGGATCGGCCCCGGGGACAGGGTGAGCTGCCAGGGCCAGGAGCTGCGCCGGATCACGGAAAAGGTCTATCTGATGCTGAACAAGCCGCGGGGCTATGTGGTGACCCACTCCGACGAACTGCAGCGGGAAACGATCTACAGCCTGCTGCCGGACAGCGCCGCCAATCTGCGTTACGCCGGGCGGCTGGACAAAAATTCCGAAGGCCTGCTGCTGATGACCAACGATGGCGAGCTGATCAACGCCCTCACGCATCCCAAACGCAAGGTGGAAAAGGTTTACCGGGTTGAGATCAACCGCCGCCTGAGCCGCAAAGAGCTGGAGGACCTGCGCCACGGAGTGCAGATCGAAGGCGGCGTCACGCTGCCGGCGGGGGTGTTCGTGAAAAATGACGGCGGCCAGGGCATGACCCTGAAAATGGTGATCACCGAAGGCCGCAAACGCCAGATCCGGCAGATGGTGGAGGCCGTGGGCGCCAAAGTGTTGCGCCTGAAGCGCCTGCAATTCGGCACCCTGATGCTCAAAGACCTGCCGCTGGGCAGATGGCGCCCTCTGAGCGGAGTGGAACTGCGCTCCCTGAAAAGCCTTGTGGAGAACCCCAAACCATGAAAATAGCCCTCATCGGACTGCCCAAAAGCGGCAAGACCACCATTTTCAACGCCCTCACCGGAACTTCCGCCAGCACCGACAAATACGCGCCCGCGGCCACCGAGGCCAACATCGGCGTGGTGCAGGTGCCGGATGAACGGGTGACCAAACTCAGCGAGCTCTACAAGCCCAAAAAGACCATTTATGCCCACATCGAATACCGCGACTACCCCGGCATTTTCTCCGCCCACGCCGAGAATCCAGACAACGCGCTCTTCTCGGACATCAAGTCCAACGAAGGATTCGTGCTGGTGCTGCGCGCCTTTCAGGACGAAGAGCTGAACGAGCTGTTCGCCGCCGGGGAGCCCGCGCGGCAACTGGCCTCCTTTGAAGACGAGATGCTGCTGGCAGACCTGATCGTGGCGGAAAAGCGGATCGAAAAGATCGAGCTGGGCTACAAGCGGGGCGTGAAAACCGCCGCCATCCTGTTCGAGGAAAAGATCCTGCGCCAGGTTTGCGAACACCTGCAAAGCGGCCTGCCGCTGCGCGAACTGCGGCTGCACGCGGAGGAGGAGAAGGCCCTGCGCGGTTTCCGCTTCTTCAGCCAGAAACCGCTGCTGGTGCTGATCAACTGCGCCGAAGACGACTTTCACGGCCTGGACGCCCTCAAACAGGAGATCGCGGCCAAGGGCTACGTCACCGAGGTGATCGCGGGCCGCTTTGAAGAGGAACTGAGCAAGCTGGACGGCGAGGAAGCGCAACTTTTCCGCGAGGACATGGGCATCGGCGAAAGCATCCGCGACCGCTTCACCCGGCTCTGCTACAGCATGCTGGGCTACATCAGCTTTTTCACCGTGGGCGAGGATGAGGTGCGGGCCTGGACCATCGAGGACGGCGACAACGCCGTCACCGCCGCCGGAAAGATCCATTCAGACCTGGCCCGGGGTTTCATCCGGGCGGAATGTTTCCGCTATGCCGACCTGATGGAACACGGCAGCGAAAAGCATCTGCGCGAAAAAGGCCTCTTCCGCCTGGAAGGCAAGGAATACCTCGTGCGCGACGGGGACATCATCTCCGTGCGCTTCAGCGTTTAGGGCAGGGCAAGATGGCCACCGCCACCAGAAAAAAAAGCAGCTCCAAAACCAGGCGTTCCCCCGGCCTGAAACTCTGGCAGAAACGCCTCATCGCTGGCTTTTTAACTTTGCTGGCGTTGCTGGTGATGATCAGCCTGCTCTTTGGGTGGGAATCCATCCTGAGCGACAAGGACCATCTGAGCATGCGGGGCAACCTCTTCCGCTGGCCCTTCCTGCAAGGCGCGCTGGTGGACAACCCGATCGGGGTGTTCGGCGTGGCGGTGGGTTACGGTGTCTCCTACCTGTTCGGCTACCATTTTTCGCTGCTCGCGGCGATCATCACAGGCATCATCAGCTTCCTCTATTTTCTGGAGCCCCTGGCGCAGCGCAAGCGGCAAAAGTTTTATCTGCTGCTGCTCGCGGCCTTTCTGCTGCAGGTGTGGCTGGCCAGGAACATCGTGCAGCCGGAACTGGCGGTGATCCCCAAAGCCATCTGGAACGGCCTGGCGGCGGTGTTCAACACCTTCGGTGCCACCCTGCTGCTGATTTTGGGCACCATCTTCATTTTGATCCTCTGCTTTGAATACCGGCGCCTGAAAAACTTCTTCGCCAAGGTCTGGGCGGAACTCACCCAGGGACGGGAGGGCACTCCCAAAAAGGAAAAAGCGCCCAAACCGACCATCAACAAGGACGTGCCCACCCAGCCGGGACCGCAGCCGGCGCCGCAACCCGTGATCCAAAACCATTCCCAAAGCGATAAACAGGAATTTCCGGACAAGCCTTTGGAGTTTCCCGCCCCGGGACCGAAACCCGCCGCCAAAGAAAGGAAAAAGCCGCCTGTTTCCGGCCCGGAAACCGCTGCCGGAGACGAACGCGAGTATGTGATGCCCTCGATCGCTGACTTTCTGGAAAGCCCCGTGAAGCTTTCCGACCGCGACCGCAAAGAGATCGAAAACCAGATCCTGGGCACCAGCCAGGTGCTGAAAAGCAAGCTGGCGGAATTTGGCATCGAGGCGGAAGTGCGCAACGTGAACATCGGGCCGATCATCACGCAGTATGAGCTGGAGCCCGCCAAGGGGGTGAAGGTGAACAAATTCACCTCCCTGGCCGACGACCTGGCCCTGGCCATCAAAGCCAAATCCATCCGCGTGCAGGCCCCCATCCCGGGACGCGGCCTGATCGGCATCGAAATTCCCAACCTCACCCGCGATATGATCTATCTGCGCGACCTGCTGCTTTCCGAAGAGATCAGGTCAATGAACTCCAAACTGGTGTTCGGGCTGGGCAAGGACATCGCGGGACGCCCCGTGGTGACGGACCTGGCCAAAATGCCGCATCTGCTGATCGCCGGCGCCACCGGCAGCGGCAAAAGCGTCTGCATCAACGCCATCATCATGAGCCTCATCCTGCGCTCCAAACCGGAGGAACTGCGCCTGATCCTGATCGATCCCAAAAGGGTGGAACTGGCCGGCTACAACAGCCTGCCCCACCTGATCGGCAATGTGGTCACCGAACCGGAACAGGCCCTCGAAAACATGTATTGGGCCGTGCGCGAGATGGAACACCGCTATGAACTGCTGCAGGAAGCACGGGTGCGCGACATCAGCTCGTTCAACGAAAAGGCGGAACTGGACCCCGAACTGGAGAAACTGCCCTACATCGTGATCATCGTGGATGAATTCGCGGACCTGATCCTCACCAGCGGCAAGGACATCGAGGTGCCCATCACCCGGCTGGCCCAGATGGCCCGCGCCGTGGGCATCCATCTGATCCTGGCCACCCAGAGGCCCTCCATCAAGGTGATCACCGGCATCATCAAAGCGAACTTTTCCGCCCGCGTGGCCTTCCAGGTCTCGTCCCGGGTGGATTCCCGCGTGATCCTGGACCAGATCGGGGCCGAACGCCTGCTGGGCAGCGGCGACATGCTGTTCCTGCCGCCCGGAAAAGCGCTCACGGAGCGCATTCACGGCGCGTATGTCTCGGACCAGGAGATCGCCCGGGTCTGCGACTTTCTGGCCATGCAGCCCAAGCCCAAACAGGATTTCAGCATCGTGAAGGAAGAGGACGGGGAACTGGGCGATTTTGACTATGACGACGAGCTGTTCCCCGAAGCCGCGAGAGTGGTGGTGAGCGCCAACACGGCCTCGGTTTCCATGCTGCAGCGGCACTTCCGCATCGGCTATGCCCGGGCGGGCCGGCTGATCGACCTGCTGGAGCGGGCGCGGGTGATCGGGCCCCATCTGGGCAGCAAATCCCGCGACGTGCTGGCCACCCAGGAAGAGCTGGTGCAGCGCGGCATCCTGCGGGAAGAGCAATAACGCGCAGGAAGCCGGGCGCGGGCTAGTACTGATTGTAAAAGGTTTCTCAGGACCACACAAGGATACGAAATGAAAAAAAGCATATTGATCCTGCTGGCGCTGCTGGCGGCCTGGACGGCCGGCTGCGCCCTGAGCAGTTCCGAACTGTACACCAGGCTGCAGTCCGCCTACAGGAACCTCTCCACCTTCCAGGCCAGCGTGCAGCAGAGCAACTACTATCCCCAGCTCAAAAAGAGCATCAACTACAGCGGCAGGATCTATTTCACGCCGGGACGCATGCTGATGAGCTTCACCAAGCCGGGCATCCAGGTGCTCAAGATCGAAAACGGGCGGGTCGAGCTCTACGATGCCTCTTCCAAAACGCTGTTCCAAAGCGCTGTGCAGCCTCAATTCGGCAAAATGAACCCGGTGGAGATCCTGCAGATCTACTGGAGCAAATCCGCCGTGACCGTCACCTCGCAGTCCAAAACCGCGGCCAGCGTGAAGCTGGTGCCCAAACAGGATGACCTGGTCTCCTCGCTCACCGCCACGCTCAACCCCGCCAGCGGGATCGTGAGCAAACTCGGCTACACGGACAAGAGCGGAAACAGCGTCAGCTACAGCTTTTCCGGGATCAAACTGAACGGCTCCATCCCCGCTTCCGTGTGGAAACAGAGCTATCCCCAAGATGTGCAGATCATCCGCTGAGCAGGGATCGTGATAGCGCTGATCATGGCCGGAGGTTCCGGCACCCGTTTCTGGCCGGCCAGCCGGGCCGCCCAGCCCAAGCAGTTTTTGCGCGTTGCCGGCGCCAAATCCATGCTGCAGCTCACTTTTGAACGTTTGGAACCGCTGGTGCCCGCCGAGCGGACCTATGTGGTCACCGCCGCTTCCCAGGCCGCGCTGGTGCGCCGGCATCTGCCCCAAGTGCCGGCTGAAAACATCATCATCGAGCCCTTCGGGATGAACACCGCGCCTTGCATCGCGCTGGGCCTGGCCCGGCTGAGGCAGCTGTATCCCGCCACCGAGAGCATGGTGGTGCTGCCCGCGGACCACGTCATCCGCGATGTGGAGGTGTTTTTGGAAAGCCTCGCCAGGGCGGAAAAAGCAGCCCGCGACGGGGCTCTGGTCACCTTCGGCATCGTGCCGGAATATCCCGCCACCGGCTACGGCTACATCGAAACCGGCGATGAGGCAGGGCCGGGAGTCTTCAACGTTTTGCGCTTCAAGGAAAAACCCGACCTGGACACCGCCACGGAATTCCTCCGCAGCGGCAGTTTCCTCTGGAACAGCGGCATGTTTTGCTGGACCCTGGACGCCATAGGAGCGGCGTTCACAGAATTTTTGCCCCAAGCGCTGGACATCGCCCGCGAGGTGGTGGACCTGCGCGCCACCGGGGCCGGTGAGGATAAAGTGGCCGCGGCTTATGCCGGCATGCCCCGCGTTCCCATCGACATCGGCATCATGGAACCCGCCCGCCAGAGGGTGGTGATCCCCGTAAGCTACGGCTGGAGCGACGTTGGCTCTTGGAAAGCGCTGGCGGACATCTCGGCTTCCGACGAGCAGCTGAACCATTTCCGCCGGGCCGGTTTCGCCCTGGAAGCCCGCGACAATTATGTTTACAGCGACAAATACGTGGCCCTGATAGGCGTGGAGGGGCTCTGCGTCGTGGAAACCGGGGATGCCATCCTGGTGACCACCAAAGCCAGAAGTGAAGAGGTGAAAAGGGTGGTGGAGCAGCTGCAGCAAGAGAACAAGGACGAACTGCTGTGACCCGGCCGCTGCTTACCCTGTTGGCATTGCTTTTGCTCTTGCCGGCCTTTGCCGTGATCGATCCCGCCGTTGGGATCACCGCCCACAGCGGTGTTGTTGAGCTGCGGGGCGCGCAGACCTGGCTCAAGGCCGATCCCGGCTACGAACTGCGCCTGCTGCTGGCCCCGGCCAGCCTGCTGGATTCCCTGGGCCTGGTGCTGGCCAGCGGCGACACCCTGCTGGTGGAGGGCGTGCGGTCTCAGGATCTGCTTCTGGTAAGCCAGATCTGGACCTCCTCCGCGGACGGGCCCCTCATCCTGAGGGATCTGGAAGGTGGAAGCCTAAGCACCGGTGGCACCGCCGCTTACCGCGTGGACGGCCAAACCTGCATCGGCTGCCGGCTCTGCCTGGCTCCCTGCCCCACCGGCGCGATCACCTTCCACAAAGGCAAGGCCCACATCGATCCCAACACATGCACCGAATGCGGCATCTGCGTGGAGGGAAACGGCCGCTTCAAAGGCTGCCCCGTGGGGGCCATCAAAACGGAGTAGGGGCAGGGAACTGAGGATGTGGAAGATATACCTGAGGGCCGTGGGGGCGATGCTGTTCTGGGCGCTCACCTTCGTTTGGATCAAGGTGGCGCTGCTAACCTACCGGCCTTACGAGATCGTGTTTTTGCGGCTGGCCCTGGCCTCGCTGCTGATGTTTGGCGTGATCTTCCTTTTCGGCAAAAGGGAGAAGGTGGAGCCCAAAGACCTGCTCTACCTGATGATGGTGGCTTTTTTTGAGCCTTTTCTGTACTTTCTGGGCGAGGCCAACGGCATGCAGTTCGTCTCTCCCACCCTCGGCTCGCTCATCATCTCCACCATTCCGCTGGTGACGGCCCTGGGCGCCTGGCTCTTCCTGAAGGAAACCATCTACCCCCTGCTGATCGTGGGCCTGCTGGTCTCTTTTTCCGGGGTGGCCCTGCTCAGCGTTGCCGAACCCGACCTCTCCGGCACCCTGAAAGGCGTTCTGCTGCTGCTGCTGGCGGTCTTCGCCGGGATGTTCTACGGCATCACCGTGCGCCGCATCACCCTCAAATACCGTTCCCTCACCATCGTGGCCTGGCAAAGCCTCTTCGGCATGCTCTACATGCTGCCGGTCTTCCTGATCTTCGACTGGAAGCACTTTTCCACCCTGGACCACTCCGCCCAGGGCTTGCTCACCATCGCCGCCATGTCCCTTTTCGCCTCCGTGGGCGCGTTCCTTCTCTTTACCGGCGTGATCCGCGAACTGGGTGTGGTGCGCTCCAACATTTTCACCAACCTCATCCCTGTCTTCACCGTGGCCCTGGCTTGGCTGATCCTGCGTGACGCCGTCACCTGGCGCACCGTGGCCGGAGTGCTGCTCACCATCCTGGGCCTGCTCATCTCCCAATATCACGATCTGCGCCGCAAACGGGCCAAACCCATCCTTGCAGATATTCCGCCCTATGGAATGTAAATTGCACCCAACCGTTAACACTAAAATACGCAAACCGTGGAGGTTTTTTGATGCGCCTTCCAGCCAAGACGCTCTTCCTGGCAACGCTGATCGCCCTTTCCGCCCTGCTGCTCAGCGCGCAGAGCGTGAAGTTCAGCGTCAGCCCCAGCCAGCTTAAACCCGGGGACAAAGGTGTCCTGCGCGCCACGCTCACCATCACCGATGCCGAGAAAAAGCAGTCCTACGACCCCGCCGAGGGCGAGAACGGCTATCTCTATCTGATCGAAACCGGCGAGTATCCGCAGCTGAAATTCGGCAAGACCAGCTATCCCGCCCCCAACCACAAGAACGGCGAGGTCTGGGAATATTACCAATCCCTCACCCTCAGCCGGCCTTTCACGGTGAGCAAAACCGCCCAACCGGGGCCTCTCAACCTCAAGGCCAGCCTGTCCTACAACCTCTGCCACAAGACCAGCGGTTTCTGCGATCCGCCCCGCGACGAGGAAGGCAGCGTGAAGCTGCAGATCCTGCCGGTGGCGGAAGAAGTGGCCGCAAGCGAGGATGAGCCGGAAGAAGAGCTTGCTGAGGTGCAGCCGGTTACGGCCGACTCCACGGCCGTTGTTGCCAGCGCCCAAACTTCAAACGATGACGCGGTACCCCCCGCCCCGGCCACTGAAAAAGCCAGTGGCGGCCAGATTTGGTACTACATGCTGCTGGCCATCCTGGGCGGGATCGTGCTAAATTTCACGCCCTGCGTGCTGCCCATCCTGCCCATCCGCGCGATGAGCATGGTGAACCAGGCCCAGAAAGACATCTCCAAAGTGCTGATCCACACCCTGGTTTACACCCTTGGCGTGCTGCTCTCCTTCGGCGCCATCGCGGCCGTGTTTGTGATCGCCCGGGCCTCCGGGGTCAACCTCACCTACGGCTTCCTCAGCCAGAGCCTGCTCTACAACCTCATCATGATGAGCATCCTCTTCCTCTTTGGCCTCTCGCTGATGGGGGTGTGGGAAATGACCGTGCCGGGGATGAACGCGGCGGCCAAAACCACCTCCAAAAAGGGTTACGGCGGCTCCTTCTTCGCCGGCGTATTCGCCTTTCTGATGGGCTTTTCCTGCATGGGCCCCTTCATGGGTCCGGCGCTGGAAGTGGCCGTGCGCCTGTCCTCGCCGATGCTGGTGCTCTTTTTCCTGCTCATCGGCCTAGGCTTCGCCTTGCCCTTCATCATCATCAGCCTCTTCCCCAAGGCCCTCAAACTCGTGCCCAAACCCGGCGAATGGATGAACATCTTCAAAGAGTTGATGGGCTTCGTGCTGATGTATCTCACCTGTAAATATTTCTCCAACGTCTGGGGCCTCACCCAAAGCGGGACCTACCTGATGAAGACCGGGCTCTACCTGGTTTACCTGGGCTTCGCTGCCTGGCTCTACGGACGCTTTGTGCGCCCCGAAAACAAAAAGGCCGTCCAGATCATCCTGGGCCTGGCCGCCGTGGCCGTGATCGCCGCCTCCGCCTCCACCCTGCTGCCCTGGAAAGAGGAATACCGGCCCCAGTCAACCGCCGTGGCCAACGCCGAAGGCATGGTGCCGGCCAACCATCCCGGCTGGTATGTTTTCTCGCCGGAACTCTTTGCCCGCCTGCAATCTGAGGGCAAACCCGTCTTTCTGGACATCGGCGCGGATTGGTGCACGAACTGCAAGGCCAACGAGAAAAAAGTGCTGCTGCAGCCCGACATCCAGGCCGAATTCAGCAAACGCGGCGTGGTGCTGCTCAAGGGCGATTTCACCCGCGAGGACCCCGTGCTGAAAGACTGGATGCAAAAAGGCGGCAGCATCGGCGTGCCCTTCAACGTGCTTTACATCCCCGGCCGCGAGCCTGTCAAGATGGCCGAGCTTTTCAGCAAGGCCGATCTGCTCAAAGCCCTGGAACTCATTCCGGAGACAACCGAATGAAAAGATTTGCCCTTCCCGTCCTGATCGTTCTGGCCGCCCTGTTCGGGGCCGGCTGCGACCGCTTTGGCCACAACTTCCTGCCCCCGGACGCGGTTGATCTGGAGGCAGAGCTGTTCACACCGCTGGATGAAGCCCTGCAAAACCAGACGGAAGCGGGGATCGACCCTGTCATGGCCTTCTTCGCGGATGACTATTTGCATTTCGGGCTGAACAAAGCCGACCGCCGCGCCTGGCTGGAAGGCATTTTCCAGGCTCAGCCGGCTGCCGTGGCCGGGGCAACCTTGCTTGCCTCCGATCTGCTTTCAGACTCCACTGCCGTGGTCAACTGGCGCCTACAGGTCGCCGAGGCCAAAGGCGTGATCGCGGACAGCACCTTCACCGGCGAACGCCTGGTGAAACGGAACGGACACTGGCTGCTGCGGGGAAACCAGATGAGCTGTGAGCCGCCGGTGGTCAAGCAGCGCGTGATCATCGAATATTTCACCTTCCTGGGCTGCCCCAACTGCCCCGCCGTGGAGGCCGAACTCCACGACCTGCAGCTGGATCACCCCGGCCAGCTCAGCTATCTGGAACACCACATCACCGGCCCCCTCACCGTGCCGGGAGACCCCACCTACGATTATTACGGGCCGTTCACCGTGCCCACCTCCGTCTTTGGCGGCGAAGTGATGCTCACAGGAAGCACCGCCGACATCATTTCCTCCTATGCCGCTGAGGTGCAAACCCTGGCCGGGCTCGACAGCCGGATCAACTATTCCGGCCTCACTTACAGCGTGGATGGACAGACCATCAGCGGCTCGGTGCAGTTGGACATGCCGGCCCCATTCACCCACACGGACCTGGTGCTGAACTGTGTGCTCATCGAGCGCGAATCCAGCTTCACCAACACCCAGGGCCAGCCCCTGCGCAATGTGGTGCGGGCCAAATCCGTCCAGGACATCGGTTTTCTGGACTTCCCCAACACCGTCAGCTTCAGCCTCAGCTCCGCCGTGACCATCCCGGACGACGCTGCACTGGTGATCTTTGCCCAGAACCACCCCGTCTTCTTTGGCAACAACGCCACCATCTACGGCGGGATCGAAGTGGAACTTGACAGATAACCGGCCTGATGCCAACATGAGACCAAAGCTTCCGTTCCGCGCCTGCCCCTCGCCAAATACCCGCCTGAAGCGCGGGCATCATGCGGGAGGCAACTCCCGCCCGCAGCTTAAGGGCTTCGGAGCGGAACAGACAACAAATTGAAATATATGGAGATACAAACATGAAATGCCAAATCTTAGTGATAATCTTGCTCCTGCTGGCAGGCAGTCTTGTGGCCGAGCCCATGCCGGAATTCCGCCTTCCCAACGCAAGCAACCAAAACGTCACCCTCGCCGAGCTACTGGGCCGCGGCCCCGTGATCATAGATTTCTGGGCGGATTACTGCCAGCCCTGCAAACAGGCCATGCCCGCCCTGGACGCCCTCGCCCAAAAATATGACAGCCTCACCGTGGTCCTGGTCTCCATCGACGCCCCCAAAGCCCAGACCAAAGCCAAAAACTACCTCAAGGGCAAGAACTTCAAGTTCGTCTCCCTCTTCGACCCGGACCAGACCCTGGCCAAAAAGCTCAACGTCACCGAGCCGCCCCACACCTTCATCCTGGACAAGGCCGGCGAGATCGTGCTGGAGCACAAGGGCTTCGTGGCCGGAGACGAACAGGATTATGAGATCAAGGTCCGCTCCCTGCTGGGGATCGAGGCTGAAAAGGGCAGTGACTGCGATTGCGAAGAGCCCTGCGAAGATTGCGATTGCGAGGAAAAGGCCGCTCCCGAGCAGAAGCTCAACCCGGTTCAAACCCCTAAATCGCCATGCGAAAACTGCCACTGATCCTGGCGGCGCTGCTGCTGCTGGTTTGCGGCTTGGCGGCCCAGAGCGCGCCCCTGCTCAACGGGCTCAACGAGGCCAGCCTCATCTACCGCAGTGTGCCGGATTCGCTGCACGTATATTTCCAGAATTCCTTCGGCTTCAGCCTCGGCTACAAGAACTTCAGCTTCGGGATGAAATTCATCGCCGAACTGCCCAAATACAGCACCAACCAATCCGAACTGCTGGAAGAGCTTGACCCGGACCGCCTCAGCCTTGGCTGGAAGGAGCTTTACGCCTCCTACACCCGAGATGCTTACCTCATCCACGCCGGCACCATCGAGGAAAGCTTCGGCTCCGGGCTCATCTTCCGTAGCTATCAGGATCTTGAGCTGGACGAAGACCACCGCGTGACCGGATTCAAATTCCGATACGACGACAAACTCCGCCTCAAGGCCCTCTACAGCGCCCTGCCCAGCCCCACCTCCCTCGGCAGGCTGGACCTGGCCTACGGCGCGGACGCGGAATACCCCATTCTGGAACCCCTCACCCTCGGCGCCTCCTTTGTGGGCATGCAGACCCTGCAGGGATCTTCCTACAAACAGGACGACATCCTGGGCGCCAGGGCCAAACTGATCCAGGACCAGTTTGAGATATCCGTGGAAGGGGCATCCAGGGACGACAAACTTGTGGCGGGGATGCTGAACGGCCTGGCCGTTTTCACCACCGCCTCCGCCTATTTCGGGCCCGTGCAGTTGGGCGGCGCCTACAAACATTACGACAACTTCAGCTACCGCAACCGCGTCCAGGACATTCCCCTGGCCAACCACCACAACGAGACCCTGGCCGACGACCTGGCCTCCGGCACCGATGAACGGGGCTTCCAGGCCTGGACCAACATCGCCCTCGGCCAGTACCTGAGCCTGAACCTGGACTACGCCGAAGCCTGGGACCAAGCCCGGGAAAAACAGATGAACGACGCCTACGCCGGGCTGGACTGGCAAAGCGGGGCCACCGCCGCCACGCTATCCTACAGCCACATCGAAAAGGTGGACAGCGCCCTGCGCCACTGGCAAAAAGAGGCCTATCCCGCCTTTGTGGTCAGTTTTCCCGCCGGTAAAACGGGACTGGTGCTCTCCGGCGAATTCAAGACGGTGGAAAAGCTGGCGCTGGACCCCGTCCAGAACGAATACGTAGAAATCGGCCACTACGAACCCCGCCTCCAGGCCGACCTCAGCTTGGGCAAACTCAGCCTTTCGCTGGGCGCGCAAAGCTGGTGGAACGATTTCTCCTCTATCCTGCAAAGCCAATACTGGCCCAGCGTCGAGCTAAAATATCCCATCCTCGCGGACAGCGACTTCGTCCTCTTCGCCGGCAAGGAAGCCGGGGGCAAGGTCTGCCGCAACGGCGTCTGCCGCTATGTGGCCCCCTTCTCCGGGGTCCGTTTGGAACTCGCCACCAGATTTTAAACCATAGGAAACCACGATGAAAAGACCACTAGTTATGCTGCTTCTGCTGTTGGCCGCCGCCCTGGCCGCCAATCCAACCTACTATCCGCTTACCACCATCGCGGAATCCTGCGTGCTGCAGGGCAACGCCCCCAGCAACACCGCCCTGGCCAATCTGGCCAATGTGCTGGCCGCCACCCACCGGGGTGAATTGATCGCCGCCCGGCTTTACCACAACTCCGGCGCGCTCAGCAGCCCCAGCGTTGAGGACCGCTTCGCCTGGCACAACGCCACCAGCGTGCCCACCGTTGTCTTCAATGGCAACGAAGCCCTGGTGGGCGCCCAGACGGAGGCTGTGTACGCCCAAACCGTGGCCGCCAAACGCTTCCAGGCCGCGCCAGTGAAACTCCAGATCACTTCCTTCACCCCCGCTAGCGGTGCTATCTCCGTTTCTGCCTGGCTGCTGGACCCCAACGTGGACATCAGCGGCCAGACCCTCGCCCTGATGCTGGTGGAGGACAACGTGGGAACAGAAACCAACGTCACCCGCCAGATCAAATACCAAACCATCAACCTGCCCGGATCCGGCGATCCGGTGGTGTTCACGGACAGTTTTGCCATCGACCCTGGCTGGAACCAGGCCAACCTCTGGGCCATCGCCGCCGTCCAGACCGATGTACACCAGATCTTACAAAGCGCCTCCACCCTGCCGCTGCCCACCTACAACATCCGCGCCGCCATACCCTGGGACCCGGCCGGGCTCAGCGCCGCGCCGAACACCCTGTTCAGCTCGGAAACGCTTGCCATCTTCAACACCGGCTCCTTCGACACCATGCAGGTGCTGTTGCTGCCCGACGACGCTCCCGCGGACTGGTTTTTCAACTATTGCGACGAGATCGGCGGCTGCTATCCCGGCGACCAGCCTCTGCCCCTGGTGCTTGGCTCCGGCGACAGCAAGGCCTTTCACCTCAACCTCTGGGTGGGTTCGCCGGGTGTGGCCACCTTCCACTACGAGATCAGCTCTCCAAACCTCGGCACCTTCATCATCCCCTTCGCCCTCCAGGCCGGAACGGCGGCGGACGATCAGCTGGCCCGGCCCGCCCTGCGCCTGGATTCCAACAGCCCCAACCCCTTCCGGGGAAACACCACTTTCCGGATCTCGGCGGATAAAAGCGGAATCGCCAGCGTGCAGGTCTTCGACCTCAGGGGCCGTCTGATTTCCACCACGCCCGCCCAAAACCTGGTCCCCGGCTCCAACCGGATCGACTGGCAGGCCCCGTCCGGGCTGCCTTCCGGGATCTATCTTTACCGCCTCAAGGACGCCTCCGCGCCGCCCCGCCGGATGCTGATGCTGAAGTAAACCATGCAAAGATTGCTCGTCCTGCTGCTGGTTTTGGCCGCTTTCCCGCTGCTGGCCTCGCCCTTGGGCAAAGAGTTCGAAACTGCCCTGAGCTCCACCCAAAACGCTGAACAGGCCCTGGAGGTGATCGCCAGTTACCGCGACCGCCTCACCGACCTGGATGACCTTCGCCAGCTGCAGAATTACTGGATGCAGGTCGATCCCGCCGGCTGCGGGGAATGGTTTGGCCAGCAATACGTCGCCCATCCGGACCGCCCGGAGTATGAATACCTCTGGCTGCGCGGACAGACCGACCCCGGCACCCAACTGGCCGGAGGCCGTGCCCTGATCGCCCGGGAACCCTCTTTCTACTGGGGCTACCGCCTCTTCAGCAACACCTATTCCCAAATCCTGCAGGATGCCTCCGCCCCGGATTCCCTGCGCGCGGACATCATGGCCAGCCTTGCCTCCGACCGCGCCCTCCTCCTCCAGGGCCTGCAAACCTGGCCCCTGGACGACTATCTCCGCCTCGCCCTCTTCCACCACCACGCCTCCCGAAGCGAGAACGACCAGGCCGAGGCCCAGCTTCTCCAGCTCTTCGACCCGGCTGCCATCGAGGCCAATTTCCGCCACGTCATCGAGTTCATTGCCGCCACCGGCCGCGTCCGCCCCTTCGAGGTCCTCTATCCGCGCCTGATCTCACGCCTTATCGCCAGGGGCGAGGTTCCCGCCGCCGACAGCCTTGCCTACTACCAGTATTCCTATCTGGAAGCCCTCAGGACCGCCAAAGACTGGGCAAAAATGCGTTCCTTCCTGCAACAGAACCCGGACCTCCAGTCCAATGACAAGACGCTGCAAAACCGCCTTCTGATGCATCTGGGGCTGTCCGAACCGGAAACCGCGCTCAACCTTCTGGAAGGCGCTTTGGCCGCCGGCGTCATCACCTATCCGGAGGCCCTGGACAATCCGGATTATGCCCCCCTGTCAACCCTGCCCCGCCATCCGGAGGTGATGGCCCTTGCCGCCGCCAACTGGGAACAGGCCAGGGCCGAACGCAAGGCCCGGATCATCGCGGAAAAGGTCTCCCGTCCCGCCCCTCTCTGGGAATTGCCCGATCCCGAGGGCAACCTGACCCGCCTCGAAGACCTCCGCGGCAAGATCGTCATCCTCGATTTCTGGGCCCTCTGGTGCTCGCCCTGCCTCAAAACCCTGCCCAAGCTCGATTCCTGGCTGGAGCGGAACTCCTCGGAAGACGTCGCGCTGATCTCCATCAACGTTTGGGAAAGCCCCTCCGAACTACCCAATGTGATCGACCACTTCAGCAAAAACAGCTACGGCATGAAGCTCCTCCTGGGCGACAACGAACTGCCCCGGGCCTACGGCTTCTCCGGCATCCCCTGGCTCTGCGCCATTGACAAACAGGGCAACATCGCCTTCACCCAAAGCGGCTTCAGCCCCGTTCTGGAGGAAACCCTCTCCGTCTGGGTGGAGGAATTGCGTCGCTGACAAGGAGGTCTGATGCGGCGTCCGAATCCCTATCTCACTCCCCGGGAACAGCGCGCCCTCATTGTTTTGGCCGCCCTGGCCCTGCTGGGGTTCCTGGCCGGCCAGCTTAAGACCGTTCCCACCCTCGCCCCTGTCCTCCAAAGCGAACTCGCCGCCCCGGAACTCCTCACCGTGGCCGCGGAGGTGGACAAACCAGTCCAGATAGACATCCGCACCGCCTCCCAGGAAGAACTCATGCTCCTGCCCGGTATCGGCGCCAAACGCGCCCAGGACATCATCGCCCACCGCGCCCAACACCCCTTCAACAGCACCGACGACCTCCTCCAGATCAAGGGCATCGGCCCCAAAACCCTGGCCAAAATGCTGCCCTCCCTCCTCCCCTTCGGCTCACCCCAGTTCACCCCGGAAGCCGCTGTGGATACCAATTCCATGACCACCATCGGCCTGCTTGAGCCCGCGCCCAACAATCTCACCGCTCCCGGCGCTTCTGCGTCTTCATCCCAAACCCCTTCCGGCGAGGAAAAACCCGTCCCCAAAAGCCAACTCACCAACGTGGTCAACCTCAACACCGCTGGCCTGGCCGAACTCTGCACCCTGCCCGGCATCGGAGAGGTAAAAGCTAAAGCCATAATCGATTACCGCTCCCAAAACGGCAGGTTTCAAAGCGTCGACGACATCACCAAGGTCAAGGGTATCGGCGCTAAAACCCTCGCCAAAATCCGCCCCCGCCTCAAGGTCTGATCCCCGCTATGGCCGTGTCTGCCATGCCATGGCCAGGAACTGCAACCCTCCCCACTTAAACAGGAGCCACATAGATCACTGTTGAAAATCTCGCTGATCTTGACCGACGAGGACGGCGGTCGCCCCTGTTGGTCATGATCCCTATACTGTGGAATGGCTTCAATCCGTTAAACACCCATATCGCCCACACATAACGGACTTTTCCATTAGCTTTGTGGTTCCCCCGCTTCCCACAATCTCCCTAAGCACGATTTCAGGCTCATTCCCGAGCCAGTTTCCGGAGTGTTTTAGCGATATCTTGAAACCCAGCGGAGGTAACCTGGAGCCCAGTCAGCGCCGCGAGCATTATTACAGGAGAGGTTTTGAATTTCATCTCCTGTTTTATCCTACTGTTGGAGATGCTCATTCCTCCCTCGAAGCCTGCACAACCTCTGGGTTAATTACACAAACCCGTTGAAAAAAAACCACAAAGCCGCCCGAAAACGGCAAAAAAATAACTTGACGCTAACCTTGTAATTCAGAAATTCAGCAAAAAAATTTTGAGGAGTCTTCCATGAAAACAGCCTTGGTTTTGTTTGTGATCTTTTTGTCCCTGGCTCTGGGACTGAGCGGCGAGAACCTACCGGCCAAAGCCTGGCAGGTTGGTGAGGGCAAGGTTTCTGAGGTCCTTCTTCCCCAGGCGGAAAGCGGCCAGCGCACCGATCCGCCCCAGAACGTTATGGCGCAGATCACCGCTGGGGGCAAGCTCCGCCTGAGTTGGTCTCCCGTCACCGGCGCGGAGGGAACCGTGAACATCTATCGCGCGGACACTCCGGCGGCGCCCGGGGATCCCGCCTGGACCAGGGTTCTACTCCTTCCCGCCAGCTACAGCCAATTCGACCTTCCCCTGGAAACCGCTGGCTTCTTTTACCTCACTCACGATCCCGCGGTGTCCATCCCCCCGGACCTGGCTTTGGTGGAGGGAGGCTCGACGGCGGGGATTACCGTGGGGACCTTCTACATCGGCAAATACGAGGTTACCACGGATTCCTGGAACTACTACGTGTTGGGTGGCAGCGGCGACACTTTCCCGCGCCGGGACCTCAGCTGGCTGGACACCATCATGTATTGCAACGCCCGCAGCGTGGCCGAGGGCTTGGAACCCTGTTACTATTTCACCCTGGGGGGTGTCAATTACGGAACCGCCTACTCGACCTGGCCGAACGATCCCGATTACGGCTGGTCCTGGCATGACACCGGCTGGATGGAGTCTTGCATCAACTGGAACACTTTGGCCAACGGCTATCGCCTGCTCACCCACGCCGAGTGGGAATACGCCGCCCGCGGAGGCCTGCTTTCGCAAGGCTATGCCTACAGCGGCAGCAACGACATCAACGCGGTGGCCTGGTATGGCTACAGCGGCATACATCCCGTGGGGCAGAAAGCGCCCAACGAGCTTGGGCTCCACGACATGAGCGGGAACGTCTGGGAATGGAATTGGGACTGGACCAGCTATCACAACCGCTGTCGCAGCGGCGGCGGCTACAACAGCTCCTATGATTACTGTTACGTCTGGTCCTGGTTTGGAACCTACGCCGGGGCTTATGAAAGCGACTTCGGGTTCAGGGTGGGGAGGGACGCCCACTGACGCCCCGGACGGGATAAAGAGCCGTTCCGTCTTCTGGCGCCGGCATCCGTTCGCCCGGTGCCAGCGGAGCCGGAGCGTCCGTCATTCCAGATCGCTGTCACAGAATCCAGGCCTCGCGGGAATAGCCAAACCGTCCTTACCGCCAATCTCACAGCCCCGCCCTGTCATGGAAAGCGGTTTTAACCGTTAAGGGAATATAGACGGGGGTTTCAACCCCCGTAACCCGATTTGCCGGGGGCGAATCCAAAACCTGCGCGCGGGGGCGGGACTTTGAGGGGTGATTCATCGACCCTCACCTGTGCTGATACCCCGATGAATCAGGGATCGAAGTCCTGCACCCCTCTGCGAGGGGTTGGTTCGGGCGGTTCAGGGTTACGGGGGTTGAAACCCCCGCCTATAGTCCTTCACCCTGCGAGCGGGGTTGTCCCTCCTGTCATTCCTGTTTAGGGATCCGTAATCCAGCAATATCATCCACATGGCCCCGCCCTGTCATTCCGGGGTGGGGGTTTTAACCCCCGGGGTCCCGGAATCCAGACCTTCCGGGTAATGCATTTGGAGGGAGTCGTCACAGACCGCGTCTGTATCGACTCCGCCCTGGCCTGGAAACGAATCTGGCTATTCCCGCAAGGGCTGGATTCCGGATCTCCGGCGCTGAAGCACCTGCGTCCGGAATGACGTAGTTTGAGGCGGGGCGGGGGATGTTCTTCTGGAGTCGATGCCCGTGTTTCGCCCGACTCCAGCTTCACCGCCCGGAATGACGAAGCGGAAGAGGGCGGTGGAAAGTTCTACATTCAGCTGATCCCCCTCAACCCATCCGGTTTTAAATAGAGCCATAAAAATTTCGCTTAACTTGCAGGCCAGGCTGGCAATAAAACCCTGCTGATCATGCTGCCGAAAAGCTCCGGCCAGCCCGGCACATGGAATCTGCGCCCGGTTCCGCCTCCGGATCAGCCCTTGACGATCTTGTCCACGAACTGGGCGTTCATGAGTTGGGCGGCGGCCATGTATTTGAGGTTGAATTTTAGGACGTCACCGGTTTCGTAGCGGGAGGGGTTTTCGCCGAGGTCGAAGACGGTGAGATCGGAGCTGTTTCCGAAAAAGCGGACGCCGGGGTCGTGGGGGATGAGTTTTTTGGCGTCAACGTCGAGGGCACCGAAATCGACGATGGCGTGAACACTGGTGTCAGTGGCAAAATCCCCGGTTTCGCCCACATTTGCGTCGGTGAGGATCCCGTCCGGCGTGTTGTCCTTGCGGTAGAGTTCCACGATATTGGCCTCGAAGGTGAAGGTGTCGGTCATCAGGTTCAGAAAGGGTTTGTCGTTGAGAGGTGAGGTTCCCAGGAAGGCGGCTTCGCCGATGCGGAAGTGGTTGACGCCGAGAGGGATCTTGTTTTCAGCCAGCAGGGGCAGGGTTATGGAACTGGCGCCGGAGACGAGCTCGAGTTTGCGTTTGAACGTGGCCTCCAGAAGTTGCTGGTAGAGAACCAGTTGGAGCATTTTGTCATAGGTTGGCTGGATTCCGGTCATGCAGCCCAGATTGGTTCCGAGGCCGATGATGTCGATGTTTTTGAGCTTGAAGACCTTTTTGTAGAAATCCAGCAGGCCTTCGCGGTGGATCCCTTCACGCAGTTCGCCCATTTCCACCATCAGGATCACGCGGTGTTTTTGGCCGATTTTCCCCGCGGCCCTGTCCAGGGCTTGGAGGGTGAGGAAGGAGCTGTTGAAGGAAATATCGGCGAATCTGACCACATTGCCGGCGTTTCTGATGCCGGGTGGTTTGATGTAGAGGGTAACGAGGCTGGGATCGATCTCCTTTACCAGCTTCAGCACGCGCCACTGGGAAACCGCCAGGGAATGGGTTTGGCGGACCACGGGGTGGGCGAGCAGGGCGCTCAGGGCCTGGCTGTTGCTGCCCAGCACCTTCACCACCAGGGACCAGGTTTTGCCGTGCTCGCTCATCAGGGCGTCGATTCTATCGATGTTGGCCACTATCTTGTCCAGATGGATGGTAAGCCGGGCCATGATCAGGCCTCCCTGGTCCAGCGCATCTCGGCGTATTTGCTGGTGAAGCCCATCCTTTTGTAGAGGCGGGAGGCCGGATTGTCGTATTCCACGTGCAGGGCCACTTCGCCCTGGCAGAGTTCCAAGGCTCTCTGGATAAGTTTTCCGCCGATTCCCTGGCCTCTGTGTTCCGGGCCCACGGCGATATAGACCAGCAAATATTCCGGCACGTAGCCGGCCATCCCAGTGGCGTTCATCACCAGCGCTCCGGCCAGTTCCTTCTCCTCGTGGGCCAGCAACAAGAAGCCACCTTTGCCGGGTTCGCCGGAAAAAGCGTAATCCACCGCCTTGGAAATGGCCGGCACCGCGTCCGTGAACTGGTCCAGATTGATGTGCAGCCACTGGGCAAGCTGTTCCTGGGGGAGGAAAAGCTCCAGTTCCGCTTTGTTGCGTATGGTTGTTATCTTGGTCATAATTTACTCCTTTAATTGGCCACTCTGGGAATCTGCTGGGGCAGGCGGGCCAGCAGTTCGTAGTTCATCGTCTTGGTGAGTTCCGCGAAGGAGGCCACCGAGATGGATAGCTCGCCCTGTTTGCCGATCAGCACCACCTCGTCGCCCGGAACCACGGTGTGGATGTGGCTTACGTCCACCATGAACATGTTCATGTTGATGGAGCCCACGACGGGGGCGCGTTTTCCGCGCAGCAGCACCAGCCCGGAATGGCTGAGGTTTTTGGCATAGCCTTGGTGATAACCCACGGGAATGGTGGCCAGCTTCATGGGTTTGGTGCTCAGGAAGCTATTCCCGTAGTTGATGAAATTTCCCTTCGCGACGGCTTTCACGCTCATTACGTGGGTTTTCCAGGAGAGCACGGTCTTGAGGGGGTCGCGGGTGAATTTCACCTGTGGCGAAAGCAGGTTGTTCATCTTGGTTTCCATGCTGGGCCAGAAGCCGTATTGGGCGATGCCGAAGCGCACCATGTCCATGATGGTGTGGGGATAGATGAGGGCGGCGGCGGAACAGGCGCTGTGGTAGGCCTCAGCCACTATTCCCGCCTTTTTCAGCTCTTTTTTGAGGCGGAGGAAGGCCTGATATTGGTTTTGGATGCGGAGGAAATTGGCCACGCTTTCAGCTCCGGCGTAATGGGTGCAGATGCCTTTGAGGCAGAGATGGCGGCGGTTCTTTCTGATCAGGTCGACCACTTCGGGAAATTCAACCTCCTCGATCCCGGTGCGGTGCATACCGGTTTCCAGTTCCAGGTGGACCAGGGCCTTGCGTTTGAGCTTTTTGGCCACTTCCACAGCCGCGGCGAGGCGCTGGGGCGTGAACACGTAAAACTCCACGCCCTTGCCGATGATCCATTCCAGCTGATCCTCGTCCAGCATGCCCATGATGATCAGCCGGCTGTGCTCGGATTTCACCTGAAGGGCCGTATGGGCCTCCCGGGCGTCGTAAACCGCAAAGCAGGACACACCGGCCCGCTCCGCCAGGGGGACGAACTGCTCGATCCCATGCCCGTAGGCGTTTCCCTTGATCACTGAGACAAACTGGGCCGGGGCGATCCGCTTCTTTAGATATCTGATGTTCTTGGCAACCGCGGACGCGTCCAGCTCGATCCAGCTTGAAGACAGCATCTCTCTCTCCTTTTTCGTATCCGCAGGGCAGATAAATTCTTTTCGAACAACGGCCTCCGGGGAGGGCCCCCGGCAGTTGTAAACCGGATTGTTCAACTATGCTACATCTAAATGCTGGACTGGATTTGGGCCTTGTCAAGGAAAAAATTCCCGGCTCGCCTGGGAAGCGGTTCTGATCCTGGATAAATTTGGCTCCTGTTAAAATATGGGGGGGGCGATTGCCTTCATCCCAGCGCAGGAGACTGTGTGAAAACTCTGTTCAGAATCCCGCAGGGACGGCATTTCAGATAGAACGCTCCACCACCCCGGAAGCATTGCGAGTCCCAGCGGATCCCGCGACCTTCACCTGGCTGTTCAATTTCACATACGCGGTCCTATTTGAGCAGCAGCATCTTCCTCGTCTCGCGTCTGCCATTGCAGGCGATCCGGCTAAGATACAAGCCGGATGCCACGCAGTGGCCGGAATCGTCCCTGCCGTTCCAGATGAGGTAATGTTCGCCTGCTGGCTGTTCTTTACAAGACCTTTGCACATAATCCTCAGGGTCTGGTGAAAAAGTAAGAGCATTTAGGATCAAAAAGTAGTTTTTGAAATCTGCAAATAATTCTTGACAAAATAGATAGGCTCATATTTTGTCACTCTATCA
>Ga0209717_1000779_pt1 | contig 37394 bp, 6 predicted proteins | sample AD_UKC048_MetaG_FD_184418 | JGI IMG/M metagenome (GOLD analysis project Ga0209717, IMG submission 184418) | Active sludge microbial communities of municipal wastewater-treating anaerobic digesters from USA - AD_UKC048_MetaG (SPAdes) (version 2) | ecosystem: Engineered > Bioreactor > Anaerobic >...
TTGCCGTTTCAGTACACCCGTTAGCATCCGTGACCGTCACCATGTGGCTGCCTGCGGAAAGACCTGTGGCGGTTTGGTCCGTCGAACCATTATCCCAAATATAGGTGTAAGGCAACGTGCCGCCGCCGGGGGTAACAGTGGCTGAACCGTTCGAGCCGCCGAAGCAACTTACCGGCATGGTTTGAGCAGCCGTGGCGGTTACGTCTGTCGCCTGAATGATTGTGACAGTGGCTATGGCCGTACAGTTGTTCGCGTCGGTGACTGTAACAGAATGAACTCCGACGGGCAGGTTTGTTGCTGTTGCGGTCGTTTGACTACCGGCAGAAACAGACCAGAGGTAAGTGTAAGCAGTTGTTCCACCCGTAGCATTTACGGTAGCGGAACCGGTGCTCGCGCCGTTGCAACCGATGTTCGTTTGGCCGGTGATGTCGGCTACCAACAAGGTTGGCTGTGTGATGGTTACCGTTGCGCTGGCGGTGCAGCCGTTTGCATCCGTTACTGTGACGGTGTACGTTCCGGCTGCCAGGTTGATGGCTGTGGCGGCAGTTTGTCCGCCGGTCCAGGCGTAGGTGTAGGTGGTCGTGCCGCCAGCAACATTTACTGTGGCAGAACCGGTCGAAGCGCCATTGCAAAGCACATTGGTTTGTGCGCTGATACTTGCTGTAAGTTCAGCAGGTTCCGTGATTACAACAGAAGTACTTGACGTACAACCGTTTGCATCCGTGGCAGTGACATTGTACGTCCCAGCCGTCAAACCTGTGGCAGTTGCCGTCGTTTGACCGTTGTTCCACAAATAGGTGATCGTGCCTGTACCGCCTGTTCCAGCCGCCGTGGCAGCACCGTTGGGGCCGCCAAAACAACTAACGTTGGTCGAAGTGCTGATCGTTACTGCTACTGCGCTGGCAGGTTGTGTGATGGTAACCGTTGCCATTTCCGTACAACCGTTTGCATCCGTAACCGTGACCATATGGCTGCCGGCGGAAAGACCTGTGGCGGTTTGGTCGGTCGAGCCGTTGTCCCAAAGGTAGATGTACGGCAAGGTGCCGCCGCCGGGGGTAACTGTGGCCGAGCCGTTCGAGCCGCCGAAGCAAGAAACAGGCGTGGTTTGAGCCGCTGTGGCGGTTAAATCTGTTGCCTGAATGATCGTAACCGTGGCTATGGCGGTGCAGTTGTTCGCGTCCGTGACGGTAACGGAATGAACTCCGACGGGCAGGTTTATTGCTGTTGCAGTCGTTTGACCAGCGGCAGAAACGGACCACAAATAGGTGTAGCCCGTCGTTCCACCCGTAGCATTTACGGTAGCGGAACCTGTGCTCGCGCCGTTGCAACCGATGTTCGTTTGGCCGGTGATGTCGGCTACTAACAAGGTTGGCTGCGTGATGGTGACTGTCGCGCTGGCCGTGCAGCCGTTCGCGTCCGTGATGGTTACGCTGTGAACGCCCGCAGCAAGGTTCGATGCCGTTGCGGTAGTTTGAGCCGCTGCCGAAGCGGACCACAAATAAGTGTATGCCGTTGTGCCGCCTGCGCCTGTTACCGTCGCAGCACCCGTACTCGCACCATTGCAAAGCACGTTCGTTTGGGCACTGATAGAGGCCGTCAGTTGAGCGGTTTCTGTAATCACCACCGAGGCTACTGCCGTGCAGCCGTTCGCATCCGTGGCCGTTACATCATAGGTTCCTGCTGTCAAACCTGTGGCTGTTGCACCGGTTTGTGTATTGCTCCACAGGTACGTGATGGCGCCCGTGCCACCCATTCCGGTGGCTGTGGCCGTGCCGTCTGAACCGCCAAAACAAGAGACGTTCGTTTTGACTACTGTTACTGTTAAGGCACTTATCGGTTGTGTGATCGTAACCGTTGCCGTTTCCGTACAACCATTAGCATCCGTGACCGTGACCATGTGGCTGCCTGCGGAAAGACCTGTGGCGGTTTGATCGGTTGAGCCGTTGTCCCAAAGGTAAATGTAAGGCAAAGTGCCGCCGCCGGGGGTGACTGTGGCTGAGCCGTTCGAGCCGCCGAAGCAAGAAACAGGGGTGGTTTGGGCCGCCGTGGCCGTCAAATCTGTGGGTTGGGTGATCGTAACGATTGCTGTTCCGGTACAACCCACGCCATCTGTAACAGTCACCGTATACGTTCCTGCAACCAGATTCGTCGCAATTTGTCCGGTTGCCAGGTTCGACCAGGCATAACTATACTGCGGCGTTCCATCGGCCACTATAGCAGTAGCACTGCCATTCGTTCCTGCAAAACAGGAAACGGGGGTGGATACAATGGTGATGTTTGAAAGCAAACAAATGGAGCACGCGACCGGAGCGCTTGCATTATTGCAATACTGATCGGCATTTCCACCGCCCAATACCTTGAAATTATTATCCGCGCTCACATTCGGATCAGCATTTAACGGGTCCGAATAATTGTGAAACAAATCAATCGTTCCCGTACAACCTGCGGGAATTTTAAAGGTAAACAATGCAATGTCCGTGTTCGCCGGAATGTTGAATACCGTGTAACTCCCTGCATTGGCCGGTGCGAAAAACACATAATCGGAGCCCGGATTTTGAGGCGGATTGTTCAATTGTGTAAATGCCATATCCAGATCGGTGAGGGACGTCAGATTCGACAATTGAATCACGCCGGGACCGGCTCCGTCAGGGTCGGGAAACACCAGTGTAAACTGGGTACTACCCGTAATACGCGCCAGTGGGCCGCTGTATGCTACGGAACTATTAAAGGAAACGCGATACGTTTGCCCGTCCGGGTCCAGCGTCAGTTTATAGGTAACGGTTCCTGTATTCTGACCGATTACCACGCTGGAAGATGCAGTACATCCGTTTTGATCCGTAATCGTAACGGTATGTGTTCCCGCACTCAGGTTAATGGCGGTCGCTGTCGTTTGGCCGTCATTCCAGAGGTACGTGTAGCCCGGAGTACCGCCTGTGGGAGTTGCCGTAGCACTCCCGTCCGCAGTTCCGCCGCAACTTACATTTACTCCTGTAACAGCGGATGTCAGCGCCAGCGGCGGTTGCGTTATGGTAACCACCACCGTTGCAATACAACCGTTGGCATCCGTTACAGTAACGGTGTATGCGCCCGCCGCCAAGCCGGTTCCGGTAGCAGTGGTTTGGCTACCGGCTGTCACCGGCCAGAGGTAGGTATAATTGGGGGTTCCGCCGGCAGCGATGATCGTTGCAGTGCCCGTACCTGCTCCATTACACAACACATTGGTTTGTGCGCTGATGGCCGCAGTCAGTACCGTTGGCTGTGTAATGCCGGCAGTAGCCGTAGCACTACACCCATTTGCATCGGATACGGTGACGGTATAGGTGCCTGCTGCAAGCCCGGTGGCCGAAGCGTTGGTTTGCCCGTCGCTCCAAAGATAGGTGTAAGGAATAGTGCCGCCGCCTGCCGTCACGGTGGCAGTTCCGCTCGCACCACCCGAGCAACCTGCATTTGCGCTGGCTGTAATCGTTGCGGTCAGTGTTTGCTGCGGTTGCGCAAGGGTAATGGTGGAAATGGCCGTGCAACCCCTGGAATCTGTTACGGTAACAGTATAAATACCGCCGGCCAGTCCGGTGAGCGTCTGGTCAGTCGAGCCGCCCGTCCACAATATGGAATAACCGGGCGTACCGCCGCCAATCGTAACCATGACGGAACCTGTGCCGGCGCCATTGCACAAAACAGGTGAAACGACACTTGCTGCCGCGGTCAGTAAGGGCGGTTGTGTAATGGTTAAAACAACGGTACCCGTGCACCCTACCCCATCCGTTACTGTTACGGTGTAAGTGCCGGCTACGAGATTCGTAACGGTTTGCGTGGTTTGATTACCTGCAATGGCCGGCCAGGCGTAGCTGTATTCCGGTATGCCGTCGGCTGCAATAATTGTGGCTGTCCCGTCCGCGCCGCCCGAACAGGATACGTTGGTCGTGACCGCCGTAACGTTGGAAAGCATACAATTCGGACAAGGCAGCGGCGCCGTAATGTTGTTGCAATACAGGTCCGTATTGCCTCCGCCCAGCACCTTGAAATTATTGTCTCCATTGACGTTCAAAGAAGCATTCAGCGGATCGGAAGTATTGTCGTACAAGGCGACAGAACCCGTGCACCCACCCAGTATTTTGAAGGTAAACAGATCGATATCGGTGTTTGCAGGAATATTAAAAACGGTGTACCCGCCCGCATTGGTCGCTGCAAAAAACGTATAGTCTTTGGATGGATTCTGCGGCGGATTGTTGAGTTGTGTGTAATCCATGTTCAGGGCCGTCAGCGACGTTACATTGGTCAGTTGTACGGCCCCCGGGGCGGCGCCATCGGGGTCCGGAAATACCAGTGTAAACTGTGTACTGCCCGTTATACGAGCCAGCGGACCGCTATATGCCACCGAACTGTTGAAGGAAACGCGATAGGTTTCTCCATCCGGATCCAGGGTCAGTTTATAACCCACTGTTCCGGTATTCTGGCCGATCGTGATATTGGAAACGGCCGTACAACCATTCTGGTCGGTTACCGTCACAGTGTGGGTGCCTACGGTAAGGTTATTTGCAGTAGCCGTCGTTACGCCCGTGCTCCAGGCATACGTGTACGCAGGCGTACCGCCGGCCGGTGTCACGGTTGCGCGGCCGTTGCCGGAGGCGCCGCAACTGACGTTAATGCCGGAAATGGTATTGGTCAAAGCGGCAAATGGCTGGCTGATTAGGGTAGTAGCCGTGGCTATACAGCCTTGTCCGTCTGTTATGGTGGCGGTGTAAACGCCCGCAGCCAACCCGGTAGCCGTTGCAGTCGTCTGGCTGCCTGCCGAAACCGGCCACAAATAACTGTAAGCAATGGTGCCTCCCGAAGCGGCCACGGTAGCGCTGCCCGTACTGCCGCCACTACACAGTACATTCGTACTTGCACTGATGGATGCTATTAAAACAGGCGGCGCACCAATGGTGGTGGTGGTGGTAGCGGTACAGTTATTGGCGTCGCTGACAGTCACCGTGTAAGTGCCTGCGCTAAGTCCGGTTGCAGCGGCGGTTGTCTGTCCGTCGCTCCATAAAAAGGTGTAAGGTGAAATACCGCCACCGCCGCCGGCCGTTGCAGCGCCGTTGGAGCCGCCCGAACAACTTGTATTCAGGCTGGCCAGTATCGTAGCCGTTACAACCGAAGCAGGTTGCGTGACCGTTGCCTGGGAAGTTTTTGTGCATCCTTTCGCGTCGGTTACAGTCACGGTATAGGTGCCGGCCGGCAAGCCGGTAACGGTCTGGTTGGTGGAGCCACCCGTCCACAGCAGGGAATATGGCGGAGTACCGCCGCCCGCTGTTACCGCCACGGAGCCCGTGGAACCGCCGTTGCACAACACATTTGAAACGGTATTGGCAATGGCGGTCAGCACAGAGGGTTGTGTAATTACTGCCGTTACGGTTCCCACACATCCGCCCGCATCGGTCACGGTTACTTCGTAAGAGCCTGCCGAAAGGTTGTTGACGCTTTGAGTAGTTTGGTTGCCTGCACCGGGAGGCCAGGCGTACGTATAAACAGGTGTTCCGTCCGATGCCACAATCGTGGCCGTTCCGTCGGCGCCGCCGAAGCAGGAAACAGGCGTTACAATCGCTGTAATATTGGAAAGCGGACAAGGGGGGCATTGGACGGGACCACCTGTGTTTCCGGTATACAGATTGACGTTGCCGCCGCCCAGCACCTTGAAATTATGGTCCGCATTGATCATCAGATCGGCGTTCAGCGGGTCGGCCACATTGTCGTATAAATAGAGGGTTCCGGAACAGGAAGCGGACGACTTGAAACTGAATAAATCGATATCCGTGTTCGCCGCGATATTGAACGGCGTATAGGAGCCCGCATTGGAAGGTGCGAAAAAGAGATAGTCTTTTACGTTGTTTTGAACGGGGCTGTTGACCTGAGTCAGTACCCAGTTCAGCGGTGTCAGGGCCGTCAGATTGGTCACCATAAATGAACCTGCTCCGGCAGCATCAAAATCGGGCACCACGATAGTCACCTGCGAAGAGGGAGCGATCCGGGCAAGCGGGCCGGAGTATGCGACAGTACTGTTAAATGAAACGGTATAAACCTGGGTTGCATTGTTGTACGACAACTTATACGTAACTGCGGCTTGTACAGATGCAACGCACAACACCCACAACAATGCGGTGGACAAAAGAAGTAACTGTCTTTTCATGATTGAAGAATTTATGGAGTTGGGGTTGCGTCAAATCGTTCAACCGCTTCGATTCAACATTTGACACAACCCCAGTTCACATTCAAGATTATACACTAAAAGATTAAATATCAATGAATTACCATCATGTTCCAGGACTTGGTACGCTGGCCCCGGTCAAATGCGAACTGTATCCGGTAAAGTCCCGGTTGCCAGTTTTGCACATCCAGATTCAGGGTATGCAAACCGGTTCCGGCGCCGGCTTTTTGCCGAAACACCTCCCGGCCCTGCGTATCGCAAATGAGTATCTGGCAAAAGCCGTGCGCTTCTGAAAGCAGCGTCCACTGAATGGTAGCAGACTTGTCGGCCGGCACCGGCGACACTTTTACATCGTCTACTAATTTGCCGGACAATTCATCCGTACCCGTCACGGAGGCGCATTCCACCGTGGCATTTTCAAATCCTGAGAAGGCATTTTTACGCGCGCCCAGTACCGCAAAATGTTGCGTTACGTTGTATCCCGCGCTGCGCACGGCCTGCACAGCCGGGTCGTCATTGGCAAGCAGGGTAACTGCTCCGGCACAACCGCCCGCCGCGTTTACGAAAGAAAAGAGCGGCACTTCTTCACCGGCAATCATTTTGATCAGGGAAGTGGGTCCGTTGACCAGCGAAATGCACACGAACGAATGTTCGGGGTCGCCGTCGGGGTGTTCCACATAGGCATTGTCGGCCCAAACCAGACCATCCACCAGCGAAGTAATGCCCGGCGTGAATTCACTGCCGGCATCGATGCGCAATACGATCTGTGCCGAACTCACCATGTTTTTGGGCATCTCCCAGGTGGTTTCCGGCACTATGCTCAACGTATAAACATGGGTGGTTTCCTCGTAGCCCAGGTTAAACTTAACCTGAGCATACGTCGCATTGGAAAGCAGCAGAAAAAGGAAAGCCGCTGTGATATTTTTCATAAAAGTTTAATTTTTTCAGTGATGAAAACCGTTTCATGAACCCGTCCCGGATCAGGGTATCTGTTCGAAAATGACGAAATTGGGCAGGAACAGACTGTTATCCGGGAAATCGCCGATATTAAAGAAGGGCAGATCTGCATCCGAATCACCACCCTGATAGATGATCAGGCCATCCATATTTCCGTCCGAACGATCATAGGCATTCACGACGTAGTTTGGAATAACCATTACGTTGCCCGGGTCCAGCAACACTTTGAAATAAGGCTCGTCACTGTCCGAATTACTGCCCTGATAGCGTAGTTGATTGCCGGTCGCACCTGCATTGCTCATGTTGCCTTCCCAAAGCGCCCGTTTGCCATTCGACAGTGTTTTTTGCGCATATGCGCTTCCTGTCGATCCCGGTAACTGGTAATTATTCGTGGAGGCACTGGTGAAATTGACCGATATCGCCACGCTTCCACTCAGGGTGATCGGAGCCGCTGTCATCACGCCCAGGTGATTGCGGTGCTTCACAGCCACGTAGTAACTACCTGCCGTCGCACCTACAAAAACTACCGGGGAAACACCGTCTGAGGACTCGACCACATCGCCGTCGCGCTGCACCAGTGCCGCTTTGCGGGCCAGCACTGCACCCGGACTTACCGGACTGCGCAGTTCGAGCATTACCCAGTCGACGATAGCATTGGCGCCGGTCGTACCAAGCACTCCCCCGCCGATCGTTTCCGTACCGGTATAATTGAAATCGGCATATTGAGAACCGCCGTAAGGCTGCGCGTTCGGAATCAGGCCTCCCACCCGAAGGTTATCCGCCATCAGATCGAGGCTTTCATCGTATGGGCCGCCAAGCAAGACTTTCACGGCAGCCAGCGAGTTGCAGGCCGTTACGGCCACAACTGCGGTTGGTGCGGAAGCACATCCCGTACTGCTGCTGGTGAATGTAAACGTCACCGTTCCTGCTCCTACTGCCGTGACCACGCCGCCGTTCGTCACAGTGGCAACAGCCGGATTGCTGCTTGCCCAGGTGCCGCCGGTGGTTGGTGAAAGCGTCGTGGAGCCTCCTATACAAATGTTGTTGGAACCGGTAATGGCTACTGCCGGCAAACCGTTCACCGCCACAGATGCTGTCGGCGCAGACGTACAGCCGGTTGCAGTGCTGGTGAAACTGAACGTCACCGTTCCCGCTGCGATACCGAGTACTACCCCGCCGTTGGTGACCGAAGCGACCGCAGGATTACTGCTGGCCCAGGTGCCGCCGGTGGTCGGCGATAAAGTGGTCGTCGACCCGATACAGATATTGTTTACCCCGGTAATACTGACGATCGGAGATGCATTTACCGTAATAGCGGAAGTCGGGACAGACGGACAGCCCGTAAGCGAATTCGTGAAGATGAACGTGACCGATCCCGCCGAAACGCCTGTGACGACGCCTGCATTCGTTACCGTAGCCACCGCAGGGTTGCTGCTGGACCAGGTACCGCCCGAAGTCGGTGTCAACGTACTGGTACTGCCCACACAAATATTGCTGGCGCCGGTGACGCTCGCTACCGGCAAGGCATTCACCGTGACAGGTGAAGTGGCTACGGATACGCAGCCTGTCGTCGTGTTGGTAAAGGTAAACGTAGCGGTGCCAGGCGAAACCGCCGTAACAAGACCTCCGTTGGTCACCGTTGCGACCGCAGGATTACTGCTCGTCCAGGTGCCCCCGGTAGTCGGCGTCAGTGCCGTAGTAGATCCCACACAAACACTGGCAGAACCGGTGATGCTTACCACTGGTATGGCATTGACGGTCACTGCGGAAGTTGCCGCCGAAACGCATCCGGTCGTACTGCTGGTAAAGGTGAACGTGGCTGTTCCCGCAGATACGCCTGTGACTACGCCGCCACTGGTGACGCTGGCCACACCCGGATTGCTGCTCACCCAGGTACCACCCGAAGTGGGCGACAAGGTCGTTGTAGCACCTACACATATATTGCTGACACCCGTAATGCTCACGACCGGCAATGCATTGATCGTGACCGGCAACGTAACTGCGGAACAACCGCTGACGCCGTGTACGAATGTAAACGTGACCGTACCGGCGGAAATACCCGTGACCACACCGGCATTGGTAATTGTTGCGATGGCAGGGTTGCTGCTGGACCACATACCGCCTGTTACCGGTGAAACGGAAGACGTACCGCCCACACAAATATTACTGCCGCCTGTGATGCTCACCACGGGCAAGGCATTGACTGTAACCGGCGGGGTAGGTGCCGAAATACAGCCACTCAAAGTATTGGTAAACGTGAACGTTGCCGAACCGGCGGATACGCCCGTTACAACGCCGCCGCTGGTGACCGTGGCTACAGCAGGATTGCTGCTCGTCCAGGTGCCGCCCATGGTGGGCGACAACGTCGTGGTAGCGCCGACACATATCGTGCTCGTTCCTGTGATGCTGCCCGCAGGCGTGGTGTTCACGGTAATGGCAGGCGTTGGCGCCGAAGCGCAACCCGTACTCGTATTGGTAAATGTAAAGGTGGCTGTACCCGCTGTAACGGCTGTTACAACACCGGCATTCGTCACCGTAGCCACGGCAGGATTGCTGCTCACCCAGGTGCCGCCGCTGGAAGGCGACAAACCGGTCATGCCGCCGATACAAAGGTTCGTCGCGCCGATGATGCTGACGATCGGCGTCGCTTCTACCGTCACCGGCGCCGTAGCCGCCGAAACGCAGCCTGTAGCCGAATTGGTAAAGATAAACGTAGCGGTACCGGCTGAAATGCCCGTTACCACGCCGACATTGCTCACAGTGGCAACCGCAGGATTCGTACTCACCCAGGTGCCACCGGCAACCGGCGAAAGAGTCGTGGTGAACCCGATACAGATATTGCTCACACCGGTGATGCTCACGGTCGGCGTAGGATTCACCGTAACAGCGGCAGTCGGTGCCGAAACACAACCCGTGGTCGTATTAGTAAACGTAAACGTGGCCATACCAGCCGAAACCCCAGTGACAACACCCGCATCGGTGACAGTGGCTACGGCAGGATTACTGCTCAGCCAGGTGCCGCCGCTGCTTGGCGACAGACCGGTGGTAGCGCCTACACAAATATTGTTCGGACCGCTGATACTAACTGTCGGCAACGCATTTACCGTAATAGCAGCCGTAGGCGCCGAAACGCAACCGGTACTTGTATTGGTAAAGGTGAAACTGGCTGTTCCGGCGGAAACACCCGTTACGACGCCCGCATTCGTTACCGTGGCAACGGAAGGATCGCTGCTCACCCAGGTGCCGCCGCTCGTTGGCGACAAAGCGGAAGTGCCGCTCACACAGATGCTGGAGGAGCCGGTTATGCTGACGGCGACAGGTGCATTTACCGTAATGGCAGCCGTAGGAGCCGACTGACAGCCCGTCGTCGTATTGGTAAAGATAAAGGTGGCAGTACCTGCCGACACGCCCGTTACCAGACCGGCATTCGTAACGGTAGCCACGGCAGGGTTGGTGCTCATCCAAATGCCATTGGTCGGGGACAGTGTCGTGGTAAACCCGATGCAAACGCTGGTCGGTCCGGTGATACTTACCGGCGTCGGTCCATTTACTATAATGGCGGGTGTAGGTGCGGAAGAGCAACCGGTTGCCGTACTGGTAAAGGTAAATGTTGCACTTCCAGCAGAAACGCCGGTAATAACACCCGCATTATCGATAGAAGCCACAGCAGGGTTGCTGCTCGTCCAGGTGCCGCCCGTGGTTGGGGAAACACCCGACATGGTACCGATACAGATACTGGTTAAACCTGTGATATTGACCGACGGAATAGCATTTACGGTAACAGTCGCCGTAGGCGCGGAAACACAACCGGTCACTGAATTGGTAAAGGTAAACGATACCGTACCGGCTGAAATACCCGTCACAAGGCCCGCATTGGTCACGGTCGCTATGGCAGGATCGCTGCTCACCCAGGTGCCGCCTGTGGTGGGCGACAAGGTGGTTGTGAACCCTACACAAATACTGCTTAAGCCCGTAATACTGACAACGGGTAATGGATTTACCGTAACAGCACTGGTAGGCAGCGAAACACAACCCGTGGAGGTTAGTGTGAAGGTGAAGGTGACAGAACCGGCTGACACGCCCGTCACAATGCCTCCGTTCGTTACCGTGGCGATGGCAGGGTTGCTGCTGGACCACGAACCACCCGTTGTCGGCGAAAGCGTCGTAGTAGAACCCGCACAAATAGTACTCGTTCCGGTAATATTTACCACTGGCAGTGCCAGTATGGTAACGCCCGCCGTAGTCGAAGCGCAATTCGGAGCAACAGCGCTGGTGAAAGTAAATGTAACCGAACCCGCCGATACGCCCGTTACCAGGCCCGAGTTCGTTACGGTAGCCACCGCAGGGTCGCTGCTCGTCCAGGTGCCGCCGGAAGTGGGCGACAAGTTGGTCGTGGTGCCTACACAAATCGTATTGGATCCTGTGATACTTACTACCGGCAAGGCCGTGACGGAAACCGTTAGCCCCGGAGAGACGCAGCCGGTTGTGCCGTCGGTGAACGTAAGAACGGTGGTCCCTGTAGTCAGACCGGTAACGATGCCCGCATTGGTGACGGAAGCAACCGAAGGATTGCTGCTCGCCCAGGTACCGCCCGAAGTCGGCGACAAAGCAGTGGTAAAGCCTGCGCAAATGCTGTTGGCGCCGGTGATGCTCACTACGGGTAAAGGATCGATGGAAACAGGCGGCGTGGGAAGCGAAGCGCAACCGGTAGCCGTACTCGTAAAGGTAAATGTTACGGAACCCGCTGATACGGCCGTTACCAACCCTGCATTGTCCACCGTAGCGCGTGCAGGATTATTGCTGACCCAGGTGCCTCCCGAAGTGGGCGACAGGTTCGTGGTTTCACCTACACAAATAACATTATCTCCGGTAATACCGACCACCGGAAGTGGATCGACGGTAACGGAAACCGTGCTGGCACTGCAATTCGGCAACGCATTTTTAGTGAATGTAAAATATACAGTCCCTCCTGACAATGCCGTGACCACGCCACTATTGGTAACGGTGGCAATGGTGTTGTTGCTGCTGGCCCAGGTGCCGCCCGAGGTGGGCGTCAAATTGGTGGTGGCGCCTACACAAATCGTAGTGGCGCCCGTAACGTTCACCACCGGCAAGGCATTGATCGTAACGATGGAAGTAGCGAGCGATACGCAACCTGTCGTCGAATTCGTAAAGGTAAAGGTGGCTGTTCCGACTGCTACACCCGTTACCACACCATCGTTCGCTACGGTGGCGATGGCAGGGTCGCTGCTGGCCCAGGTACCGCCCGAAGTGGGCGATAAAGTAGTGGTAGACCCGATGCAAATATTGTTGGAGCCCGTGATATTGACAACGGGTAATGGATTTACGGTAACCGGTGAAGTTGCCGCAGAAACACATCCCGTGCTGCTACTGGTAAAATTGAAGACGACTGCGCCTCCGGCTACGCCCGTAACGATACCGGCATTGGTAACCGTGGCTACCAGCGGATCGCTACTTACCCAGGTACCGCCACTATTCGGTGTTACGCCGCTCACTTCGCCCACACATATAACACCGGCGCCGGTGAGATTAACGGTTGGGGGGCTGACAACGGTGATCGTCGAGGCCGCGGAATTGGTACATCCGTTCGCGTCCGTCACCGTTACCGTATAGGTACTGGTGAGAAGAGGATTCACATTTCTGACTGCCGCCGTGCTCAGGTTATCCCAGGCATACGTACCGCCGCCACCGGCGGTCAATACAGCCTGGTCGTTGCTCAACACTTTGTTATCGTCTACGGTACAGGAATTGTCGGTCTCCGTGATCGACGCCGTCGGAGCCGTAACCACGGTGAGCGTTGTGGTGGCCGTGCCGGTACAGCCATTGGAGGCCGTAACGGTAACCGAGTACGTAGAAGTAATGGTGGGCACTACGGTACGTGTCGGCGTGGTAGCAGCATTATTCCACAAATACGAAGCGCCGCTAGTAGGGGTCAGCAGAACGGTTGCACCGCTCAATACTTTTCCATCGTCCATTGTACAGGAACTTTCGGTCACTGCTATGGAAATAGTGGGTGCGGCCGAGCCCGTAGCAACGGCATCGTTTTTCATTACGAACGTAATGTATTTCGTTTTTCCGGCGCCTACCTGATAAGACGCTTCCCAATTCAGGGTGAGCGGGTTCAGGGTCATCGCTATTTCCTGTTGCTGTGCGCTGACGCCGAAATCGGGGTTTTCATTGATGACCATCCAGACGCTGTATCCGGTTGTTACGGCCGGTAGTTTGGTCATTTCCGAACTGGTAGCATCGGGTATGGCAAACAGAAGCGTCGGCGTGGTATAAGTGCCTTTCACCTTCCATTGACGTGCGATCCGTTTGGGTTGTTCGCAGGTAGTTTCATAAAGAATAGGCGTGTTCGGGTTGGCGCCGCCGCCGGTTACCCATGTTCCGGCATCACTGTTGTCGTCGCCGGCAAGCACATACGAACGGTCCTGTATAAACGAGGCGGTGTTGCCGCTGTTTTCTGCCGCGAAGGCCGTGTTAATGCTCATTTTCAGCATGCTGCCGGTCAAAGCGCTCGTACTTTGTTTCTGGTAGAAGCACCCCGTCGTATCCGTACCCACGCCGAAAACTCGGTTGGAATAGGTGCTTACGTCGTACAGCGTCGTCGTGGCAGCATTGGTGCCGTCGTAGTCCGCGTTAAAATAGTTGTGGGTCAATGTCTGCCCGTATTTGATCGCCAGGTAACTTTCCAGAATGAGCCTTTCTTCCGGATCGAGGACGCGGTTGAAGGTAAAAGACTCTGCAATGCTGCCATTGTTGAAAACTGCGTTGCTACCGTTTTGGCCAAATCCGAGGGTATAGGAACCCGCAGCACGCGCAGCGATAGAACCGGAGGCAATACCGGCAGTGCCGTTTGAGTAGCCTGTCACATTGGTGGTGGATCCGATCATCGAAAATACGTTTGGCGTATTTGCAACGCCCGTTCCGTACGTGGAAGTGGTTCCGTTGAACATGGCGCTTGCTCCCAGGCCGCTGGAATTACCGACAGCACTGCTGATCGCAAACAGATTGGCATTGCCGGTGCCCACAGCGAACATGCTGCCTGCATTCGGTTCGATCACGTCCGTATTCGTCAGGCCGCTTTTGAAGAACGAGGCATTTCCGGAAAGGGTAACGCTGCGGTTGTAGTTGAAACTGGTGGCACTGCCGGCAACGACCGTGGCCGTACCGGATGCATTCCGGTTCAGCGGATAAACACCGAATGCCAGATCGCTGAAAGCATTGGCCGTGTTGGCAGGGATAGCGCCTACGGTCATATCGGTGGCGTGGTGCCAGCTGGTGAGGCCTTCACTGATGCCCACCGGCGCGATACAAACTTTTTCGGAACCGAAGGTAAAGTAGTCGCCATCTGCAAAATTGTAGGTGGTGTACCAGATCTTGTTCGTCGGGTCGAAGGTCATTTGCTGAACGGTAACGCCGCTGAGGGCGCTGAATTTACCCGCAGTCGAGTTATTGGCCACCAGCAGGTAAATGCTGTTGGTGGTAGCAGGCAGTTTGGTAGCCTGTGCCGAAGTATTATCCGGAACTTCGAGGTATACGGTGCCTACCGTACCCGTTTCCTTCACGCGCCAAACGCGGTTGAGGCGAACGTTTCCGCCGTTGATGGGCACGCCGGAGCCAGTCCAGGTAAGGCCTTTATTGTTGTCGCCGAATAAAAGCCAGCTGTTGTCGGCTGTAAAGGTGCTGACGTTGGCATCGTTGGTAGCGGCAATCACAGATCCGTTACTCACAGTCACCAGCGAGCCGGCATCCTGGTTTTTACTTTGTTTCTGGATCAGGTCGCTGCAATCGTCGCGACCGATACCGGTGACGCGGTTTTTGTACGTGGCGTAGGTGGTGGCATTAAAAATAACCGTGCCGTTGGCTGATACGTAGTTCGTCGGCGTGGTCTGGTCGAGGGAAAGGCCCCATTTTACGGCCAGGTAACTGTGTACTTTCTGGCGGTCGGCGGCGTTCAGTTCCGTTTCAAAGGCAATGATCTCGCCGATGCGTCCGCTCCAGTATTCGGCGGTGCTCGGCGCATTACCGATGGTACTGCCGGTTCCATTTACTTTGTTCAGGCCGCCTACCGTCGAGGTAGCCACCGTCAGGCCGTTCAAAATATTGTTGCGTTCAAACGTAGTGCCGTTCCTGGTGAAGGTTTCCAGGTAGGTAGTCCCTACGGAAAGAGCAGGCGCTAGCGTCAGGTCGTTACACCAGTTGATGTTGGCCATGTAGCCGGCGGGAGAGTTGGCAAAACCGACCGTACTGTTGCAAGCTGCATTGCCGTCGCTCAGGATATAACGGTGCGGTGCTCCGTTCATATTTGAATTCACTACCCCGAACGTCGTGTAGTGGATGCTACCTGTACCAAAAATAGAATTGGTCGTTTTCAGTTGGTTGCTGGTTCCGTTGAAAGAAAGCGATGGGTTGAAGTTGATCAGGTTGGTGGTACCGTTGTAAGTCGGCTGGCTGGCTACGGTGGCCTGTTTGGCGTCGTTTCCACCCGGACCCTGATCGCTCCATTCGCTCACGGTGCTACCGTTGAGGGTGATACCGTCGTCGGCACGAACCCACAGTTTCAGGTTCGTTGTCAGGTTGGCGGGGCCTTGTGATTTCTGACCGATCACGGTGAAATACTGTGTGCCGCTGAAATCCACATTGTCAAAGGTCACCACGCCGCCGCTCAGGCTGGTAGCGGGCACCAGTTTGGTAATAACACCCGTGAAAGTAGCAGAACTATGAATAGCCAGGTAGAGTTCGCCCGCTGTTTTGGCCAGTGTGATACCGCGCAGGTTTATTTTTACCTGTGTGGCGCCGACGGTGCCGGTTTCTACGGTTTTAAACGTTTTGCCCAGCCGGCGGAATATGCCGCAGGCGCTGGGATTGAGGCTGATGGTGCCGTCGCCGGTCACTGTGGTCGTGGCCGTTCCTGCCACGTTGTCGTCGCCCCAGAGGAGGAAACTTTTGTCAGCGCCGAATGTACCGGCGTTCGTCGTATTCGTGGCGGCGATGGTGCCCAGGCCGATCGTCGCATAGGCAGAAGTAGTGTCCTGGTTGCGGCTTTGGCGCTGGAGCAGGTCGCTGCAGTCGTCGCGTCCGATACCGGTAATCCGGTTTTTGTAGGTCGCATTGGCAGTGGCATCCCAGATCACTGTTCCATCTGCGCCGAGGTAATCGATGGGCGCGGTCTGATCGATGGAAACGCCCCATTTCACAGACAGATAACTGTTTACTTTTTGCCTTTCCGTGGGAGTCAGTGCGGCGGAGTAAAAAATGATTTCACCGACGTATCCGTTGTGGAATTCCGAGTTGAGGCTGTTGCTGCCTAGAGACAGGGACCCGTTGTTGCCTGTATAGGTTAAAGTGCCCAAGCCGGTGCCGAATGACTTGCCGTTGTTGTAAACAATCTGCTTGAAGCCCGGCGTGTTCGTTCCGCTGTTGTCTTTTACGCCGGTAGTTATATTGAATGCTTTATTGGTAAAGAAAGAATTGGCAATATCCAGCCTGTCGGTATAAGGGCCATCCCAGATCGTACGGTTGGCAAAAGGAGCGTAAATATTGATATCATTGGATCCGGGTCCGCCTATCTGCCGGAACAACCGCTGACCTGCGGCGGCATTTTCGCTATTATTTACGCTGAATAGCGTCGCTCCCGTATAAACGGTGGCATTCGTCAGTGCGCCCGTCGCTTTTACCAGAATGTCATTCACACCGTCGAAACGAACGCTCGGGTTGAAGTTGACCAGGTTAGCGGTCGAATAGTACGTCGGCTGGTTGGCAGCCGTTGCCTGAATGAGGTCATTGCCTCCCGGGCCCTGATCCGCCCAGATATCGACCGAGCCGCCGTTTGCAGCAGCGATACCGTCTTCGGCTTTCATCCAGAGTTTCAGGTTGTTCGTGATGTTGGCAGGGCCGTACACACGTTTGCCGATGACAGTGAAGAATTGTCCGTCGGTAAAATCCACGTTGTCGAATATCAGTACACCCGTCACATTATCGTAGGAAGTAGCTGCCACCAGTTTGGTAATAGTACCTGTGAAAGTGCTGGTGCTGTTGATGGCCAGGTAGTAATCGGCGGCGGTTTTGCCGAGTTTCACACCGATCATATTGAATTGAACCTGTACGTTTCCGACGGTGCCGGTTTCCTGTACTTTGAAGGTTTTGGAAAGCCGTGCGTACTGCGCGCAGGTACCGCCGACGAGTGTAATGGTACCATCGCCGGTGATAACCGTGGAAGAGGTTCCGGATTTTCCGTCGTCGCCCCACACCAGGAAACTTTTATCTGCTGTAAAATTGTTCGGATTGGCCGGATTGGAAGCAGCCACCGTACCGAGGCCCATGGTAGCGTAGCCGGGATGCAGCAGGTCCACGTTGCGGCTTTGGCGTTGTTGCAGACTGTCGCAGTCGTCGCGGCCGATACCGGTAATGCGGAAATAATAAGTAGAATTGGCCGTCCAGATCACCGTGCCGTCGCCGAGGATATAGTTGTTCCCCGCGCCGGCTACTTTTGTAATCGTGGTGTCGAAAGTAGTACCGTATTTAATAGACAGATAGGTATTTACCTTCTGGCGTTCGGTGGCGGTCAGCACCCGGTTGTAGACGATGAGATCGCCGACCACGCCGTTCAACGGATCGTAGGTGCCGGTGTAGGATCCGCCTACCCGGGCAATGCCGTCCGTACTGTAACTGGTGGCATTGGTAAATGTGCCGTCCGTTTTGGCATTGTTGTAAAAATTGTAAATACCGCCTGCGGTGGTACGTTCCACCATAAGCATATTGGGAACGTTTACGGTATTGACGGTAGTACCTGCGCCCAGGTCGGCCACATTGTGGTAATGCACCACTTGCCTGCCATCCGTGCGGAGGAAATACATAAATCCGTAAGCGGCGCCCCCCAGTATCGCCGGGTTAGTGGCAAATGTAGTGGGCCGTATCATGGACGCGACGGTAAACAGTTTGGTATCCGTGAGGCCGAGCCTGTCCGGAAAGTCCAGGTGATCATCGGAGCCGTCGAACTGCACCACCGGGTTGAAGTTCATCAATTGTGTAGTGTTGCGGTAGATCGGTTGTTGGGTGGCCGTGAATTTTTTTGCTTTTTTGCTGTTACCGGAATAATCTGTCCACTGATTCACAGCGGCGCCGTCGGCATATCCGGTAAGTTTGTCTGCCCGTATCCACATGGCAATACCCGAATTGACGCAGCCCGGACCTTGCGGATCCAGGGCCAGGGAATTACTGAACTCGGAAGTGCCGTTGCAACTGGCGCCCGAACGCGTATAAGTCATGGTGAGACTCGCCGATTTCGGGTTGGCTGCCGGCCCTGTGTTGGATGTAAACGTGGTGGTGTGGTTGCCTACGGCCAGGCCGCTGACGGTATGTACGTAATACTCCCCTTCCACACCGGCAATGGGACTGTTCGTGAAAAATTCTGCCTTGAACGTGCCCGGTCCGGCGCCGGCCGGTATGGTGAAATTTACCTGGTACTGCCCCCCGCCTAAAGGCGTAACGGCAGTAATGGACGGCGCCAGCGCGCCTTCCATATTACAGTTCCCGTTTCCGGTATGGTCGATACCCAGCCCTGCATTGTTGTAAATGCTGTTTTGAGTGATGGTGACATTGTCCTGGTGCTGCACTTCGATACCCGCGCCGTTGGTCACCGTACGGCCGTTGCCACTGATCACACATCCGGTAATGGTAATATCGGTGGGTACATTGGCATTAAAAACCCAGATGCCGGCAGTTCCGGAGTTCGTGATCGTATCTCCCGTCATATCTACGTCGTCATTGGTGCCGCCGAAACAGGACGGATACAGGATGCCGTAACGGGTGGAATTATCGATCTTGATATTGACAAGGTCGACGTTGGTGCGGGCGTAATTACAGTTGTAAAATTCTATACCATCATAACAGTTGGTGAGTTTGCCTCCGGTGATGGTAAGATTGGTGGCGTTGATCCAGGTATAAATCCCGTCGCCGTCCGATTCATTCACCGATACGTTGGTGAGGGTGGTATTGGAAACCGCGCCCGCAAATCCTACCCCGCTGTCCTTGTCGTCAGTAGTGCCGGCCACATCGCAGTTGACCATCACGTTCGTCATCGTCAGGCCGGTTACAGTACTGTTGAATCGTATCATTTCATGGGTGGTGTGCCCATAAAAATTGTCGAGGGTACAATTGGTAATACTTGCCGTAGTCAAGGTACCGCCAATATAAAAAGGGTATATATCGGCATCGTGTATGGTCATATTATTGATATCCAGATTACTGACATTGGAAGCGAGATAAAAACCGTAGTTACCGTCATCCCCGAGGGGAGTAGGAGAAACTTCGGAATCCATATCGATCACTACATTATCCATGGTCAGCCCGTTCACCACGCCGTGCACGAAGAAGCCCCTGCCGTCGCCATACTGGCTTTGTTTGATGCTGAGGTTGTTGACCGTGCAATTGGTCAGCGTACCGATCACTTCCACGCCGTATACGTCCGATTCATAAATCGTATCATTGGTCATAGTCAGCCCCGATACATTTGTTTCGAAACGAATGCCCCGGTCGCCACCATCAGTGGATTCCTGGGCATCGAGGCCGATGTAGCAATTTGTAATCGCGACATTCGTAGCCACACCTATAAAACGCATACCCATGCCACTGGTACCAGGTCCCTGAATGATCCGTACCTTATCTATCGTCACATTGTTAGAGGTGCCGGCTATCTGAATTGCATCATATGGATTTTCAATATTCTCCATGATATAATCCTCGATCAGATAATTCGTTGCATTTCCGGTGATGTAAATCCCGTAATTCCACCAGTCACCGTTCGAGTTACTGCATTTCAAGTGTTGAATGGTAATGTTGGTAGGTGACCCGTCGATTCGAATCGGTTCGTAGCCTCCGCCCCTGATATCGAGATTTTTCAACGTTGACCCGCTTGCACCGCCGATCAGAAAAAACGGACGCACGGTCGCATTACCTGCCGTACAGGAAATAACCACTTTGGAAGGCCCCCCGTCGATGGTCATTTGCCGGTTGATCTGCGGATAATCGGTGCCGGCAAACGTCACGTTTGAGACGGTAAATGTGATGTTGTGCGGTCCGGCGCTCATATTCGCCTGTGTAATGCAATACCGCAGTGTACCCGTCGTGCCGCTGCCGGAGTTGGCATCGCTCGAGCTGTTTACCACGAAATTGGTAGCCGACAACTCGGTGAGACTGAAGGGAATGAAGAATGCCAGGAGGGCAAGTGTTTGAGCCCATCGGGCAAGCCCGGGCCGGGTTTGAATGTGGGCATTGAGCGACTGAAGTAAAGGACTTTTCATGCGTGTGGCTTTTTCTAATACGGACAGAAAATGTGCTGAATTACAATGGATTATATCATCCGGAATGTGCCGCTGCCGCGCCTGATGAAGTTGCGGGCAGGCAACAAGCGTTCACCCGGGTCAGTGGTTGAATACTGGCCGGAAGGGATGAAAAACGGAAATCAGGAAATATGGAATAAACCCGTCCTCTCCACCCGGAAGCGGGCAGACGGATATGAAATTACCAGACTTAGTGTTTGTGTTTTTAGCCTGTTCGCCCGATTTTGAAGTATCTGAATATCCGGGCATCAAGTATTTCCAATACTCGTATACTCAGATACTCAAAACCAGGCCGGCTTTGCCATAGTGTTTGCGCTAAGAAGCCGTTTATTTGGGTGTTGGGTTTTTGGTATTTCGTGTTTGGAAAGATGAGCCTTCTAAATACGAAATACCAAAAACCAAAAACCTTTATGTGTGCCCGTTATCAAACACCACGATCCAGTCGGCGGGTGTTTCTTTCACCACATAGCCGCCTTCACGGATCGTCAGTATTTGTTGCAATCCCAGGGCACGTGAAATATGTGCCGGCACTCTATAAGGTTCCGTTACTTTAAACAGCCCCTTATAAAAGTGCCGGGCGACCATCTGACGTGAGAGGAAGGATTTTGGAAAACGGAGGCTATAAATACCCCGTACCATATCCATAGCGAAATAAGCGGTTGCATGCGGGCAATAAATCTGCTTACTTTTCAGAAAAACAGGGCTCAGCATTCTGCACAGTCCGACGCCTTCACAGTTTTTACTGGGCGTACCGAACACAATCTCCGTGATTACTTCCTGCATCGGGGCAGCGTAATATGTGATTTCACGCTGCCGGCCTGCTATGGTATCCTTCTTACAATACATATTGAATTTGAAATTAAGATAGTGCAAAAGTGCGCCTCCCTTGCCGGGCGCGTTGTAACAGCATGTCTGATTTTGTTAGGTCAGGCGAGGGTGTTTACAGAAAAAAAATACTCACAAATCGTTGATTGTCAAATACTAACGACTTATTATTGTTATTTGTGAATCTTCTGTTTCCCTGCATTTCCATTCGTACAATGAAAAAGCCACCCCGTAAAACGGAGTGGCCTGATTCAGACGCCCTTTTTCTTTTTCAGGAAACAGCGCGCCGGCGGGAGGTACGTGGAAGTAGAAGATTACATCATTTAGCTTGTTCGTTTTTTCATTAGGCCTGTGTAGTGTCGATAAACACTATTGGATCGTCGGAACAGCTTTCCATGAACCTGGTGGAGGATAATACGGTAGGTAACACTTTCATAGAGCGAGAATTTGATTAGAAAAAAAGTGATGTGATTATGATGACAAAATTGCCGTTCCATACGCCATAAAACAACAACAGGAAACAGGGTTTTGTTAGGTACGAAGCAGTGTTTTTACAATTAAAACTATTTTTAAACAATTCATTATCAATGTTTTAACTAGGACCCACTGTTATTTTGCCGCGCCGGAACCATGATTTGCCGGCTCAACTCCTTTTTGCGTTCCAGCGATTCCAGAATCATTTCCCAGAGTTTTTCAAAAGGTATGATCTCTATCTCATACGTCTGCGTGGAGATGTCGTGCGGGGTGGTATGGAGGTCCATGAGGGTTCTGGCATTGTGCATTTTCACTTCATCCGTATTGAAATTCCGCAAAGGGATCTGGAGCAGCAACTTGATGAACTTGAAACTCCTGCGTGTTTCGGGTTCATTCAAATGCCGGTAACAATATTGTTCTATCGCCTCCATTTGATCCAGAAACATGCTATCGCGTCGCTCCTGTATCATAAATATGATTTTGAGGATAATAATGGCGATGTTCATACCCGCTTTGTCTTTCGTGAACTTGGGCAGATCGTTGGAAAACTTGGTGGGCTTGAATTTATAATGAACATGTACCTGAATTTTACCCAGCGCGCCCAGGTAGTGGCCGTAGTGCTCGAATATGGACCAGGTTTCCTTGACGATTTCGGGTAAAAACTGAAACCGGGGGTGGTGAATGACGAGGTTGATGATCTCGAATGCTTTCTCATACTGCTCCGTGTGCATGGACAGGTAGAAATACAATTCATGGCTTTTGAACCAGTTGAAGGTGCCTTCGCGGGTGATTTCAAAACAGATTTTGGCCGTTTCGCTTCCTTGCTCAAACTGTTTCAACTGTATATGACACACTAATTTTTGATAGTAATACACCTGAAGCGGCGTGGTGCAGTTGTAAGGTTTGGATCTGAATACCCGGATCGCGCGATCGCAGCATTCCAGGGCGCTTTCGTAATCGTAATCGACCGTGTATGTCATCAGTTCGATCATATTACCATGCATCTGGATAGAATAACTATCGTATTTCTGGAGCGCTTCGCGCACCTGGTTGAAATATATCTTCACGAGCTGCGTCAGTTTCGACTTCGAGGAACGCGATGTCGTATACTGGCTCATCAGCATGGTATAGAGCTTGGAAACGGTAATTTCCGCCTGGTAGAGTTCCTGAAAATGCACGAATTGCGCCAGGGTTTCCTCGTATTTCTTGTCGTAGCCTTCCCGTAGTCCGTATTGTATCAGGAGGTAGGAAGTTATATCCACGCATAACAGGGTAAATTCATATTTAATAGCCTGCCGAAGCAGTTTTACAGCCATCGACATGGCGGCCGTATTGGCATTGTGGCCGATCAGGATCTTGATCGTAAACCATTGCCGGTGGCAGTCGTAGTAAGCAAACTGGTAGTCGGTAAATTTACCTTTGTAGTTATTGACGTTGAATCTGCCGACAGCGTCCATCAGCCGGTCGCGCAGGAAAAATTTGATTTGCCGGTACTTGTTGTTGCTGTCCGGTCCGGGATAAATGGCTTTTTCAGCCTCTTCGTCCGTTTTGAATTTTTGCGTCAGTATACCTTTATACAGGATGGAGGCTTTGGACCCTTCTTCAAAAGGCTGCCCCTGCTGATTAAGCGGCTGTATATCATACTGCGACAAGAAATAAATGAGCTCGCGTATGGATTGCATAAGAAAGAAAGCAAGAAGAGATTAAACAATGGTATGTAGAGCCTTTCCGCAACGGGTGCGGAAGTGCATGAAGATTTGCCTTCATGAAAGATGAAGTGTTCACTTCGCCAGACTTGTTATGTTTGTTTTTTTACCCCGAATCAGAGGAAGGAAGATCGGCCGATAAGCATAAAAGCGGCCGTATGCGGATTAAATGAAAGCCTTCCGGGGGCAACGAATGCTTGTTTAAAGCATGTCGAAGGTACATACATCCGCCAAAGATGCACCTCGAATTTTCTGTCAATTATCTTTAATTTTCTCCCAACCACTCATATTGGACCTTTTTCCTGCTGTTGTCTGAACTGGCTCGGACTTTTACCGTAAGCACGCGAAAAAGTCTGCGAGAAATAATTGGGGTCGCGGAATCCGGCGGAATAGGCGATTTCTGATATACTTAAATGCCTGGAATGCAGTAACATATTCCGTGCCTGCTCCAGGCGGTATTTCCGCATCACCTCTCCCGGAGCATGGCCCAGCAAGGCGCTGACTTTCCGGTGAAACTGCGACGTGCTCATACCAAACTGGCGGCCAAGTTCATCCACCCCGAATTCGGGCTCCGAATAGTGACGGGCCAGGGTTTCATAAATCGATTTGGCAAATACTTCTTCCGGTGTATCTCCAGCCCGGCCGGCTGCTGCTTCCGGCGATTCCTGTTGTAACCTGGCGTGCAGGCGCTTGCGGAGGGCTATCATATTGCGCAAATGCAAGCGCAGGACTTCCCGGTTGAATGGTTTGGTCAGGTACAGGTCGGCGCCCAGACGCAATCCCTGAATTCTGTCCGCATCTTCCGCCCGGGCAGTCAGCATGATGACCGGAATATGATCCGTCACCGGATTTGTTTTTATGGCTGCACAAAAATCGAATCCGTTCATTTCGGGCATCATCACGTCTGTTACGATCAGATCCGGCACCAGTGCCAGGGCCGATTCCAGGCCTTCCGTGCCATTGATGGCATGCTGCACCTCAAATTCTCCGGTGAGGGCGCGCAGGATAAACTGCGCCATTTCGTAGTTGTCTTCCACAACCAGCACAAGGGGTTTGGTGCGCGATTTTCCGGTGCCCGGGGCGGAAGCGGCATTTGCGGAAGCGGGGAGGTGCTGCTCCGGTTTCCACTCAGGAGTTTTCGGCCCGCCATTCAAGGCCGGTAAATAAATGGTAAATACCGAACCGACGCCCACTACGCTATTGACGGTTATTTCTCCACCCATGGCTTTTACCAGTTCATTTACGTACGTGAGGCCTATGCCCGTTCCGGATGCCTCCTCATAGGCGCCTTCTACCTGGTAATAGCGGTCAAATATTTTCAGCAGATGCTCCTGAGCGATGCCGATCCCTGTGTCTTCGACCGATAACACAATCCTGTTTCCAGCCTCTTCCTTCATTTCGAGGGTAATGATGCCGCCTTTAGCTGTAAACTTGAGTGCGTTCGATAACAGGTTCGATATGACGGGCTGTACGTATTGCGGATCGAACGACATCATCACCGGCAGCTCGGGAAGGTGCAGGATAAATTCGATATCACGACTCCTGAAGATGGTCTCAAAGGGCTCTGCCACATAACGGACGAAGGCGCTCATATCGCCAAAGTGGGGATTCAGTTCCAGCCTGTGTTCTTCCAGTTTGGTCAGATCGAGGATCTGCTGTACCACGTTCAGCAATTGCCGCCCGCTTTGCTGCATAAGCCCGGCCCGGCCTTTAAGTGCAGGGCCGGCTGCCTCGCTGATCTCTTCAGTCAATCCGAGCATGATGGTAAGCGGGGTGCGTACCTCATGGGCAATGTTGACGAACATCCTGGTTTTATTTTCTTCGAGTTCCTTGCGATACCTGGCTTCCAGCCGGTCTATTTCCATTTGTCTGGACATTTTCGTCCACCTTTTCCGCAACATCATCGTAATCCAGATGCCTTTTGCGGCCAGATAAACCCAGATGATCCAGGCCCACCACCGGTTCCACCACGGTGCGAGCACAACGATCTGAAGCGTACGTTCCTCTCCCCATCCTCCTGCACCGTCGCTGGCTGCCACCCTGAAATTGTACGTACCGGCATGCAGGCTGGAGTAGGTGATCATGTTGTTACTCCAGGTATAATGCCAGTCGTTGTCAGCGTCATCCAGCCTGTAGCGGCAGTTGTATTTCTCGCTGTTAAAAAAATCCATCACTGTAAACCGTACAGCCAGGTTGTTCTGGTCGGGCTGAAGCGTTAACGTGGTGAGATACGGAACAAGTTGTTCGTGTGCAGCCGAATCGGATTTCAACGCCCGCCCGTTTATTTCAATTCCGGTAATTCTGATATCCGGGCTGGTTTGATGAACCGGCATTTTATACGGGTTAAAATGTATAAGTCCGCCGACCGTTCCGAAATACAGCGTCGAATCTTTGGCTGTCCAGGCCATACCGGTATTGAATTCGCTTGCAGGTAATCCGTCGGCGACCGTGTATTGAACCACTTGTTTGGTCAGGCGATTAAAACACAGCAACCCGCGGTTCGTACCCAGCCACAGATCGCCCTCTTTCCCAGCCAGGATGGTATAAATAAAGTCGTCGTTCAAGCCATCTTCCCGGGTATACCATTCTATATCGCCGGTTTGGATATGTACTTTATCGAGGCCCTGGGCGGTTCCGACCCACAGAATACTTGTATCTGAAGGGTCGACGTATACATCGTTTACCTTTTCGGAGGAAAGGGTTTTACCCCGCTGACCGCTTGTTGTAATGATCCGGGTACCGGAATCGGAGATTTGCACCAGCCCCACGGCAATAGCCATCCACACATTGCCGTAACGATCATCTACGATAGCCTTCGGTTCGCCGGAAGTGCCGTTCAGCAGGTGATCAAATTTTCGGAACTGCACTTTTTGGGTTACGGGGTCAAAAAGTATAACCCTGCCGAAATAATCCGTAATGGCGAGTTTTCGGGTTTCCTCCAGCCATGCAAGCGATTTAGTAACTCCTTTAAAAAAACCTGTAGGCAACTGGAATTCCGTACCTGCAACGGGCACCCCGTTTTCTCCTGTTTTTTCCAGTTTATTGGTCAAACTGATGCCCCAGCAGTCGCCATTCGGCAAAAAGCAAAGGGTCTGGTACGGCGTTTTTGTGAGTATCCGGCCAAATCTGTTTTTTTCCCGGTCAACCAGAAAATAGGTAGACACCGGGTAATCACCCGGTTCGGGAAACCAGAACCTGTTTTTGGACTGATCGTACAACATACCGCCGATACTCGTTCCCGGTAGCAGGATGGAGAAAACCTGTTGCCAGGGTTTGACGATACGTGCGCCTTTGGCATTGGTACCCAGCCACACTTTTCCATACATATCTACGGTGCCTGAAACAATCTCCGCATCGATGCGGTGCGGGAGAGGCACCAGGGTGCTGTCCTTCCACTCGTATACCTTGTACTTCGAGAGTACATACGTTTTATCCCAGTCGTGAATGAGGTTGTATTCATGCATCCATACAGCCGGTTCCAGCGGCCAGGAGCGAATGTAATCGCCTTTTTTCAGGATCAATTCATGGTCGTACCTGGCCAGCAATTGTTTTTGCACAGGGTCGTACCACGACATATGCACGTTTTTTTTCGGTAATCCTTCCAAAAACGTGAAGCGTTTTTCCTGCGTACGAAATTCGAAAATACCCTTCTCGGTGTTGATCAGCAAATCCTGATCGTAAGATGAAATAGAATTAATCTTCCCCAGTTCAGCCGGGATGGTAACCGGAGTGGCAGAAGCAGATTTTGCCAGGTCATACACCGATGTCCAATGATGGGGAAGCATGATGCAGACCAATTCCTTACCGAAAGCCAGCCACCCGCGCCCCTGGCCGTCAACAAAAAAAGTCTGCCCATATTTTTCCTGCTCATTTCGCAGGCAATCGAGGGAAACAATGATGCCTGTTTTCCGGTCCATGATCTGAAGCCCCCTGGTAGTGCATATCCACAAAAATCCTCGCCGGTCGCTTTTGACATTTACGACGAAATTGGACTTCAAACCGCTACCGTGCTCAAACCAGGTTTGAAAGGAAAAACCGTCGTACCTGTTCAGACCGTTGAGTGTCGACATCCAGGTAAAACCATCTTCATCACAGGCAACGGAAGCGACGTATCCCTGCGAAAGGCCGTCGTCTACGGTTAATGAAATAACCGATTGCGCTTGCAACAGGGCGTTGCAAAGCATGCAAGACAGGAAATTGAAACAAAATACGATCCAAAACGGGCGAGGTTTCCAGATGGCACTTGCGGGTATTTGTGAAGGCAACATGGCTGTTCAACCGGATTATTCTGAAGGATTAAACTCAAAGAGAAGGGCAAATTAAAAGCATAACGACGACTAAATGAATGCACATGAAGGATTGCACGAAAGATTTTATTCGACTACTCCCGAATACGCTCCAATACCCCGTTTAATACGTCCTTTTGACCGTCTGCACAAAAAAAAATGCGCGACCCGGAATCTTCCTTCCGGGCCACGCACCACTCTTATGATAGAGGATACCTATAAAAGCGGGGGATAAATCGGGAGGAAACAGGTAAAATCCTCACCGAAAATTTGCTTTCTGACAACCTCTACCCCAACAGTTATTTGGATTGAATCATTTTTTTCGTTGCGCTGTCGTTCACCGTTTCCACAGTGTAATACAGCATACCAGTAGTTGTAACCAATTGACGGTCAATAGCAAAGGAGTTGTAACCTTTTGCGAATGAACCGCGCTGTGTAAAGATCATCCGGCCGTTCTCGTCGAAGATGCGCAGCGTAGCGTTCGTGGCTTCCGGCAAGTGGAAACCGATGAACGTTTTGTTGACAAACGGGTTCGGCTGGTTTTGGTACAGTTCGAAACCGACACCGCTGATCGTGCTGCCTTTCGGTGTGTTGTACCGGAATGCTACGTCGAGGCGATCGTTGTTCAGGCTGTATGCTTCCGCTTTCGTGATGCGGCTGGATACGCCGAGCATATTGCTCAGCATGCCCGACTTCGTTGCGCGGAAGGTGATGGCGAACTCGTTGTCGGAACCGTCTACCGAAGTAGTGATTGCGTTGTCGAATACACCGAAGTTGCCTTCCTTGATCTCACCTGCACCGGCAATTTTCAGCACTTGCAGATCGGACAGGTTCATCGTAAACTGGTAACCCTGTACGCGGTCGGCGCCTTTGAAGTTCACCGTGAAGGTTTCGCCGGCTTTCACCGCGCGGTCTTCCACGTCGAACAGCATGGTAGCAGCCGTCCGTTCTTCTGCAGATTGCAGGCTGTTGGCAATGACCGTGTTGTTCACGTCACCGATTTTCACACCCACGAAGTTGTCGGCCAGGTTATCCGATTGCAGGTCTGCCACTGAAATATTTTCAGGGAAGTTGAACTGGAACGGATTGGACGGATCAACGAAGTTGTGCGCCTGATCTACGAATCTCCACGAGGTGTTGTTCGGCAGTTCGTTGTAGATACCCAGGATCAGTTTGCGGAACTCCACGATGTCGAACGTCGTGATCGATCCGGAGCGGTTGGCGTCGGCAGCGATCATTTTGTACGGCGTGCTCAGCGGTTCCAGACCCAGGATGTGTTTGTTGATCAACACAAGGTCGTACGTAGTAACACCATTCAGCGGGTTGTCGTCTTTCGTCGGCGTCAGCGTGTAGTCGCCGGCCATCGGAACGGCATCCGTGAATTCGAATGCACCTGCATCGTTGCTGTTGTGTGCGATGACACCCTGCTGGCCGTTCGGACTTACCAGAGCCAGTTCGACTCCGGCGTCTTCCACACCTTGCAGGTTTTCAGTTGTCAGCGCGCCTGCTACCGTAGCGTTGTCGGTAACGCCGCAGCCCACGATGTTGGCTTGAACGTCTACGTATGCGATACAGAAGTCGGCGTTGCCGGCAGCATCTTGCAGCCACACTTGTACCGGTACCTGTGTGCCTTGATCGGCGCAGGTAACGATGATCGATTGCGGCTGGTCGGCCGGGTAGATGTTATCCGGATTTTCATCCGCACGTACTACTGTCAGGCTCGGGTTCAGGATGGCCGTCGGTGTGCAGTTGTCGTCGCCATAGAGGAAGAGGTCTGTTGCCCAAAGGGTTGCCATACCACCTACCATCAGGTTGATGTTCACGTTTGCGCAAGCCACCACCGGCGGTTTGCAGTCGCGGATTTCAAATGTTTTTTCGCAAACGGCTTCGTTTCCGCAACCATCTTCTGCGATCCATTTGATTTTATGACGACCGTGTGCCAGTTCAGGCAGTTTCGTGCCCGAAGCGTTGCGCCAGATGATTTTCGCACCCGTTGCAGTTTGCTCGATGTCGAAGCGGTAGCGCTGGCTGGCTGTCGAGTTGTTGTCGAAAGTCCATGGCGTACCACCGTGGTACAGCGGAGTCGTTGCGTTGCCGTACAGCACCTGGCCCAATGGGCGGGTAACGAGGTCGGCGCTGGAAACTACGGTTTCCATAATGCCGTCGCCATCCAGGTCGAGGAACAGCAGGTAGCGGAAGCGCAGGCCATTTTCCGGCGAAATAGTATCGCACAGGTCTTCGGCCGTTACGGCAATTTCCGTTTCCTTTTCACACAGGTCGTGCTGTTGTGTACCGTTATCCCACCAGTTGATACCGTCGTTCCAGAAGCGAACATTGTTCGTAGAAACGTCGCAGGTATCGATGTCCTTGCAAGCAACCGTCGGAGGCGTCTGGTCGAGTACTTTGATGATCTGTTTGTAGGTCACACAGTTCTCGTCGTTGATCTCGTTGGCCAGGTATACTCTCCAGTTTTTAGCAGGAGCCAGACCCGTGGTCGGGCTTACGGCGCTGCGTGGTACGGAGTAGCAAGGCTGATCCGGGTTGTAGGTGCACCAGTTGATGATCGTCCAGGTACGTTCGATTTTGTAGCAGGCATCGGGTACTACCGTGAATACTACGTCATTGTAGGAAGTACCGATCAGTTCGCAACCTTCATCGTTGGTGATGACGGGTTTGCCAATGTTCGGTTCCGTCGTGCAATTCACCGAAACGTCGGCCGGGAACAGGATGCTGTAATCCTGGATGTAGTCAACCGTTACACGCTGTGTGCAACTGCTGCTGAATCCGGCGCAATCCCATGCCGTGAAGCGGCGAATCAGGATACCACGGTTGCAGGTCGTATCGAAGTTTGCGTTCAGGAAGCCCGAGTAGTACGTTTTCTGCGTAGCACCGCAAACACCCGGGATCGCACTGGTACCGGAAGGAATACCCACCTGGTCTTGTGGATCCGCGCTTGTCGGAGGCGTTTCATCCAGGCAGCAGTTGTCGGAAATTTCCGGATAACCGTATGCCCAGAGCGTAGGTTCGAAGTTCTCGCAGTTAATCGTCACGTTCGCAGGAGGCACACAGGCAGGTTTGATTTTGTCCTGTACTTCCACGTTCACCATACATTCATTGTAGATCGGATTGTTGTCCTGATCGTACATGATATCACCGTAGAGGTCGGTTTGGTATACCCGCAGAATCACGCTCTGGGTAGTACCTACTTCACAGCAGTAGAATTTGATCGAGTCGTTTTCAGCCGTGGCAAGGTTGTATTCGTAACCATTGCACAAGGTTTCCAGTCCGTCGACACAGTCGCTGTAGGTGCTGTCCGCTTCCGGCATCCGGCGAACGGTGAAGAATACACCGTTGCAGTTGTCGTAAGAGCCCTGGTTGAAGGCCGACGCCGGAACCCAGGTCACACCTGCCGCCTGGCAGGCTTCATTGGAAACATAACAGTCGTCCGGATCGTCTCCACCAATTGCTACCGTAGTAAACTGTGTGCAGGTGGCGACCGGCGGAATGTAGTCCTGAACCGTCAGGTAGAAGGAGCAGGTGCTGTAATTTCCGCAGGCATCTTTCGCCAGGTATTCTACCCGGTGCGTACCAACAGGCAGGCACTGCGTGGTTCCAAACACGCCGAGGGTATCGGAAGTCCAGTAGTTGTTGTTCGGGAAATCGGACAACGTTCCGCTAACTACCTGTGTAGCAATAAGTTCGTTCGTGTACTGATCGTAAACGAAGATCTTCACACCCAGGCTGTCTACCCGTGAGCAATCATCGGAAATGATCACGTCGGGCAGGTTCACGTTCGCGCAGCACTGCGACGGATTGGTCGCCACAGTCATGTCTGCCGGGCAGGCAATCTGCGGGCCGTTCGAATCGAGCACTTTGATCAACTGAATGTAGTAGAGCGGGTTCGTCAGCGGCGGTACCGGTGTGTGCGGCAGGCACCAGTCGACGAGCGACCAGGTACGCAGCACTTTGAAACTGCCTTCGCATACTTCGTAAATCTCGTCCGTGTAGTTCGCTGCGAGTTCGCAGTACGTACCGTTCGGGAATACGGAGATCTGTTGACCGAATTCTTCGATGTAAGGTGCACCCGAAACGGAAGGATCTGGCGTCAGATGACCCGGCGTAGCCGTGAAGTCGGAGCAGTCGATCGTTACATCAGCAGGCAGCGTCACGTCGTCGATGTGGCGGCGTTCGAAGTAGATGTATTGTGTGCAGGACGACTGGTTGCCCCATGCGTCGCGTACCGTCCAGATACGTTCCACGTAAGCGCTCAGATCGTTGTCGCTGTCGCAACCCAGATCGAACCAGGAATCCACGTAGGTCGGAGTCGTCAGCGTCGTGCAGTCGAACACATTCGGATAAGCATTTGCAAAGCCGAGTACGTTGTGCAGGTATGCAGGGCTGTAGTTCGTAATAGCGCAGGACAGAGTGATGTTGGAACATTCAATCACCGGAGCAATTTTGTCTTCCAGGATGATATGTCCCCACGTCGTGTTGCAGGTCATGATATGCGTAGCCTTGTACACCAGGGTCTGACCGATGTAGGACAGCGGAACCGGGTTCGGGATCGGCTGGTTCTGCAGGTTGAATATGCTCACCTGGTAGAAACCACCCAGCGGATACACTTCTTCAGAACATTCGTCGATCTCGCCTTCCAGCACCTGCGTCGAGTTGATCAGCGCTTCGCAATCGGGGCTGATAGACACGTGCAGCAGGTCGTTGCCTACGATATCCTGTGTGATCTGCCAGCAGTTGCCCAACAGGGTCGGGTCGTCGGCAGTACCCAGGTCGGACGGATCATCCGGGTTGGTACTCATCGGGTCCATTCCGGCATCGGAAGCATCGGTTGCCACGTATTGCGCGCCACCGTTAAAGTAGTCCGGAATCGGAACACCCTGGAAGTTTTGCGCTTTACCGGTTACCATCGCCTGCGCTTTTGGAGCGACAGGTGCGCCGGCAGCCAGCGGATCTACTTCGAAGCGGAAGCGGATGCACACCTGCTCGGCGGGCCAAAGAAGGCCGGAAGTACCGTTGAGCAGGTTTTTATTCGCTCCAACGCCCGTGTAAGCAGCGTTCAGAACAGGATTCTGTTGTGCGTTGCTGCTGATAATCTGCGGCTGGCCGTTCGGAACGAGTCCGAGGAATGCCGTACCGTATGCGTTGGCAGCAGCCATATCGAGCATGGCCTGAATGCTGGCCAGCGGAGCGGAACTGTTGTTTTTCACACACAGGTCCATGATCACATCGAAGTGGCCGCAAGTGCCGCTGGATGCTTTCTGGAAACCTTTGATAGCCAGTGCGGCTGCAATTTTAGGCTCGTCGATGAAACCGAAGTCCACTGACAGGTTGCCCTGATTGTCGGGGAAACCGACGCCACTGGTTGCATCCTCCAGACCATTTTCACCTGTAGGCAGGAAGCCGTTGGTCAGGTTAGGAACGGTGATGACGATGGAAGGTGCGCCGTCGGAATCGATGTTATCGTTGCCGGGCAGGTTCGGAATCGTCAGGATCTTGTTCACCGGATTCACACCTGCGCCTGCTGCTGCATTCGCTGCCGTGTATTTGTCAGCCAAAATGCGGTACTGTGTGCTCGGGATCAGGCCGCGGAACTCGTAGCGTCCGCTGGCATCCGTCACGTCCATGTATACGCGGTCGTCGCCGGCAGGTACGGATGCAGTTACTGCTGTCTGGAAAACTCCGTCTTCACCAGCCCATGTCAGGTTGATTTTGACGTTTGCCAGCGGCATTTCCGTAGCATCCTGGTCGCCTTCGATATCCGGATTGTCCATCCAAACGTAGTTACCTACCAGGGCCAGCGGAAGTTTGTAGTCTTCCACCTCACCGGTCGGGAATACACCATTGCCCGGAATTGCAGGGCCGTTGGCCGTTACGCCGCCGGTTTGCGACAGGCGGAAGCGGGCAAACAGGTTACCACCATTGAAGGTTGCATCGGCAGGAACGTCGAAGCAGAAATTCTGGTTCGTAACGCCGCCGTTCGGGATCGAAGCACCTGCAGGCGTAAAGTTGCCTGTGGTCAGTTGTTCAGAGATCTGGAATTGTCCGTCGCCGTTGAAGTCGACCCATGCCTGTAGTACCGCTGCGCTGCCGGTGGCATTGCGCGCCGTTACTTTTACACATGCCGGGCTGCCCGGAATCAGCGGAGTCGGGAACGAAATACCGTTTTCGTCGTCGCCGGCCGGTGTGCTGACACCCAGTGTGCCGGGGCCGGTGTTACCGTCGTCGCCGCCGGTCATAAAGCCGGCCATCGGTTCTGGTTGTCCGTCGAGGTCTACGTCGACACTTGGGCCGAGCCACAGGTTCGGGTTCACGGTGTGTACCGCTCCATCCGGGCCGGGGTTGCCGGCGCCCTGTGTGGTTCCATAAGAATCTACCAGGTCACCGAAATCAAATCCGAGGTAACCAAAGTCGAATGTAAAGTTGCCCTGGTTGTCAGGAAAACCGTTTACAACCAACGGTGCGTCGCCTGTTCCGTTTTCACCGGTTGGCAAAGTGGTCGGCGGGTTCGGTACAGTGAAGTTTACACCTGCCGGGTTATCGGCATCTACTACATCCTGCGTATTACCTGCCACGTCGATTACCAGCGTCGGAACGTATCCGAACGGAGGCACCACCATGCGGTAGTTACCAGGAATCAGGCCGCAGAACATGTATTTACCGTTGATACCGGCTTCGACTGCCGTTACGTCGGTGTAGGTTCTGTTGTCGATTACCGTTGCAAAGTTGCCGTCAGGACCAGCCCATTGCAGTTCAACAGTGATGTTGTTGATACCCAATACGCCGTTTTCATCCTGGATACCGTTGATGTTGGCGTCGATCCAAACGTAGTTACCCGCTTTTGCAAGTAGTACTTTATGGTCTTCTACCTCACCGATCGGGAATGGCATGGCAGCCGGGCCTCCGGAAGTCAGACCACCGGTCGGGCTCAAACGGAAGCGTGTGAATGCCTGTCCACCCTGGAACGTTGCCGTAGCAGGCACGTCGAAGCAGAAGTCCGTATTGACGGATGCACCTGCAGGCACGATGGCCCCATTGGCAGCGGCAGCAAATGCGCCGGTGCTAAGTTCTTCACCCGGATCATTGACGTCGCCGTCGCCGTTCCAGTCTACCCAGCCCTGCAGCACTGCTGTACCGCCAAGGGTGTTCATAGTGTTGACGCGTACACATGCCTGGAAGCCCGGAATCATCGGGGTCAGGAATGTAATACCGTTTTCGTCGTCGCCGGCGCCACCTTCATTGTAGCCACCGTTATTGCCGTCGTCACCACCGGTAGTCATACCGGCCATGGCTTCGGGTTGACCGTTCAATTCGCCGTCTACCGTACTTCCGAGTTTCAGGTTCGGGTTCACAACGTGTTGCGGGCCGTTTTCAGCATTCGTAGTGCCGTAAGAGGATGGCAAGTCGCCATGGTCCACACTTACGAAACCGAAATCGATCGTCAGGTCGTTCTGTGCATCCGGGAAATTCGGATCGTTCGGAACGTCGCCTGTGCCGTTTTCGTTGGTCGGCAAAGTGGTTGGCGGGTTCGGGATCACGACCATCTGACCGGCAGAATCGTCGCTGTCCGTTACATCGTTACCACCCTGATTCAATTGCGTAGGGATAAATCCGGCCGGGTGGGTCGGGATACTGGCTTTATACATGCCGGGGGTGAGGCCGAGGAACATGTACTGGCCATTCGTGCCGTTCATGTTCGAGGTAACCACCGTATAAGTCAGGTTATCTACCACTGTAGCAAAGTCGGCGTCAGGGCCGGGCCATACCAGTTGAACGGTGGTACCGTTCAGGCCGTTGGAGCCCGGTTCGTTCTGAATACCGTCGTTGTTGTTGTCATTCCATACGTAGTTACCGATTTTGGCGAGCGGAACTTTATAATCTTCCACTTCACCGATCGGGAACGGCATGTTTTCAGGACCGTTCGGCGTGAGGCCGCCGGCCGGGGAGATACGGAAGCGCATGAAGGCATTGCCACCTGTGAAGGTTGCGCCGGCAGGCACTACGAAGGTGAGTTTCGCACCGTTCAGGCCGGCAGGGCTTGGCACGGTACCACCATTTACGTTGGTAAATACCAGCGCTTCATTGGCGTCTGCGAAATCGCCGTCGCCGTTGTAGTCGACCCATCCTTGCAGGACAGCGTTGCTGCCGAGCATATTCATGGCAGTTACCATGATGGTAGCCGTCGAGCCGGGAACGAGCGGAGAAACCAGCATAATGCCGTCTTCGTCGTCGCCACAGGTTGAAGCCGTGCCGTCTATGGCAGCGCCACCGTTGTTATCGTCGCCGCCTGTCATCAGGCCGGCCATCGGGTCGGGTTGTCCGTCGGGATCGCCGTCGGCGCAGGCGCCGAGTTTGAGGTTCGGATTCAGTACGTGTACCGGTCCGTCGCCCGGCGAGTCATCCGTAGTACCATACGTATCCGGGCCGTCGCCGAATTCGCGGGTGATCAGACCGAAGTCGATGGTAATGTTGTTCGCAGGATCCGGGAAAAGGTCGTTTGGAACGTCGCCCGTACTGTTTTCACCTAAAGGCAGTGCAATAGGATCGGGGATCATGACCATTTCACCGGCCGGGTTATCGCTGTCGGAAACATCCGAGCCAATGTTGAGTTGGGTAGCGATGTAGTTGGCAGGCAAAGTAGGCAGGACAACTTTGTATGGTCCGGGAATCAGACCCCAGAACATGTATTGTCCGTTTACACCCATATTGGAAGTCGTGGTCACATAGGTGCGGTCATCCGGCGTATTGAACGCAAGGTCCGTACCAGCCCACACGAGATTCACGGTTACGTTGTTCAAACCGGCAGTGCCTGGTTCGTTCTGCTGACCGTTGTTGTCCCAGTCATTCCATACCAGGTTGCCGATTTTGGCAAGCGGTGTTTTGTAATCTTCCACTTCACCCATCGGAATCGGCGCTACTGCAGGTCCGGTCGGGCTCAAACCACCTGTTGGAGACAAGCGGAAGCGGCTGAATGCCTGGCCGCCTGCGAATGTCGCATTTGCGGGCACTTCGAAGCAGAACTGCATGTTCACTACGCCACCGTTGGGGATACTTGCACCGGCCGGTGCGAAGGAACCTGTAGTGATTTGTTCGTTGGCATCAAATGTACCGTTGCCATTGAAGTCGACCCAGCCTTGCAGCACTGCCGGAACGCCGGTCGTATTAACCGCCGTTACACGAATGCAGGCAGTATAACCAGGAATCATCGGAGTTTCGAACAAAACAATACCGTTTTCATCATCACCGGCACCACAAGTGCCAATCTGAGACTGGGAATTGTTGTTGTCGTCGCCGCCTTGCATCAGGCCTGCCATAGGATCAGGCTGACCATTGTTATCTCCGTCTACACAAGTACCCAGGTACAGGTTCGGATTCACCAGATGGTTTGGTCCGTTTGTACCGCTGGTGGTACCGTATGTACCGGGTGCGTCACCGTAATCTAAAGCGATGTAACCGAAGTCGTAGGTCAGGTTATCCTGATTGTCTGCAAATCCGTTGGTTCCACCGGGGTTATCGCTGTTGCCGTTTTCTCCGGTCGGGAGATTGATCGGATCAGGGATTACCACCGTCACACCTGCCGGGT
>Ga0209717_1000780_pt1 | contig 37390 bp, 6 predicted proteins | sample AD_UKC048_MetaG_FD_184418 | JGI IMG/M metagenome (GOLD analysis project Ga0209717, IMG submission 184418) | Active sludge microbial communities of municipal wastewater-treating anaerobic digesters from USA - AD_UKC048_MetaG (SPAdes) (version 2) | ecosystem: Engineered > Bioreactor > Anaerobic >...
TGTCACTGTCGAGATCGAGGAAGTTCGGGATGCCATCACCGTCGGTATCAACGGTGCTTTCAATGGCATCCAGGATACCGTCATTGTCATCGTCAAGGTCATTGGCATCGGGTACACCGTCGTTGTCAACATCTGGAGCGGACAGGCCACCGAAGGCGGCAGGCTGGGTATCCAAACCGCCATTGTTGGCGATGCCATCGCCGTCTGGGTCGCTTGGACTGTCTACTTGACCATCGTTGTTGGCGTCCAAAGTAGGATTGCCAGCTTCGGCTATGTCAAACAGGCCATCGTTGTCACTGTCCAAATCAATATAATCGGGGGTATCTGTGCCATCAAGATTGGCGGGTTGTGAATCAGCAGCATCCCCAAAAGCAGCATCGTTGCCATCGGCGCTGTCGCGAATACCGTCGCCGTCTGCGTCGGGCCCATCTACCACGCCATTGTTGTCGGCGTCGGCAAGGGCGCCCATCATCCCACTTTCCACCAGATCAGACACACCGTCGTTGTCGCTGTCGAGGTCGTAAGGGTTCTTTTTACCGTCGGCATCCGTATCAGCAGGATTTAGCCCGACAGGTACCGGGCGACCCTGCACATCAGGAGTGCCATCGGCAATGCCATTGTTGTTGGCGTCGGTGCCGCCCGCTTCACGAACGTCGTTGATGCCGTCGTTGTCGCTGTCAAGATCAAGGCGGTTGGGAATGCCGTCGCCATCCGTGTCGCAACCTGAAACGGATGGACTACAAGCACTGGCTTCGGTGGTATCGAGGATGCCATCGTTGTCATCGTCCAGGTCATCGGAGTCCAGTACACCATCGTTGTCATTATCGGGTGCAGCGAGGCCACCGAAAGCAGCGGGTTGAGCATCCAAGCCCCCATTGTCAGCGATACCATCGCCATCAACGTCAGTTGGGCTATCTACCCGGCCATCATTGTTGCCATCCAAGGCACCGTAACCCGCTTCAGCAATGTCTTTGGTGCCATTGTTATCGCTGTCGACGTCAATGTAGTCGGGCGTATCGGTAGCGTCGGTATTCACAGGAAGCGGATCGGAGGTATCGCCAAAAGTGGTATCGGTGCCATCTGCACTGTCCTGGATGCCATCCCCATCGGCGTCTGGTCCGTCTACTACACCATTGTTGTCGATATCGGTAAGCCCGGGAGTACCATTTTCAACGAGGTCAGAAATGGCGTCGTTGTCGCTATCCAAGTCGTAAGGGTTCTTTTTGCCATCCGCATCGGTATCAGCAGGGTTGAGTCCGGCGGGAACCGGGCGGCCCTGACCGTCGGGAGAGCCATCGGCGATGCCATTGTTGTCAGCATCGGTGCCCCCTGCTTCACGCACATCGTTGATGCCGTCGTTGTCGCTGTCGAGGTCGAGGTTATTGGAAATGCCGTCACCATCTACATCGGCTGTTGTTTCGATCGAATCGAGGATGCCATCGTTGTCATCGTCCAGGTCAAGGTTGTTGGGAACGCCGTCGGCGTCGTTATCGGGTGCCCGCAAGCCCCCAAAACCGCCTGCCTGGGTATCCAAGCCGCCGTTGTTGGCGATGCCGTCGCCTTCAGGGTCGGTGGGGCTATCTACGCGTCCGTCGTTGTTGCCATCGAGGGAACCGCGTCCGATTTCTTTGATGTCGTTGATGCCATCGTTGTCGCTGTCGACGTCTGTGTAGTCTGGGTTGTCGGTGCCATCGGTGTTGACAGGAGCAGGATCGGAAACGTCGCCAAAAGCGTTATCGATGCCATCGGCACTGTCTTGAATGCCATCGGCATCGGCATCTGGGCCATCTACCACGCCATTGTTGTTGGCGTCGATGAGGCCAGGATGGCCACTTTCAACGAGGTCAGAAATGGCATCGTTGTCGCTGTCTAGGTCGTAAGGATTGGCTTTGCCATCGGCATCCGTATCAGCAGGGTTGAGGCCAGCGGGTACCGGACGGCCTTGGCCATCGGGTGCTCCATCGGCGATGCCATCGTTGCCCGCGTCGGTTCCTCCCGCTTCACGCACGTCGTTGATGCCGTCGTTGTCGCTGTCGAGATCGAGACTATTGGGAATGCCGTCGCCGTCGAGGTCTGCAGTGGTTTCGATGGTATCTAGAATTCCGTCGTTGTCGTCATCCAAGTCTGCGGAGTCGGCAACGCCATCACCGTCGCGGTCAGGAGCAGTAAGGCCACCGAAAGCAGCGGGTAAACCATCAAGGCCGCCGTTGTTGGCAATACCGTCATTATCGGGATCGCTCGGGCTGTCTACAAAACCATCGTTGTTGGCATCGAGGGCGCCACGACCTACTTCACGGATGTCTTTCAGTCCATCGTTGTCGCTGTCTATATCGGTATAATCCGGGTTATCGGTGCCGTCGGTATTCGCGGGGGTTGGATCGGAAGCATCGCCTACCAGGGCGTCGTTGCCGTCGGCACTGTCGCGGATGCCATCGTTGTCGGCGTCGGGGCCATCTACCACGCCATTGTTGTCGGCGTCGATCAGGCCAGTTGCACCACTTTCAGTGAGGTCAGAAATGGCGTCGTTGTCGCTGTCCAGGTCATAAGGATTGGTTTTGCTATCCGCATCGACATCAGCAGGTGTCAGTCCAGAGGGAACCGGACGGCCTTGCGCATCCGGAGTGCCATCGGCGATGCCATCGTTGTTGGCGTCGGTACCGCCGGCTTCCCGTACGTCGTTGATGCCATCGTTGTCACTGTCGAGGTCGAAACTGTTGATGATGCCATCGCCGTCGGAATCACAAGTGACAGCGGAGGGGCTACAAGCCGCTTCTTCCACGGTGTCGAGGATTCCGTCGTTGTCGTCGTCCAGGTCGATGCTATCCGCTTTGCCATCGCCATCGGTGTCGGCAGAAGCCTGCACGGTAACATTGACCGTATTGGACATGACGGTTTTCGGCATAAAGCCAGAGCCATTGGATGGGATAACGACTGCAAAGTTTGGCACCACATTATCGCCATTTGAAACATCTACCCCAGAGGTTTTTACTTTCACCTTGATAGATGAAGTACCTGTGGGGAGGTTCATCCCCATGATGCTGAGGATACCTTCGTTGGCGTAAGTATTCGTGGTACCGCCCAAGCTATTCACGAGTGAACCAGGGAGGTAGGTCAAACTATCGGTCAGGTAGTCCTGGAAGTCGACTGTAACTGCGCTACCGGTGGTGTTGTTGAAACTAAAGGTGTATTCCACATCCGTTCCTTTCGGTACCGAAACGGCATCGGCCGATTTGGTTACGGTGAAGGTAGCGGTGGGGAACGGTTCGGCGACAATGGTAACCGGAGTTGGGTTGGCAGGGCCACTTTGAGCCGGATTGTCCGACTGGTAGGTGTTGCCACTTCCCATTACCGTAAAGGAGGCCTGGTTGTTGTAGGTACCAGCCGTGCTGCCATAAGCCCTGATGTATACTTTGCTGGTACCCGGCGGAACCACCAATGCGGTTAAGTTCAAGTTTTGGGTTCCACCATAAGTATTGGCAGCGGTATAACTCAAATTGGTGCTCAAAGTATTCGCTACCCACTTTAAAGTAGCCGGCAGGTTGTCGTTCAGGTCGATGGTTTTATTGCCACAATCCAGGTTTTTGAGGGTCAAGACATACTCAAAGGTGTCGTTGACAAACATGGGACTGAGGGGTGCCGTTTTTTGCAAATAGACGTTGTCTACAACGGGCACAAGCGCTTCGGGCTCGGTACAACGCACGGTAATGTCGCCGATCTGTATGTCATTAAAGACCGTCCAACTGTCGTAGAGATTGTCCTTTTTGTAGGAAATGGTCATTTCATCTACTGGACGATCAAAAACAACATGTAAATTTCCCCAAGTGGAAAGATCTACTGGATAGATGCTTCCCGTGAAATCATTGACCGGATTGGCTGGAGGGCCTCCATGCGTAATTTGATAGACAGAAGGTGGCTGTTTGGTCGCAGTGAATTTGCCCGTTACTGGTAGGCCACCAATTTTACCCGTGATGGTAACTTTGTCTTTGCCATAAAACCAACCGTCGATATCTGCTACCGTTAGTTCAATTTCCCGGGCAGGTTTAGACATGGCCATTTTGAAGTCGATCGCGCTGTTTTCCTGGTTGTCATACCGTGGGATATACAAGCGTGACCAAACAGTACGTGGATATGCCGCAGGGAAATACCGCACATTCCCTGCATCGGTGATGGTAAAGTTGAAGGTTTGGTCGCCGATGGTGACGTTTTTACTTAGGGCACCAGGCGTCCAGCCTTGATCCCACCAGCGGATGACTTTGTCACCCGTACAGATGTTGGCGGGCAAAGCGGTGCTGCCTGCAAAAGTGATGTATTTGGTGCTGTTGGCGGGAAAGTTGTAAGACGTTTCGCCGTTCGAGGCGTTCCAGGTTACGGGAATCGCCTGATCCCAGGTAGCCATGGTTGGATCCGTGCCAACGAGCATGTAGATTGCGCCACCCGTATTGAAGGGCAGGCTTTCGGCTTTGATTTTAGTGATTTCGGTAGCACCAGTGGTTTGTACCAACCAAATGCGGTTGAGACGACCGTCGGCGATGCCGGGTATACCACAGGCACCATTGGCGGCCAGAGCCGTAGTGGTGGTTGCGCTGAGGTTGTTGTTGCCCCACAAAACGTAAGCCAAGTCGTTGGCAAAAGTATTGCTGTTGGCCAAGTTGCTGGCGGCAATTCCGCCACGGCCCATTACCAGGGGATCATCACCGTTGACGGATTTCGACTGCTTTTGGGTAAAGCAAGAAGCATCGTCACGACCGATACCTGCTACATCGTTGTGGAAGCTGCTGTTGGCGCTTGTATTCCAGACCACGGCACCGTTAGAGGCCACGTAGTTTCCTTCTACGATGCTGCCGTCGTTGTCGGTTTTGTCTAGGGTAATGCCGTACTTGATGGCCAGGTAAGAATGCACTTTCTGGCGGTTGGCAGGTGTATGGCGTTCTTGATAAGCCACAACCTCGGCAATTTGACCGTTGTAATATTCCCCCAATTGCGGATCGCCCCCAATGTTGAGGAAGCTGCCAATGGTTGGGCCAATTTTGTGTCCTGCTCCAGCGCTGGCCACTTTGCCATCAAAATGGTAAGCATGAGCGCCGTTGACATTGTACGTCCAGTCGAAACCAGCCATGCGGGTTTCTCCATTGGCAACAGTGAACGGAGAATCATCCTGAGCGCCGCCGCCATCCATCCAGGTACCGATTTTATCGCTGGGAGTCATCCCCAATTGCGGGCTGTTGCTGTCGCCGATGGTTTCACCAAAATCGACGAGGTTGCGCCAGGCGCCATCCACTTCTTGATTGTAGATGACGTAGACGGTTCCGTCTTTGTTGGTCCAGGGAGCGGTTACACTCAAGTTGGCCTGCAAACGCGCGTTGGGGTTGAACGTAACTGAAGGGTTGAAGTTGAACAAGCCAGTATTGGCTTTAAATTCGGGCTGCAAGCTGCCAGTGGCCTGGCTGGCGGTATGGCCAAAGAGTGATTGGTCGATCCAGGAACTGAGCGATGCGCCGTCGGTGGTAGAGCTGGTACCTGCATCGGCTTTAAGCCAGAAGACGAAGTTGCTGACCACCCCACCGGGGCCACAGATGTTGGAACCGAAGGAGAAATAATCGCCAGTGCTAAAATCAACGGTGGCGGTGTAATACTCTACACCCCCAACAGTTTCAAGCGTCATGGCAATTTGGCTGTCCGTTCCGTCGAAAGTCGCATCCGTGCTGCGGAGCAGGTTAACGCTGGCCGCGCCACCAAAGTTTGCTTTGGGGACAGCTACTTTTACACTACCTACCGTGCCCGTCTCCTGGGTCTTCCAGATGCGGGAAATGCGATGGGTCATACCACCGAAGGCATAAGGAGTACCGAAGGAAGCGGAACCGTTGTCAGATCCCCAGAGCAGGAAGCTCTGGTCGGCAGTGAAATTACCCGTATGGGCAGTATTGGTAGTGGCCAATTGGTCGGCGTTGCCGATCACAGGTTGGAGGCCGCTGTAGGCAGATTTGGATTGTTTTTGGTTTAAAGCCTGGCAGTCGTCGCGGCCAATACCAGCCACGTTGTTGTCGTAGCCTCCGCCAAGAGTCCACACGGTAGTGCCAGTGGTGCCGTTCCAATCGCCAGCATAGTAATTATGGGTCAGCGTGGTGCCGTATTTGATCGCGAGGTAGGTCTCGACTTTGTCTTTTTCCCAGGTAGCCAGGTTGCGATCGTAAAGGATGATCTCCCCGATCAGGCCGTCCCAGGTTTCGACGCCGTTGTAGGCACCGATGGTCCACAAGCCGTCTACATAGCCGCTACTACCCACTGCGGTGGCCTCAGTAGTTGGTTCATAAAATTCGGTACCGTTGAGGCGCAAGCCGCTGCCCACATTGGGGCTGCCGCCGTTCCAGAAGTACCCCCACACGTGCGGTCGGTCGGTGGCGAAGTTGCCGGGTTGAACAATCTGAACGGGTCCTGAACTGTTCATCCACATGATTTGTTGGGTGCCCAGCTTGCCCATATGGGGGTTATCGATGCCCAGATCGGCCAGGTTTTCATAACCTCCATCGCCGATATTGGTGGCAGCACCAAACATGGAGCCGGAGGCATTTGCAGCAATGAAGCGACCAGCGGTATACTCCAAGTGGTCGTCGCCCCCGTCAAACAAGAGTGCAGGGTTGAAGTTCATCGCTGCACTTTGGAGCATCGGCTGATGGTTCGGGGTATTCTGGATTACATTGTACCCGTTGACCAAATCTTGCCAAGCCGATACCGAAGGGCTGCCCGTCACGCCATCGGTGGCTTTGTACCAGGTCAGCAAGTTGGCGGCCACACAGCCGGGCGTAACCAGGTATGCGCCGAAGGTAAAATGCTGGGTACTGGTCAGGTCAACGGTAGCGGTGTAGTATTCCACCCCGCCTACCGTTTCCAGCGTCATGGGCGTTTTGGTGTCGCTGTTGTCGAAAGTGGCATCGTTGCTCACCAATAGGTGTATTTGTGTGGCATTGCCTGGAAAGTCGGATTTGGGCAGCGCCACTTTCACACTCCCTACGGTACCATTTTCCTGGGTTTTCCAGATGCGGGTGAGGCGATGAGACATGCCTGAGAAAGCGTAAGGCGCTCCAAAAGTTGCGGCACCGTTGTTGGCACCCCAAAGCAAGAAGCTCTGGTCGGTAGTAAAATTACCGGTATGGTCGGTATTGGTAGCGGCCAGTAAGTCGGCGTTGCCGATTACAGGCTGAAGCCCGTTGTTGACTGATTTGGATTGTTTTTGGTTCAGCCCCTGACAGTCATCACGGCCAATTCCGGTGATGTCGTTGTCGTAGCCACCTCCCAAGGTCCAGAGGGTGGTACCCGTGGTACCATTCCAATCGCCTGCGTAATAATTGTGGGTCAGCGTGTTGCCGTATTTGATCGCGAGGTAAGATTCGACTTTGTCTTTTTCCCAGGCCGCCAGGTTGCGGTCGTAGAGGATGATTTCTCCAATCAGGCCGTTCCAGGTTTCTACACCATCGTAGGCGCCAATGGTCCATAGTCCATCTACGTAGCCACTGTTGGCGACCGCGGTAGCCTCGGTGGTTGGTTCATAAAATTCGGTGCCGTTGAGGCGCAAGCCGCTGCCCACATTGGGGCTGCCGCCGTTCCAGAAGTACCCCCAAACATGTGATCGGTCGGTGGCAAAGTTACCTGGCTGAACAATCTGAACGGGTCCAGAGCTGTTCATCCACATGATTTGCTGGGTGCCCAGCTTGCCCATGTGGGGGTTGTCGATACCTAGATCGGTCAGGTTTTCATAACTTCCATCGCCGAGGTTGGTGGCCGCACCAAACATGGAGCCGGAGGCGTTGGTAGCAATAAAACGGCCAGCGGTATACTCCAAGTGGTCATCACCCCCGTCAAACAAGAGCGCGGGGTTGAAGTTCATCGTTGCGCTTTGGAGCATCGGCCGATGATTGACATTGTTCTGGATCACATTGTAGCCGTTGACCAAATCCTGCCAGGCCGATACCGAAGGGCTGCCCGTCACGCCGTCGGTGGCTTTGTACCAGGTCAGCAGATTAGCGGCCACACAGCCGGGCGTAACCAGGTATGCACCAAAGGTAAAATGCTGGGTGCTGGTCAGGTCAACAGTAGCAGTGTAGTATTCCACCCCGCCCACTGTTTCCAGCGTCATGGGTGTTTTGGTGTCGCTGTTGTCGAAAGTAGCATCATTGCTCACCAGAAGGTGTACTTGTGAGGCATTGCCGGAAAAATCGGATTTGGGCAGCGCCACTTTTACACTGCCTACGGTACCCGTTTCCTGGGTTTTCCAGACGCGGGTGATGCGGTGGGTCATGCCACCGAAAGCATAAGGGGTGCCAAAGGTAGCGGCACCATTATCCGAACCCCAAACTAAGAAGGAATTGTCGGTAGAGAAAGTACCCGTGTGTGCGGCGTTGGTGGCAGCCAACTGGCCAGCCTGACCGATAGTGGGCTGTAAGCCGCTATTTACTGACTTGGATTGCTTTTGCAGAAAGGCGGAAGCATCGTCGCGGGCGATGCCCGCAATGTTGTTGTTGTACCCCGTGTTGGTGCTGGTACCCCATACTACACTGCCATCTGAGCTTAAATAATTGGCTACCGTAGTTTGATCTAAGGTAATACCATATTTGATGGCCATATAGCTGTCCACCTGTCTTCTTTCAGTGGTGGAAAGGTTCCGATTGTAAGCCACAAATTCACCGACAATTCCGATAAACCCTGGATCGTCTCCACCACTGCCACTACCACTGTTGTTGCCCACAATGTAGCCCCCAGTGGGAGTGCCAGCAGACCCATAAGTTGCAACCGTACCCGTTGCGGCGCCATTGAATCCTTTGGTTGCAGACACATCCGTAAAGCGGTGGTAGGTGATAGAGGGTATCAAGGCATCAAAAGTCCCTCCAGGGTTGGAACCGTATAACAAAGCACCGTCTGAGGCTCTGCGTATGGGGATTTGCCCATTGGTGTAAAAACCTGGAGTATCCCAGTTGGTGCCATCCAAATTGGTATTGTTGCGGCCAATGTTGAAAAACCGGCTTCCAGTCATGCCTTCCTTGGTAAAGGAAAATACATCGTAAGCGCTGGAGCCGGTGGTCGTGGAGGCAATGTTCCCAATCTTTTGATCCGTAGCCGTAAATTGTACCGCTTTGTTGAAGTTGAACAAGGTAGCGCTTCCGTCAATCAGGGTGGGTAGGGTGCCAGTACCAATTTGGCTCGCGTGATTGCCCTTGGCCTGATCTATCCAGTTGCTTAGTGTACCGGTGCCGGAAGGGTTGGTACCTGAATCGGCTCTAAGCCATAAACTTAAGCCAGCTGCTACCCCCCCTGGGGCTGAAAGGTATGCGCCAAAAGTAAAATACTGCCCGCTGGTCAAATCAATGGTCGCTGTATAGTATTCCACACCGCCAACCGTTTCAAGAGTCAGGGGCGTTTTGGTGTCGCTATTGTCGAAAGTGGCATCGTTGCTGCTCAGGAGATGTGCCTGCTCTGCACTGCCGAAATATTGTTTGGCTAAAGCCACTTTTACACTGCCTACTGTGCCTGTTTCCTGGGTTTTCCAGACACGGGTGATTCGGTTGTTCATGCCGGAGAAGGCGTAAGCGGTGCCGAAAGTGGCGGCACCATTGTCGGAACCCCACACGAGGAAAGACTTGTCAGTCGAAAAGGTACCCGTGTGGGCGGCGTTGGTGGCAGCCAATATATCGGCCTGACCGATAACAGGTTGCAAGCCAGCCAACATACTCTGGGATTGTTTCTGAACCAAGCCCTGGCAATCGTCGCGGCCGATACCAGCCACGTTGTTGCCGTAGCTGCCTAGCGTATAGATGGTTGTCCCGGCTCCGTCCACATAATCGTGGGTCAGCAGGGCTCCGTATTTTAAGGCTAAATAAGAATATACGCGTCGCATTTCCAGATCGGAGAGCTGGCGGTCATAAACTACCACTTCGGGGATCAAACCTAGCCATTGCTGGCCACCAGAGGAGCCTACATAAAGGCCATTGCCAAAATGGATGGTTTGATTGGAACTGATGTTGGTGTTTTCCTTAAATCCATTGACATAGCTGATGATGTTGTCAGACCCACCGCTTACATTGTTGGTGGTCAGACCGACAATATTACCAGTTCGGTTGCTTGCGCCCTGACCAAGAGCATAAAGCGGTGCTGTGCTGCCAGAAAATTCACCATCAATTCCTGAGTAAGGGTTCCATCCATTAGGGGAGATGCCGTCGGTCTGAAAATCCAGATTGGGCCAGTCACCATTCCCATACAACATCCCCATAGCCCCCCTTACTTCGCCTGTATTTGTTCTTCTATCCACTGCCACTGCCATCATGGAGTAGGCTGCTGTATTGGCAAACAAACGTGTACTGTTATATACCTCATCGCCACCATCAAAACTTACAGCCGGATTGAAGTTGACTAAGTTAGCAGCAGTTGTGCTATAATAGGTGGGTCGTCCACCCGCGGTAGGTTGAATACCATCGTAGCCATCCCCTAAAGCATTCTCCCAAGAGGATACTGCTGTTCCATCACCGGTCAGGTTACTGCCGTCGGCTTTCAACCAGAATTTTAGGTTGGCGGCCACACAGCCGGGCGTAACCAAGTATGCGCCGAAGGTAAAAAATTGTCCACTCGTGAAGTCAACCGTAGCCGTGTAATACTCTACGCCGCCAACCGTTTCGAGGGTCATGGCTGTTTTCGTATCGCTGTTGTCAAACGTGACATCGCCGCTAACGAGGAGGTTCACGTTCGAAGCATTCCCTGACATTTGGCTTTTCTCAATCGCCACTTTTACATTGCCCACAGTTCCTGTCTCTTGAATCTTCCAGAGACGGGTGATGCGGTGGCTCATAGCTGAGAAAGCATAAGCAGTACCAAAAGTGGTAGCACCTGCGTCGGAACCGACTATCTCAAAAGACTTATCCGCAGTAAATCCTGTGGTATTCGCTACATTGGTTGCAGCAAACGTAGTTGTTGAAAGAATGGGTTGGAAACCGGTATTTTGTGATTTAGATTGTTTTTGTTCCAAACCCTGGCAATCATCGCGGCCAATACCCAAAACGTTGTTGCCATAGGTGGAAATATCGTAAATGGTAGATCCATCCCCTGCTAAATAGTTTTGAGATAGCGTTGTACCATATTTAATGGCCAAATACGATTCAATTTTTTGTTTTTCTGTATTTGTTAAATTTCTGTCATACAAGATAATTTCAGGAATGCTTCCATTCCAAGGCTCTAATGCTTCATAAGCACCTATTGACCACATTCCATCCACTGAACCACTGCTGGCCACACCAGTAGCTTCGCTCAAAGGATCTAACGTTTCAGTACCATTTCTGCGAAGACCACTTCCGACATTCGGAGATCCCCCATTCCAGAAAAAGCCATACACTTCAGCTCTTTTTGCTTCTATTTTTGTTGGGTTGTAGAAATAAACAGGAGAAGAAGTATTCATCCACATAAATGCTTCCTGCTGATTAACGCCTGAGCCGGGTGTAGCATTTATTCCCATGTGCGGATTATCAATACCAAGCACTGCGAGGTTTTCTAAACCGCCATCGATGTCGTTGGTGGCTGCTCCGTACATGGTCCCTGAACTGGAGGTAGTCAAAAATCTTGCCCCTTTATATTCTAGATGATCACCTGCACCGTCAAACAATAAGGTGGGGTTGAAATTTATTAACCCGCTTAATGCTGGTGCCTGCGTAGGAGTTGCTTGAATCACGTCAATGCCATTGCCAGATTGATCGGCCCAGGCGGTGACGGTGCTTGTGCCGGTTACCCCAACATCAGCTTTATACCAAGCCTTAAGATTAGCCGCCACACAACCTGGAGCTGCTGGCGGCATCGCCACGGTCCACAACGAAAAGTGCTCAATCCCCTCCAAATAGACGGTATTGTTTTCGGCATTGACCACACTATTTAAATGGGGTTGCCAGGTTTTGCCTTCATCGGTGGAAGAATATAGAATGAGATTTTCTTCACTCAATCCATCCAGCTCTTCATCGGTATAGGTGAAGCTCATTTTGGCGTTCAGGTCTTGGTCGAACTGGGGCTGGATGTGTACCACTTTTTTAATGGAGCGGTGATTTTTAATGCGCACCGGTTTGTAGGTCACAGTGATATCGGTGCGACCCATTTTAGTGGGTGTATTGATGCGCAGCCGGGCTTTTTTTAGCCAGGTGTTTTCGGGTTGGTCAAAATGGTGAACGAGTTTTACAACCCGATTCTCATTAACATACCGAAAGGCCGGGGGCATGCACCATGCAAAAAGCCCCAAGCCAATAATGAGCGAAATGGCTAATCCAGCGCCTTTCGGACGTGGTGGTCCAACACTGGGTGTAGATCGCATCAAAGCCTGGAGTCGTCGGAACAAGGCCGAGGATTGAAAAAAGATAAAAGCCGCTCTCATGATGACCAAGAGCAAGGGCAGTAAGGCCATGCTTGCCCAGGGCAAGTATAAGGCGGGCTTGATCAAAAATGCTACAACGAGCAATAATCCTGCATAGAGCATAGCACCTGGCAGGAAGAGCTTCGACAAACGCGGATTGGTAAAGAATGTTTTCATGTGGGTTGCTATAATTTAGAGCGGCACCAGGGGTGATCGCTCAGTGAGTACTGGTTTTGTGGAATGCGCTTTATTTTGATAAATGGCTTTTTGAAGCGGATTAAAAAGCTTGGAATTTTGAGTTGCTCGTGCGTCAGCGACGCATCGCTGCTGGTACAAGTCTGGAGACCAGCCGGTCTCTCCAAACTTGTACCAGCAGCGATGCGTCGCTACGAGCCATCTTTAAATTTTACAATGATGTAATCCTGGATGAATTCAGCCGGATACTCCCCGGAGGGTATGGTGAATTTTCGTTCCATTTTGGAGGCTGAAATGACTAGTTCAAAAGCCGATTCAACCCGAAAAATATTCTCAGAAAAATATTGTTTGATGGCCTGTTTGCACATGGATGCCATGACGAAAAAAAAGACCACGGCATTGGTGTGGTCGATCTTCACGATCGAAATTGCCTGGCTGCAGCGGTTCATTTTTTGCAGTAAATTCCGGTCAAGTGCCTTGAGGTGAATGGCTTTACAAATGCCTGATCCTGCGCAGTTTTGTTGTGCCGAACCAAAGGTGACCTCAATCATTAGCAACTCATCACGACTCGTGCGAGATCGGGCGCGCAGCGGTGCATAATGCGTTTTTACAAGGGATTTCTGAATCCTCATTGGTATCTTGTTTAAGCGGTCTTAAAGTAGGGTGTCACATTAGCGGGGGCCGATGATGTCGACGTTGATGATGCCCTTTCTGGATGGCATGACAGTACCATTCAGTTGAATGCCAATAGCTTCCATCTGTATTAAATTTTAAGGTGAACAAATAGCGTAAAATGACCTCCTGAAATCAAGATACATTCGGGCATACCCATACCAGTACAGGTGCTGTGTTGAGTAGCACTTGTGCTCAATGGTTTAACCGACTTTTGAAAAGTGATTAGGCGATTGTGTGTCGCGCAGCTGAGTTTTTGGGAAGTGCTTGCGTTGGTAGTTTTCTTTGATATTGTAAAAGTAGAGGAAAGAAAGTCTAAAGGCGAGACAGTTTTGGGGGTTTACATACCCCCGTTTTTGCACAAAAAAATTTACAAATAAAGCATATGTTAATATTTACATAAAATAAAAAGAAAGGGCTCTTCAGCTTGAAGAACCCTTTCAAAATGCTAATAACAGTGTAATTTTTGCAGAGGAATGTCCCCTAAGAACACGGAAAAGAATTTCATGAAAAAACCACTTATGATTTACATACCGCTGTTCGGGTATGATGCATTTAAAAGAAGGCTTTTCAAATGAAAAGCCCTTATAAATTGTCAATAACGTATTCAAAAATGAAACACACCAAAAAAATATTTACTATGTAAAGGTAGTTGCGAAGTATGGGTAAACCGAGGACAATTTATTGATTCTACATACCCCCGAGAATGGGTGTGGGTGTGAGTGTGAGTGTGAGTGTGGTTTGAGTGTGGTTTGAGTGTGGCGTGAGGTGTGGGGCGATTACTCAAGACAATTTAGAGCATACTCCCATAGTTTTTCGTAGGGCAATACTTCAATTTCAAAAGTTTGATTGGCCATTTCAATGGGGAGGGCCATCAATGCCTGGAAATCAGGTGCTGCTTTTTGTAGGATGTCGGCCTTACGAAAAGATGATTTAGGGATTTGCAGCAACATTTTCAGGAAATAATTGCAACGCAGCACCACTCCATCCTGGAGGTAACGCATGCGGTATTTGTCCAGCGCCTCTACTCTATCAATCAACTCATCGTATTGATGGTTGGCAATGTTGAACAGGATTTCCAGAAAAATCAAATGAATGTTCATCCCCTGTTTGTCCATGTAAAAAACTTGCAACTCGTTAAAAAATTTATTCAAGCGGAATTTTCGTTTTTTGGAAATGCCACTTTCAGCCGTATCCAAGGCTTTAATTTGCACCAAAAAATGCAGGTACGCCTCCGAAATCTTCCAAATTCCCTGGATGTTTTCGGGCAGGTCGGCAAATTGTTGGTGCTGCATGACCATATACAAGATGGCCTGGCTTTGCAGGTAATTCCCTTCATGCATGTGCAGCATAAAGTTAAGTTCATAGGTTTTGAACCAATTGAAGTTGCCGTTGTCGGAATATTTCAAACATTCCTCGGTGGCTTGTTTAGCGAGGTCAAATTCACGCAACTGCACATGACAAATGGCTTTTTGGTAATAAAAAACTTGGAGGGGAATAGCGGCAGTATACTCCTTTTGTTCAAAAAATGCGATGGTGCGGTTACACACATCAATGAGGTTTGGGTAGTCATTGATGCTGGAATAAATGGCCGCTTCGACCAAGTGGGCACAGAGGTGGAGTTGGTACGAATTATAGGTTTTTAAGGTGGGTTCAATTTCGGCATAATACTCCTGGGCTTTGGCTTGAATGTCCGCTTTGGGTGCTCTACTGTTGACGAATCCAATGCTCAACTCAATGTAATAATGCTCTGCTTTATTCTCCAGTATCCATAGTTTTTCATAGGTCATTAGCTCTTGATGGTATTGTTGATATTTTGCATAATCACCATCCATGGTACCGTGGTACAAACGCAGGGTATGACAGATGTCTACGTTGAGTTCGGTGAACTCGTATTTGCGGGAAATTTTAAGAAGTTTGCGGGCAATGCCTACCGCTGCATTGCGGGCGTTTTTACCGAAGAGTATTTTGGCAGCAGCCCATTCTTTATAACATTCATAAAATGCTTTTTGCCGATTGGTGTATGAAGCTTGTTTCAAATCAATCAGGAAAAGAGAATTCACCAAGCGGTCTTTGAGGTTTTTGCGCAATTTTTGATAAACAGGTGCGTCTTTACTTGCCCCATATAATCGGCTTGCCGCAGTGTCATCGTCTTGAAATTGGCCTTCAGCTATATGGGTGTAAAAATCCTGGAGCTTTGACGTGCCGGGGCGGCTATCGTTCATTAGTTCTACTTCACGAAGCTTTGGCTTCGTAATAATATGTATAAGGTCGATCAAATCTTTCATGTTTGGTAGTTACAGCGTTGGAGGATAAGAAGACCGTATCCATCTTAAAAAATCCTTAAGCTCAACCTGGATTAAGTTGAGCTTAAGGACAACATTCAGTATTCAAGAAAGTGCAGTAAAGGTAGAGTGCTTGAGCGTTCTATTGAGCGCTAATTTATTTGCCGGAAGTAGATAAGATTCTGTCGCAAGGCATCGTGGATCAATTGTGGCATGTTGCAACGCAGTAGGGCTTTGAAGAGGAGGAAGGTCTTGTTGTGTGTCATGTTTTATGATTTGTTAGGTTCACGAAAATGATGCATGGATTGTGCAGCATCTAAAGTTTGGAAACAGAATTTTTTGTGAAGTCGTTTTATAGCTCTACTTAGGGCCAATAACGTCAACATTTGTAATTCCTTTGTTTGACAGCATAGCACCAACGCTAAGCTGAAGGCTGTGAGCATTCATCAGTTAAGTTTTAAGAATGAGGAAACAGTAATTTTGGTTAGAAATGTACTTAAGCGTAAGCAGTGATTATGCACAAAACGGAGACCTTGTTGAACTTTAATGAACCGTGCCAAGGGCGTTTAGGCATTGTTCTGAATTAAAGGCTTTCAAGGGATTTGAACAATGACAAATGTACTTCTGAACAACTGCAGACCCAAGGACACTATTTTAATTTTACATACCCCCGGAGCTGCAACATTTAAGCTCGACCGGTTGAAGCCTCCGTGGCATTGAGCAGCATTTGCCATAATTTTTCATAAGGAATGATCTCAATTTCATGGGCTTGATTCGCTACTTCAATGGGCAACTCATGAAGTGCTGCGAGGTAATGCTCTGTTTTTGCGATGATTGATTCCCTTTTGAATCCATTTTTAGGAAACAGGAGCAGCATCTTTAAAAAAATATTGGTACGCTTAAGTTGTGCCTCCCGCAAGTACCGCATGCGGTATTTATCAATGGCCTCCAAACGATCCAAAAATGCATCATCACGTTTCTTTTTCGCAATGGCAAAAAGGAGTTCGACGATCAGGATGGGGATGTTCATACCTTGTTTATCTTTGGAAAATGTTCTGGTCTCATTGAAAAATTTAGCGAGTCGAAAGCTTCCATTTTTATAAGATTCATCCTTCCCCCGAGGCAACAAACCCATACTTTCCACGAAATGAACATACGCCTCGAAAATCCTCCATGATTCCTGAATATTTTCGGGTAAACTCATGAATAGCGGGTGGCTCAAAATGGTACCTATTACTTTTTCCGCTTGCGCAAATTCGCTGTTGTGCATATAGACGAGGAAGTACAGTTCATATAGTTTGAACCAATTGAAAGTCCCTTCCTCCAGGTATTTCAGACACACATTGGCCGTCTGAATGGCCTGATCAAACTGACGGAGTTGGAAATAACAGATGAGCTTCTCGTAATGGAAGATGTGCAGTGAAATGTTGGCAATGAATTCTTTTTTTTCAAAAAAGACGATGGCTCGATCACATACATTAATGGTTTGCATATAATCGTTGACACTGGTATAAATGGCCACTTGGATCAAGCTGCCATAAAGATGTAACTGGTAGGAGTCATATCGGTCAAGTGCACTGCTCAATTGGAGGTAGGAAGCCTTGGCCATCTCCTGAAAGTCTGTTTTAGTCGATTTGCTGTTGATAAAGTTAATGATGAGGATAATGTACAATTCTTCAGCACGGTTTTCTTCCAACCAAAGTTGGCTTGCCAAATTGAACTCCTCATTGTATTGATGAAATTTTTTGATGTCCCCCTCAATCGTTCCATAATAGAGCCGTAGTGCATGGCAAATGTCTACGATCAGCTCGGTAAATTCATATTTCCGGGCAATCTTTAAGATCTTCTTGCAAAGACCCGTAGCCACGGTTCGGGCATTTTTTCCGAAGAGTATTTTAGCTGCTGCCCATTCTTTGTAACATTCGTAATAGGCTTTCTGTCGATCGGTGTAAGTAGCGGCTTTGAGGTCGATGATGAATAGAGAATTGACCAGGCGATCCTTGAGCGTTTTGCGCAGCTTTTGGTAACCGGGATCATTTTTGTCTTTGGCGTAAAAATAATGCGCTGCTTCGTCGTCGTCTTTAAAACGCCCTTCCAACAGCAGGTCATAAAACTGTTGGAGTTTGGAGGATGATTTGTTACTAGACGATGCTCCGACCAGCTCAACAGCACGCAGTTTTGTCTTGGTGACAATAAGGGACAGTTCCAAGAGGTCTTTCATTGGAAAATGTTTAAGTATACAGTGTTAAGTGCTGGGACATTATTAATCGACATTTTCAACTTGATCTTTTGAATTCTGTCGATTAATAATGTCTCAGCACTTATTCAATTACCGGTTCACAACTTTGTTCTGCAAAGACGTTGTATACCTACAAAATAAAATAAGGACTAAAAACAAAATGAATTAAGATAAATCTACATAAAATATATGACAATAATGGTTTTGGAAGAGAGACAATCCCAAGACAAGCAAAAAAGGGGTACAAAGGGGGTACAAAAAGAATGACGAATAATTCGAATGGGGAGTGACGAATGGGGCCACTTCGGCTTCGCTCAGTGACCAGTAATCGTCACTCGTCATTCGAATTATTCGTCATTTCCTTTACGGCAACAATTCCAGTAAAGCCTTTTCCTCCGGCCAATCCGCCAGTTTTTTACGCAGCCGCTGGCGGCCTTTTTTCACCCCATTGAGGCTGATTCCCAGTGATTGGGCAATTTCGCTGCTGCTCAAGCCCAGTTTCAACAAGGCGAGTAAGCGGGTTTCGGCAGGCGTGAAGTTGGCTTGGTGGGTGGATAGTTTGTCGATGAAGCTATCGTGTACCTCATCAAATAAATGTTTAAAATTCCGCCAATCATTTTCGGTCAAAATGGTAAACTGGGTAAGGATCGCCTCAACAGTGGGAGGATTTGGTGCCTGGTTCAAATCAGGCGTTTTTTGGGCAAGCATGGTTTTTAAATGCTCCAATTGTTGGTTCTTTTCATGCAGTTGCTTCCGGAGTTTGTTCAATTCCTGGCGGCTGTCTTGTAGTTTATGGTTAAACGCCTGCTCCTTTTTGTGGTTGCGTCGATTGGTCTGCCAAAAAGCCAATAGACCGGTTCCCAAAACCAAAACAAATACAATCAATACCAGTATAGAACGATCTTGCTCCTGCCGTTGTCCAAAAACGGCTTGTTCGACTTGCAGTTGTGCTTCACTTTCTTCCTCCAAAAAATCGATCAGGTTGTCTAGCCGATGGCGCTCTTTGTTGTTTTTAAGGGCTATGGCAGAATCCAAAAGCACTTCGGCCTGTTTGCTATAGGAATAGGCTTGTTCCCATTGTTGGGTCAATGCATAATATCCTGACCACAAGCGCACATAACTGGTTTCGTATTGAATGGGTGGCGAAAGTTTTTTGGCGTATTCTAAAAAATAATAAGCTTTTGGAGCATTTTTTTGCAGGATGGCAATTTTACCCAGTAGTTGCGCCGCACGTGAAGCATTATCAAAATCACCATAGGTTTCGCTTGCTTTGAGGTCGTGCATGACCAAAGTATTGGCATGTTCCAATTGTCCCCGATTGCTGTAAATCCAGCCCTGGTTGCCTTTCATGATGCCCACCCAGACCTCTATTTTATTGCGCTGAGCAAGGGCTATCCCTTTTTCAAAAATGCGGATAGCTTCCTCTTCACGGTTTAAATTCATGAGGTTGACGCCCCAATTGTTGTAATTGTAAATTTTCTCCAGCGTATCTGAAAAAAGGCCTGTTTTAAGTGCGCGTTGAAAACAGGCATTACCTTCTGGTCTTTTACCAGACGAGATGTAACAGTCTCCAATCCTTCTTAAATAATTGCTAATGTGGGGAATTTTATGTGCTGTTTTTTGATCTGTACACGAATTCTCGGCTTTTCGGGCCAGGAGGTAAGCTTTTTCAGGTAAATGCAGTTTTGCGTACAGCCAGGCCATTTTGAGCGATACATCCACTTGTTGATCGATGTCTTTTCGTTCTTTGGCGTATTCTATGGCCCGGTTGTAATGAAATAAGGCATTCAGTTGCATGGATGGATTTGCATCGTACAAGTCCCCGGCCAATTCATAACAAGCGCTGAGGTATTTAGCGTTTTGTTCGTTGTGGGCATTGTTCATGCCAATCGTTACCGCATAAGTGATGTCACTGTTTTTCAGCTGCTTTTGAATTTTTTGAATGTCCAGAAAAAACCGTTCCACCAGACTGGGGGTGCCTGATGTTGGCATGGATTGCCAAATGCTGTCTACTACACTCGATTGTGCAACCGCTACCTGGCTGACAAAAAACAAGGTGAAAATCAAAGCCGCTCTCTTGTTGAACAACTCACGCAAGCCTATATCTATCGAATAGTTAATAACTATAAGATTCATTGTACAGCGTATTACAGCAGATATAATTTATATTAACGCCTGTAAAATACATTAGTTTGACCAAATGTAAGGGGATGGGATAAAAAAAAGGGCTCTCCGAACGAACGGAGAGCCCTGTAAAGTGCTAATAACTTAATCTAGTAAAAAGGGAGTACAAGAAAGTCGGGAGGAATTCCACCTCCCGACAATAGTTAAATTCTCATGAAAAAATCTACTTGTTCATCAATACCATCTTCTTCGTGTCCGTAAAGTCACTGGTTTGCAAGGTATAGTAGATCACCCCGCTGGCCCGCAGTTGCTCCTGCTTGAGGATCACCTGATTGTTGCCTTTGGTGTAATTCCCTTCCACCTGGTAAATCAATGCACCTTTTACATCCCGGATGGTCAACTTTGCCTTAGTTGCCTGTGGCAAGTAGAAGCCAATCGACGTTTCGTCTGCAAAGGGGTTGGGCGTGTTTTGGCGCAGAACGGCACGATCATCGATCGCCGCATAGCCAAAGCTCAACACGACACCCATTACTTCGTCGTTCTGGTTGTACGCCTCTTCGTGGGTCATCCGGCTGTTGATGTCCAACACCTTGCTGAGCAACGTAGTGGCATGCGCTTTCAGTTTCAGCGTGAACAACACTGCGTCGTTGGCGGGGGTACCCGCGAGGGATGCCCGTACGAAGGAGGTGGTGATGGTGCCTTCATTTTGGAACAAGCCAAAGTGTTCGGCTTTCATTACTCCGTATTCCAATCCCAGGATTTCAGCGCGATCCCCTACTTGCAGTGTAAACTGGAAGCCTTGTAGTTCAGACAAATCTTGGGCATGAATGGCTACGGTGTAGGTCTGACCAGCGTTGAGCTGTTGTTCCTCGGTGCTCAAAATCATGTCCTTGCCTCCCCGGGTTTCAGTAGCTACTGCTCCAGTGGCGCTGGCATTGCCATTGACGTCGCCCATTTTTATGGCGATGAAATCGGCTTTTACCTTGCCTGTCAGATCGTTGATGTTCACCACTTCAGGGAACACGGAAGACCATGGATTGGTACCTTCCGCAAACTTGTAGGTCGCGTCCACAAACTTCCAACTCGGTACATTGCTAAACTTCGTATCGATGTTGAGGATCAACTTGCGGATCTGGATCATGTCGATGGTCGAGATCGACTTGGAGTTGTTCACATCTGCTGCGATCATCCGGTAAGGATTATCCAGGGCTTTCACACCCAGGATGTGCTTTTGGATTTGCACCAAGTCGAAGGTCGATACCCCATTGAGGTGATCCTTGTCCAGTTGAGCGGCCACGGTGTAGTCCTTATCCTTGATCAGGTTGTTGAACACATACGCACCATTTGCGGCTGTATTCTGAGTCATCTCGGCACCGCCACTCAAGTCGATGTTGACACCCAATACCGGCCGGAGGTCATCCGTAGTGATCAAACCACTGATTTCACCCGCAGCAGGATTGACTGGCGTACACACCTTGCGGTTGTCTTGTGCATCAATGAAGGTCACGCAGAAGTCGTGGTTACCCACTTCATCCCAAGCATGCAGTTCAACCAGAATGGTTTTTCCTGCATCTGCACAAGTCAGGTTGAGGCTCGTTTGGTCTGATTTAACCACCTGTCCTACCCGGTTTATCGAGTATTTGGTAATTACCTTCAACCCATCCTTCGCCTCTGGGCCCTGTCCGTTGCAATCGTAAATTGGTGAAGCCACGAAGTCTTTGGCCCATACGGACATCATGCCACCGCCATTGCCATCAGGCATCAATTCCGTACTCAATCCCTTGATACAAATTGGAGCGGGTGCCTTACAATCTTTGACCACAAATGGAATCCGGGTAGCTGTACTTAGGTTGCCACATTCGTCGCGGCCTACCACGATCAGATCGTGGGTACCTTCAGGCAAACCGGTGACGGTGATCTCGAACTGGCCATTGCCCAGGGCTTTGATGCTCCAGCGAGTAGCAGAGTATAAAATCATCGAGCCTGCATCCAAAGTTTGGTTCGGCGCAATCATCAATTGACGTTGCTCCAGTTCAAGCTGATCGGTACAGTTATCTTTGATTGTTACTACTTTGGTCACAGTTGCATTGCAAACCGTAGTACTGGTGCAGAAAGTATCGCGAATACCGGTCACCACTGGCGCTTCTGAGTCGTACACCTTGATGATTTGAGTATACATAAACGAGTGGTAGTATTCTCCTACAGGCAATCCGTAAGGGTTGTCTTGGAACGCATTCTCGCAATAAGGCATGAAGGCCGAGGAAACAGATGCTGTACTTGCCTTTGTCAAGCCGCCAAAATCGGAATCTCCACGTACATAGATGTCATCAGCGTTGTTTATGTTCAAATCTAAGGATAACCAGAATTCCTCATTCAGGTCGCGATCGCGATCGCGAACCAACAGGTAGGTCGGTTTTTTGCCATAGTTTTCCCACAAGCTACGTTCCACTACAAATACTGATCCTTCAGCCATTGGGTCTCCACAGTTGTCGCTGTAAGCACACCAGTTGATCACCGTGTAGGTCCGGAAGATTTTGTAACATTCATCATCAGAAGCATCGTAACGTTTATCAGTAACGTTCACCGCCAGCAGGTCACAACCCAACTCATCCACAATCAGCGTATCTACGATTGGTGTTTTGCAATCGAAATTCGCATCTTTAGGGAAGCAGATGTTGTATTCCCGCAGGGGCAATACCCGGATGATTTGTTTGCAGGTTACCGTTTCTGGTCCTTTGCCCGTCTGCCGGGTCAGCGCCCAAATCCGTTCAATGGTTCCGGCACCACACTTCAGTTTTTTCACTACGGAATAAACCGTATCGATCGCTGCACAAAGATTGCCACTGGTAATGATTACATCACCGAAAGCTTTGGCCGAAGCCACCTTGGAATCAATGAATGCCAAATTCTTGTCGTCACAGCGAATGGTTACCTCCCAAGGTGCGATACACGCTGGCGGCGTCTTGTCTTCGATGACGATGTTTTTCCAGCAGAAATTGCGGTTGCCCGCTTTGTCTGCGCCCCAAAGTTCGACCATCACGGAACCCAGATCACAGCAGAAGAATGGAATAGAGTCCATCAGCGGCGTCATCAACAGTTTCGTAATGGTATCTGTTTTGAAGTATTCTTCGGGATCGGCCTGGCGGTTGTTGTTGACGTCAACGTAATCTTGCGCTTGCGTCGAGTTTGGATTGTAGGCATCGATTTTGCCGTTGCCGTTGGCATCCACTACTCTTTTCACTTTCACAAAACTGGCGTTACAGGCATCCGGTACGGGACGACGTACCCGCATCCATTCTACCTTGCCGCAGTTGTCGTTACTGCCTTCGTCAACCTGAGTTGCACTCACCTGACCAAAAGCGCCATTGTTGAGGGTCAGCACCAGTTTGTCGTCACAAATCATGGTTGGGGCAATCTTGTCTACCGCCCTCACAGGGTAGTAAACAATCGTGTCGCCGTAACAAACGTCGTACACCCGCAAGCGGAAGAACCAGCGACCTACCATCGGGATTCCGGTAATGGAATACCCTTTATCACAGTCCCCCTTCACCTGGATGCCTGGATCGGTTTTCCATGCAAATTTGCCGGTTGGGCGTTCAAACAGATCGAGGATGGCTACACGTTGCACCACTTCCAGGTCAAAGCACCACTTGCTTTGTTCGATGACTTCCAGCTCTTTGCGACCAAAGATGGTAGATCCTTTGCAGTCCATTGGGCTGGTCGAAATGACCAGCACATCACCTGGGTCATAGGTCGCCGTCTCGGTATCCGGGTTGGCAGCAGGGCCATTTTGGTAACCATTGCCTTGTTTGCCATCGTGGTCAAAGTCAGGCACTTTCACAATCGGCTTGCCATTATCGCCTACAACGAGGTGTTGTTCCCAGGTCAGCATATGCAAACCCGCGTCCCAAACCAGTCCGGCGTAACAATCGGCATCAGCACCCGGAATGAGGTGATACACGGGGTAAGTACCCGTATTTGAGCCAGTTGAGCCATAGCACCAGTCTAAGATCCGCCAGCGGCGAATGATTTTGCGGCCGCACTCCCCAGTAGTAAACACACTTTCATCGGCATAATTCACCGCAAAACCACAGTAATCTCTACCGGTAAGGTAAATCCGCTTGCCCGCTCCGTTGAAGAAGTAAGGGACCGATTCAACCAGGTTAAATGGTGTTTTGATCAAATCAGCCGGCAAGAGCTCGGCAGAAGCACTGGCCAGGTTGTTTGGTATTTCCACTTTACACTCGGGCAACACAATTTTCGGACGGCGGAAAGTAATGATCTGGTTGCAAGTCGTCTGGTTGCCCTGGTCATCGGTGAAGGTGAAAGTCCGCGTGATGCGGGCATAAGCATAACCCGCATTGGCAGATTGATCACAATCAGCCAGCACTTCCAGTACATCTTTCACATTGTCGAGCCAGGATTGACCGCAAGAGTCTTTGGCAGTAGCCACACCCGTGTAATAAGAATAGTTGATATCCGTCCAGGAACGTTTCACATTCAGGATGCTGTCGATGTCCGTACATACAAAGGTGAAAGTGCCACTTGAGGTGCTGCCCACGATCTTGCGGTCGGTATCTACAGCACATTTCACCACTGGTGCAATCTTGTCTTCCAGGATGAAATCACCCCAGATGAGTTGACAGAAGTTGGCTACACTTTTCACCTTGTAGATCAGACTACGTCCCAAGAACTGTTTGGCATCAAATGGCCGTGGATCATCGGAAGTCCATACGGTTTCGTAAGTCCACTTGTCCTGAATGATCACTGCGTAGTAACTGCCTTCAGAGTACTTGTCAAAACCACAAGTCGGATCATAATTGGGTACAAAAATGTCCGCATTGATGATCGATTCACACTTGCTGTTCAACGCAACCCTTACATCCTGAATGCCGCTGTTCCAGCGGGTTTTGAACCAACATTCGTCGTTTTGAATCGTCTTGTCGTCTTCGTCCAGGTACTTGTCATTGGTTGTGTAATCGCGATCGCCCACCATACCTTCAAAGGCAATGCCGTCTCCAGCATCGGGATAGCTCAAACCCGCCATTGGCATCGGGTCATCGATCTCATCGCTGAGGTCGCGCACTATGATGCTCTTGCCAAAACGGGGACTTTTTACAAAGTAGTCGGTCAATGGCCGCTTGGCACCAGTAGCTTTGTCAAAACCTACTGCCCGAGCCGTTACACTGCCTTGCGACATCCAGGGGTATTTTTCATCCTTGGTCGGATCAATTTCAAACTCAATCCGTAAGCAGACTACCGAGTCTCCCTTCAGAATAAAGTTTGTGTTTTCGCTCAATGGCAGCAACAAGCGGGTATCCGTAACCCCGTCGTAGTTCGGGTTGGGCACCAATTGAGCCTTTGCTCCGAGCTGTGATTTTTTGTATTTGCCGTAAGCCGGGCCTTTCACATAAGCGCTATCGGCAATGCTTACTACCGGCTTGGTAGCGGTATACAAGGCATTGCCATAAGCATCTTTCAGGTTAAGGAAGGCTTGCAAACTATCGAGGGGTACTTCTTGTGGGTTTTTCACACAGAGGTGCAGGATCACATTGAAGTTGCCGCAGATTTGGCTCGTGGGGAAGTATACCCCTACAATGTCCAAATTCGCTTCGATGTTCGGTTCATCTACCCAGCCAAAGTCGATTGTTTGGTTGTACAAGCTGTCCGGGAATGGATTGGCCATGGCGTTCATTGTTGCCGCATCGGCAGCGTCTTGCTTGCCTGCTTCATTCTTTGGTTGAGCCGTCACACAGATTTCTGGTTCGCGGCTGTTGCCGTCATTCAGGGTAAAGAGGGCTCCCGGCATGCCATCGCTGTCGTTTTGGTCATCTACTCCCGGATTGTCCTTGAGGGTCAATACCCGGTGTTTCGGCCAGGCATTCACAAAGCTGGCACTGTCCGGCTGGAGGTACTTCTTCGGTATCAGGTAGTAAGTACCGGGTATCAAGCCCTTGAAAGAATACAAACCACTGTCTGCTGCTGGTGAAATACCCGTCTTCACAATTTGCCCAGGTGTATCGTTGCTCGCTGGTGGCATGGTTGCCACTCCACTGGGTACAATAGAAAGGTTGTACAAAATGTCAGTTACAGCACCAGCTGAGCCCATGGTTGTTTGGTAGCCTACTTTGTCAAATGCTCCGGTAGTGGCATCAATACCCCCATAGACCAAGACCAGCTGCAAGCTGTCTACTACATCTTCCAGCGCATCTTGATCGCCGAATACATCGTGGTCGAACCAGGCCAGGTTACCCACTTTGGCAACAGGTACGGCGTAGTCTTCCACTTCTCCTTGTGGGTAAGGCAACACGTTCGTTTGTACAAACGGAGCAGTATTTTGGTGGAAGGCATTGTTGTCTGGTCCAAGTGGCGTAACCCCGTTCCAGCTTAAGCGGTGGCGCATAAATGCCGTGCCGTTGCGGTAAACTGCCGTGAGGGGTACGCGGAAGGCCAGTACCCCGGTTTGGTTTACCCCTCCCGGCAATTGTACGTTATTTGCCGTTGCTACGAAGGGCCCAGCCATGCTGGTGGCAATCAGGGAATAATCAACGATGTCGTCGGCATCGTTCAGATCACCATCGCCATTGAAGTCTACAAACGAACGCAGGTAAGCGTCCTTGTTGGCATATCCTCCAGCCAGTACCGTATCCTGCGAAGTGTAGGTCACTTGCAAGTAAGCCAACTCGCCTGGAATCATCGGGCTGAGCAAGCGGATACCAGTTTCATCATCAGCTCCAGTACCTTTTTTGAAGGCGCTGCCACCATCATCGTCGCCACCGTTTTTGCTGCCTGCATCGGCATCCGGTTGGCCATTGCGTTCGCCATCTACTCCTGGCCCCAGGTACAATCTGGGCTGGATGGCATGCCGTGGTCCAAAGCGGTTGTTAAAGGCGGCAGACATCGAATCGCGCAGCGTCAGGTAATTGGTTCCAGCTACGGGCAAATCGCCGTAGTCGAAGCCCACATACCCGAAGTCGTGGGTTTCATCCACTTGCATATCCGGGAAAGTACCCACCGTGCCTTGGTCATTGAGCCCATTTTCGTTGAGACACAAAGCCATGGGATTGCTGATCACAAAAGTATCCCGGGTAATGCCATCGTCAATGCTGGTGTCGTCGCCATTGCCATCGGTAGCGTCACAAACTGCGGCAGCATTCAGGTCCACGGTTGGCGTCATGTTTGCTGGGTCGGTAGCAGTGAGGCGGTATTTGGCAATGTTTACACCAGAAGGATCGTAAGTACTGTTGCCAATCAATCCGCAGAAATAATAGCGGCCATTGGCGTCGGTAGTATCGTGATAGCTGTATTCTAGGTCATTGGTACCAAACACCCCATCCAGACCGGCATAATCCAGCTGGATTTTCACACCAGTGATGGGTGGTTCTCCGGCATCCTGGCGGCCATTGTAATTGCGGTCTTCCCACACCAAATTGCCTACTTTGCTCAGTTTCATGAAGTAGTCTTCCACTTCGCCACAAGGAATTCGCCCATCGGGATAACCGGCTTCTGGAGCCAGGATACCATCCGGGCTCAAGCGTGGGTTTTCACTCAAACGGAAGCGGCTGAAGATGTTGCCCGTAAAGTAAGCAGCATCGGCAGGTACTTTGAAACAAACAATTACTTTGCCTCCACCTTGGGTGATGTATACTTTTTCCAATTCTAATGCACCCGTATTGGCTTCGATGGGTGCATTTGCGCCATTGAGTTTGGTCCAGGCCAGTTTTTCACCAGCATCCAAAGTCCCATTGCCGTTGTAATCAATCCAGGCATTCAAGTAGCCATCGGGGCCATTGAAGTTGTCGGGCAAGGCATAAGTCAGTTCAATGCAGGCTTCGTAACCCGGTACCAGTGGTGTGAGGAACTTGATGCCATCCTCATCGTCGGTACAAGCAGCGCCTTGCTTCCAGCTCAGTGGATCGTTGTCGGCTTCATCGTCGCCATCGTCCTCGCCATAGCCTTTGGCACCTGCTTGTTCATCTGGCGCGCCATTGATTTCGGCATCCACACAAGTCCCCAGGAAGAAGTTGGGTTTCACGATGTGGCGGGGGCCATTGGCATTGAGTAGGGTTGGATAATTCGCCCCGACCAATGAGTCCCCATTTGGCAGGTCGCCAAAGTCGAGGAAGATGATACCTGCGTCAAAACGTTGATCTACCCGGTTGTCGGGATAAATGGCGTTGGGTGGATTTAAGACGGGTACGTCATTGTTGTTCGGTATTTTGTTCAAATCCTGATCACCAATGCCGGACTCATTTTTCACCAAATCGCCACTTAACATGAACACACCGGTGTGGGATGAAGTGCGGATGGGGCTGCCTGCCAAAGTTGCCAATGGGAGTGCATCGCTGTCCTTGTCCTCATCCAACGATTGGGTAATGTTGTTTGGACGGGTTGCCGTACCATCTTTTGGATCAAAGAAGACAATGTCGTATTTGCCAGCAATCAAGCCCCCAAAGTAATAGATGCCTTTGGTTCCAAATTCATTGGTGGCCGTGGTGGTGTAATAAATCTCGTCATCACCAGCAGGAACACCGCCGCTGGCGGGCAGGGTGCTGAGGTTGGTATTGATCACCCCATCAATACCCGCGTATACCAGTGCTACCGTTACGCCATTGATGCCCAGGTCTTTTTCGGCATTGTCTTGTAAGCCATTCCAGTTGCGGTCTTCCCAGACCAGGTTGCCCACTTTGTAGAGTGGTACCCGATAGTCTTCTACTTCCCCGTTCGGGGCCGCGCCAGTTGGTGAATTGGCAATTGGATCGGTACTGATGCGGAAACGGAAATAAATATTGGCCAAATTGCCCAAACCGGTATTCGGTACAATGAAGGTGTAGTCGTTGTTGATCGTTCCTCCAGGAGCTACCACGGGGGTAGTAGTGAACACAAGCGGATCAAGCACTCCATTGCCATCGAAGTCTGCAAAAGCATAAATCGTGGCTGGCACACCCAATTGGTTGGTCGCATTCAAACGAATCCGTGCGGGTTGGCCAGGGATCATTGGCGTGAGGAAGGTGACGCCATCCTCATCGTCGCCATCACCAATGGCTTCGATGCTTGGTGTGCCGTCGTTTTCTGTATCCACTTTGGTACCCAAATAGGTTTTAGGAACACCTAACGCCGAAACAATGTGGCGAGCGCCATTCCATTCGTAAGTAGTCGGATACCTGCCATTGTCGCCTACGTCTGGTAAATCACCATAATCGAAGGCTTGCAGGATGACTGGCGTTGGGTCACCATTGTTGCCTGGGTTGCCATTTCCATCAGGATCAGGATTAGGTCCGCTCTCAGAAACATCGGTGATCGGTGATCCATTCGGTGCATTACCGCGCAGGGTAGCGCTATTTTCAATTGGCGAGTTCGAAGTGAAGCACCCTGCTGGCAATTCAACCGTTACCAATACCGAACCCTTGTCTCCAACCCGCAAAGTATCCTTGAGGAAGAGCATTTCGTAATTTGGTGCCAAACCAGTGAAGCTGGGTTGTACTGTAAAATCATCCGAAGTAAGGCTGACTACCCGGGTTGGCGCACAGGCAGCACCAAAGTGTACATCCATACTGTCTCGCAAGGAGAGGTTGCTGATGTTCACGTTGCCGTAGTTTTGAATATTGAACTCGAAGGTCACCCGCAAAATATTGTTGGACTGCGTCTCTACGGATACGATACGCTTGGCTAAACCCATCAATGGATTTGGTGCAATGGTTACAGGTGTTGGGTCATTTTCACCTACTTCACCGGCGTTGTTGTTGCCATTTGGATCTGGATTTGAGCCATTCTCTGAGATATCCGTGACGGTTGTGCCATTTGGCGCAAGACCTGATCCTGTAGCTGAGTTAAGGAAACCAGTTTGGTCATCTCCACAGTTGCTCACCATCACGGTCAACAAAACTGCACCTTTATCTCCTGGAGGAATCACATTTGCATTGGGCTGCAATAGGTTTAGGTCGCTCAGGCCATTGTAAGCAGGGTTGACGATGAAGTCATCACTAGTGATGCCCATTACTGTTGGTACACAGGTACTTGGGAACGCTGCAGCCAGATTGTCGATGATCTGTGCATTGGTCAAATTCACATTGCCCATGTTCTCGAGGTTGAACTCGAAGGTGACCATTGCAGCTCCATTAGGCAACAACTCTGTTTTGACGGTACGTTTGGCCAAACCGATCTGTGAATTGCTGTTCAAGATGATCACCGTGGGGTCATTCTCATTCACTTCGTTTGCAACACCATCGCCATCCGGATCAGGATCTGAACCACTGTCCGAGACATCGGTTACCGGACTGCCATTGGGTGCAAGACCATTCACGGCGGCTGTGTTGGTGAAACCCGTTTGCCCAGGCCCGCAGCCTGCAACCCAAATCGTTAAGAGCACCGATCCGATGTCCCCTACCATGATGGTGTTGCCAGCGCTCAATAAATTGTTGTTGCCTATGCCATTGTATGCAGGATTGACAATGTAATTGGCAGAAGTCAAACTCAGTACCGTTGGCATACAGGTGCTCGGGAACGCAGCGGCTAAGTCGTCGATAATTGACAAATTGCTCACATTCACGTTACCCAGGTTTTCTACATTGAACTCAAAGGTAACGGTCGAAGAACCATCAACGTTGAGTATTGTTTGCACGACACGTTTAGCCAAGCCTAACTGGGCATTGAGGGTAAAAGAGATCAACGTGGGATCATTTTCGTCCACTTCGTTGGCATTCCCATCGCCGTCAGGATCAGGATCCGAGCCACTGTCCGAGATGTCCGTGACGGTGGCACCGCTGGGTGCAAGACCGCTGGCATTGGCTATATTCATGAAGCCCGTTTGGTCGTTGCCGCAGTTGCTCACCATCACGGTCAATAAAATCTGGCCTTTATCGCCCGCAAGGAGGATATTCGCATTGGGCAGCAATAAGTTTAAGTCGCTTACCCCGTTGTAGGCCGGGTTGATGATGTAATCGTTGCTCGTGATGCTCATCACTGTAGGTACACAAGTGCTTGGGAAGGCAGCGGCCAGGTTGTCAGTAATCTGGGCATTGGCCAAATTCACATTACCCAGGTTCTCTACATTAAATTCAAAAGTAACAATTGCAGCACCGGTAGGTAACAGCTCCGTTTCGACCGTGCGCTTGGCCAAACCTACTTGCGGATTGCTGCTGAAGTTGATTACCGTTGGGTCATTCTCGCCCACTTCATTCGGAATACCATCCTCATCAGGGTCAGGATCTGAGCCGCTGTCCGAAATATCAGTTACTGGACTGCCATTGGGCGCAGTGCCGTTCAGGGTAGCGGTGTTGAGGAAACCCGTTTGCGCCGCCCCACAACCGGCTACCCGAATGGTTAAAAGCACGGTGCCTTTGTTGCCTACCATAATGATGTTGCCGCTACCCAATAAATTATTGTTACCGATGCCATTGTACCCAGGATTGACGAGATAGTCGTTAGAAGTCAAGCTCTGCACCGTTGGCACACAGGTACTTGGGAATGCAGCAGCAAGGTTGTCAATGATCGACAAGCCACTCACATTGACATTACCCAGGTTCTCTACATTGAATTCAAAGCTGACAGTGGTGGAGCCGTCGTTGTTCAAGGTTGATTGTACCACCCGTTTGGCCAAACCTACTTGTGCGTTGGGCGTGAAAGTGATCAAGGTCGGGTCATTCTCCCCTATTTCGTTGGCGTTGTTGTCGCCATCAGGGTCTGGGTCAGAACCATCGGCTGAAACATCTGTCACAGTGGTGCCATTCGGAGCCAGGCCCGTGGCGGTAGCTGTATTGGTGAAACCGGTTTGGTTATTGCCGCAGTTGTTGATCTGGATGGTCAGTAAAACCGAGCCTTTGTCACCTACTGGGAGGACATTGGTATTGGGCAGCAGTAAGTTCGTATTGCTTACTCCATTATAGGCGGGGTTGATGATGTAATCATTGCTGGTAATGCTGACGATGGAGGGCACACAGGTACTCGGAAACGCGGCAGCGAGGTCATCGATGATCTGCGCGTTGGCCAAATTCACATTGCCCAGGTTCTCCAGATTGAACTCAAAAGTGACCAAGGCAGCACCACTGGGCAATAGCGTGGTACTGACCATCCGTTTGGCCAAACCTACTTGAGGATTGCTGCTGAAAGTGATCACCGTCGGATCGTTCTCGTCCACTTCATTTGGGATACCATCGCCGTCGGGGTCAGGATCTACTCCACTGTCTGAAAGGTCGGTTACCGCACTACCGTTGGGCGCAAGACCAGTGAGGGTCGCAGCGTTAGTGAAACCCGTTTGGGCCGCTCCACAACCCGCTACCCGGATCGTTAACAGCACAGCACCTTTATCGCCTACGGTGATGGCGTTACCGCTGCTCAATAGGTTGTTGTTGCCCAATCCGTTGTAGCCAGCGTTGACAATGTAATCGTCGGAGGTCAAACTCAATACCGTTGGCACACAGGTGCTGGGGAACGCAGTTGCCAGGTTGTCGATGATCGACAAGCTACTCACATTGACATTGCCCAGGTTTTCTACATTGAATTCAAAGGTCACTGTGGTGGAACCGTCGTTATTGAGGGTTGATTGTACTACCCGTTTGGCCAAGCCAACTTGGGCGTTTGGTGTGAAGATGATCACCGTGGGGTCGTTCTCGTCTATTTCGTTGGCGTTGTTGTCGTTATCTGTATCCGGTTCTGAACCATCATCCGAGATATCCGTAACTGTAGTACCATTGGGCGCAAGACCACTGGTATTGGCCGTATTGGTAAAGCCCGTTTGGTTGTTGCCACAGTTGCTCACCATCACCGTCAGCAAAACTGCTCCTTTATTACCCACCGGAATAACATTTGCATTGGGCAACAATAAGTTCAAATCACTCACGCCATTGTAGGCCGGGTTGATGATGTAGTCATCGCTGGTGATGCTCATCACGGTCGGCACACAGGTGCTTGGGAATGCAGCAACAAGGTTATCGATGATCTGCGCATTGGCCAAATTGACGTTGCCCAGATTCTCCAGGTTGAATTCAAAAGTGACCAATGCAGCACCGCTGGGTAAAAGCTCTGTTTTGACATTGCGCTTGGCCAAGCCGATTTGTGGATTGCTGCTAAAATTGAGCACGGTTGGGTTATTTTCACCCGCTTCGTTAGGGGTACCATCCCCGTCGGGGTCAGGATCGGAGCCATTGTCCGAGATGTCGGTTACTGCACTGCCATTGGGCGCGGTACCGTTCAGGGTCGCGGTGTTGGCGAAGCCTGTTTGCGCCGCCCCACAACCAGCAACCCGGATGGTTAAAAGCACTGCCCCTTTGTTGCCAACCAGGATGCTATTGCCACTGCTTAATAAATTGTTGTTGCCCACGCCGTTGTACCCAGCATTGACAATCAAGTCGTCAGAAGTCAGACTCAGTACCGTTGGCACACAAGTGCTCGGGAAAGCCGCCGCTAAATTGTCGATAATCGACAAGCTGCTTACATTGACATTACCCAGGTTTTCTATATTGAACTCAAAAGTGACCGTCGTGGAACCATCATTGTTTAGGGTCGTTTGCACCAGTCTTTTAGCCAAGCCTACCTGCGGGTTCGAAGTGAAGGTGATTAAGGTCGGGTCATTTTCACCCACTTCATTCGGGTTGCCGTCATCGTCAAGGTCAGGATCGGAGCCAAGGTCGGAGATGTCGGTTACTGCGCTGCCATTTGGTGCGGTGCCATTCAGGGTTGACGTGTTGGAAAAGCTCGTTTGGGCTGCTCCACAAGCTGATACCCGGATCGTTAAGAGTACGGCAGCTTTATTGCCCACCGTGATGGTGTTGCCAGCGCTCAATAAATTGTTGTTGCCCATGCCGTTGTAGGCGGCATTGACAATAAAATCGTCAGAGGTTAAACTCAATACCGTCGGAACACAGGTGCTCGGGAATGCAGCGGCCAGATTGTCAATGATTGACAAACCACTCACATTCACATTGCCCAGGTTTTCTATGTTGAACTCAAAGGTGACTGTGGTGGAACCGTCATTGTTCAAGGTCGTTTGAACCACCCGTTTGGCCAAGCCCACCTGTGCATTTGGGGTGAACGTAATTGGTGTCGGGTCATTTTCGCTCGCTTCGTTGGCAATATTGTCGCCGTCCGTATCCGGCTCTGAGCCGTTATCTGAAATATCGGTCACTGTTGTACCATTCGGCGCAAGACCGCTGGCATTGGCCGTATTCATAAAGTTCGTTTGGTTGTTGGCACAGTTGTTCACCGTCACCGTTAACAAAACTGCACCTTTATCACCAACAGGAATAGTATTGGCATTGGGCAGCAGTAAATTCAGGTCACTCACGCCATTGTAGGCCGGGTTGATGATGTAGTCGTCGCTGGTGATGCTCATCACCGTTGGGATGCAGGTGCTTGGAAACGTAGCAGCCAGATTGTCGATGATTTGTGCATTGGACAAATTCACATTGCCCAGGTTCTCCAGGTTAAACTCAAAAGTGACCAAGGCAGCACCACTCGGCAGGAGTTCGGTGTTGACCATGCGTTTGGCCAAACCAATTTGGGGATTGCTGCTAATGGTGATTGGGGTTGGATCGTTTTCACCCGCTTCATTTGGATTGCCATCGCTGTCTGGGTCAGGATCTGCGCCATTGTCAGAAATATCCGTAACAGCTCCTGGAGTACCGCCAGGGCCAGTTGCTTGTACGGTAGCGCTGTTGCGCAAACCAGCACCCGGCGGAGTGCAGGCAGCGGGTATACGAATGGTCAAGAGGATCGCTCCTTTATCCCCCGCTTCTAAATCATCGCTGCCAATCAGCAGGTTGCTGTTGCCGTTTCCGTTGAACGCATTGTTGACGATAAAATCGTCGGAAGTCAAGGTCAGGACTGTTGGTATACAAGCGGAGCCAAAATTGGCTACCGCAGACAATTGGTCGGTAATTTGGATGTTCGTCAGGGTTGTATTGCCCAGGTTTTCTATATTAAATTCAAAAATTACATCGGTAGTACCATTTGTGTTAAGGGTCGTTTGAACCGCCCTTTTTGCCAATCCAATTTGCGAAGTGGTGGTAATACAAATAGTCGCGGTAGTTTGAACAGAATTGCCACAGGCATCGGTAGCAGTGAAGATCACTGTCAATGTACCGCCCGGACCACAAAGTGCTTGTGCAGAAACGGCGTTGTAATTGTTGGTCCAGGTTACACTACTACAAGCATCCGTTGCTGTAGCACCACCATTGATGGCCAGCCAGTTTTGTATTTGTGGTGGAATTGTACCATTGATACAGCCTTCGATGCAGGCCAAATTTGCCGCAGGTGTTCCTATTACTGGTGGGGTGGTATCATCAATATAACTGAGCGTTTGGGTGCAAGATGACTTATTCCCAAATTCGTCAAAGATGGTGTAAGTACGGGTAATGCTGCGCACCCCATCGGTATTACAAAGGCCAAGGTTGTTGTCGAAATCGCTTGATTTGATCTTTAAATTGGCATCCAATGTACAATTGTCACTTACTGCGCCACCTGCGGCCTCAAATGCTGCGATAGTTGTAAAGGGTGCAGGGAGAGCCTGGCCACAAGTTAGGTTTGTAATATTCGTGGGGCAGGATGCGATCACTGGCGCCACATTGTCGGTAGCCACCAGCGTGACAAATACAATGGCCACACATTGATTGGCATCCGTAACCGTGATGGTGTAATTGCCCGCTGGCAGATTACTCAGGGTATGGGCAGTTGTTGCCTGGTTGATTACATCGGGACTGGCCGGGGTATGGCTCCAATCGAAATCGAAGGGGCCCGTGCCGCCTACCGCCGTAACTGTGGCTGAACCATTGGTACCCGTGAGGCAAATGGGGTTGGTTTTGGCCGTAATAGAAGCCGAAAGTCCGGCAGGGTTGGGCACGTTGGCGACGGCAGTAGCGGTACAGCCTGCGCCATCCGTTACAATGACCTCATAAGCGCCTGGGGCAAGATTACTAATGGTTGCCAAATCATTGTCGGGGTTTTCGAAACCATCGTTGCTCCAATCGTAGGTATACGCAGGCGAAGAAGTGCCTCCTGCGGCCAACACTGTCGCGCTGCCGCTTGAAACCGAACAGGTAGCGTTGGTGGTATTCGTAATCGTTGCCGTAAGTGCCGAAGCAGGTTGGGTGATGGTTACAGCAATACTGGCAATGCAGCCATTGGCATCGGTAATGGTCACGTTATAAGTTCCAGCCGATAGCCCCGTAACGGTAGCGGGGTCGTTGTCAATGGCTTCTGCACCGTCGTTGCTCCAATCGTAGGTATACGGAGCGGTGCCGCCCAAAGGCACTGCAGTTGCACTACCGGTTGCGCCCCCAAAACAAGCGACATTGATGACACTGGCGGGTGGAACTGAAACTGTTAAAACGGCTGGGTTGACCAGCATGACTGAACCAATTACTTGACAGCCATTGGCATCAGTCACAGTTACCGTATGGGTGCCTGCCAGAAGCCCAGTTATGGTGGTGGTTCCTTCACCTGTTGGAGTGCTGGCACCATTCCAATTGTAGGAATAGGGCAAAACTCCACCTTGCACACTCACGCTTGCACTGCCATTTGCAGCGCCATTACAGCGGGGGTTGGTACCCGATACTACTGCGGCAAGTGGGCCAGGCTGCCCGATCATTACAAAGGCAACGGCAGTACAGCCGGTTGAGGTTTGGGTTACAGTAACGGTATAGTTGCCCGGGGCAAGACCCGAGATAGAAGCAGTTCCGTCTCCGGTCGGCGTGCCGTTCCAGTCATAAGTTACGGATGCGGATGCAGGAATCACCGTGACAGTAGCCGTTCCGTTGGCGGCTCCAAAACAGGTCACATCGCTTTTATTCACAATACTTGCATCAATGCCTGTGGGATCGTCGAGGTCCGCTACGGCAATTGCGGTACATCCTCTCGCATCGGTTACACTCACCAAATAAGCACCTGCTGACAAGCCGGTAATAGTGGGCGTACCATCGCCTGTTGGGGTGCTGGCGCCGTTCCAATTGTAGGAATAAGCACTTGTACCACCAGCAACCGTTACGGTGACTGAGCCTGCGCTGCCATTGGTACACGTAGGATTGTTCGTGGAAGTGATGGTGGCAGATAAAACCACAGCTGGTTGAGTAACAACTGCCGTACTGGTGGCAGTACAACCATTGGCGTCGGTGATCGTCACGGTATAAGTACCTGCCGCTAAACCAGTCATGGTTGCAGGGTCGGTGTCGATGGTTTGGGCACCGTTGTTGCTCCAGTCATAGGTATAAGGAGCGGTACCACCCGCAGGAATTGCGGTTGCACTGCCGCTGGCATTGCCCCGGCAATTGACGTTGACGATGCTTCCGGTGCTGGCAGTTAAGCTGGTCGGTTGCGTGATGGTAATGGTATTGACACTACTACAGTCGTTTGCATCGGTGATGGTAACCAGGTAAGTACCCGCAGCCAAATTTGTCAGGCCCGGGGTGGTTGCAGCACCCGCATTGGCACTCCACAAATAGGTAAAATTGGGCTGCCCACTGGTTGGGGTTACCAGTGCGGTTCCAGTGCTGCCGCCATTGCACAGCACATTTG